>Ga0209389_1003562_pt1 | contig 12613 bp, 11 predicted proteins | sample CowpearedBW_FD_187526 | JGI IMG/M metagenome (GOLD analysis project Ga0209389, IMG submission 187526) | Root nodule microbial communities of legume samples collected from California, USA - Cow pea red BW (SPAdes) (version 2) | ecosystem: Host-associated > Plants > Roots > Nodule | place: USA... | reverse complement strand
AGTGTTGGAAATTGCAGGGGGAGGCCCAAAAGATGGGAATTCCTTTTAGCGTGGTCTGGTCGGGTTAGGTCTGTCTTCGAAATGAAACAAAGACGGAGGCTCTGAAATAAAGGCATCACATTCGAGAGAAAGAGAAAGAGAGAGAAGAAGAAGAAGAAGAAAGAAGAGAGTAGTGTGTGTGTTTGTCTCTGTCTCTGTCTTCGTTCGAAACCATGAATCTCTTCTTCTCTTCCCTATAACTCCTCTCAGATTCGATCCTCTCTTCTCTTCTCCCAATTTCGCCTCCTCCCCCAAAATGACGGGATTTTCTCGCTCGCGCGATCACGCTTCTTCCTCTTCGCACAATTCCAACAGCAGGTCCATTTTCTTTCCGTCGATTCCTTTTTTCTAACGGAAATTCATTTTAATCTTGCGCCTCTTCGCAATTTTTCTTTCAATTTCTCTTCGAATCCGCGGGACGGAAGTCAGTGTCGGATTGTTTCTTTTGCTGATTTTGCCGGAGTTTTCAATTACGCCTAATTCGGTTTTGTTTCTTTGGCCTGTTATTGTGGCGGCGTGTTTGGGTTGCTTTCTGATTAGGATAGTGAAATAATAGTGTTGTTATGTTGGAGGCAGCTGAATTGAGCTTGATTCATGTGATTGATGTTCCCGAGCCTCGATTTTTGGGGCTGCTGCATGGTTTTTATGTTGGATCCTGTTCTTCTGTAGAGTGGTTTTAGGTGTTGGTTAACATCAATTCGTGGTCGCCGGCTTGGAAAGTGTCCAGAGTTTTGTTTTGTCTTCTCCAGAGGTCTGTTTGAGTCGTGTGGAGTTAGCTAGGTTTTTAGATGAGATCGTGGTATTCTGAGGTTATGATCAATATGGGCCATAGTGGTTGGGTTTTTGTTGATTATAGATGCCTGGTGGTGCGGTACTTGTTGGAGAATTTGTGCATGATTTTAATGGATGATCATGGAGAATTGGAGTTTGTTGTCGAAATTTTGTAGTTTCTGACATGTTTAGACTGTGCGTGAGCTTAGCATGGTGATCTATCATGCTACTATAAGCCGAGAATCCATACGTTTATCAATACTTGGATTTTGAAGTTTGTGTTCGTCAACTGAGGCCGAATTACAGAAATGCACTTTCCTTCTTTTAAGTTGAATTTGAAGTTACATGTTTTACTGTAAAATATTTCTCTTACCTGATGTATTGAATTTGGCCAGTGGTAGCAATGTATTCAATTTGCTCGCAAGGAGAGAGATCTCACCCCGAACAAAATACGTGGCCAAGTGGCACTGGGGTGAAGCTTCTAAGTCAAAGTCTAGTCCTTATTCTCGTCCTAAGAATGAGGTTGTGAGAGATGCAAGACGGGGTCTCCTCTCGTGGTATTTACACTACTTTAGTCCATAAGTTGTATTGGCAAAAATAAGCTTCTTGAGAATGTGAAATTTTGTTTTCAAGAAGAGTCTATTTTGGGGGGCTAACATCTCTGACAATGATTATCAGGGTCGAGGCTGAGTCATTGCGGCATTTGTCAGCTAAGTATTGTCCCTTATTGCCTCCTCCTCGGTCTACTATTGCAGCTGCATTTAGTTCCGATGGCAAGGTTCTTGCCTCTACACAGTAAGTTTTAACGGGCTGATCACCTCTTTGCTAATTTTAATTTAAGAACTTTTAAGATTGAATCTGATCTTGTTATGAGCCATGTGCAGTGGTGACCATACAGTGAAGATAATTGATTGTGAAACTGGAAGATGCTTAAAGGTGTTAGTTGGCCATAGGAGAACGCCTTGGGCGGTAAGTTTCAAATATGTCTGCATGCCATTTGCCTTGATTTCCTGTGTTTTTTGTTTAATCTTTCTTTTGTAGTATCTTTCGGTAATGATTGTGGTTTATGGAAGGAATCTTTCATGCATGAAGTTTGATGAGATGCACTTTTCTCTGAAGAAGTGACAATTTAATGAAATTGAGTTAATAAAGTTCTCGTTGATATTCAATTAGGTGATATCCCGCCATTCAATTTATGTAGCTATTTATTTGTTACGAAAATATTTGTGTACAACGAGTCTTTAGGCATGGGTGGGGGGAAGGATGAGCTGTTTTTTCTACTTGACTGGGCAAGTTCTAATTGAGAGACAAGGGAACTTGCATCCGGGGAAGAAAATTCTGTCCTACCAACATTGTGCAAAACAGGGCAACAATGTATTATAATTGTCTTTATTTCTCAAATACTTTATCCTTTTCATAAACACACGTCTCAAAAACTCCTAAAATGAATGGGTACAGCGGAAGTTGTACATGTACCGTTTATTCCCGTTTTACCATTTGCCACTCTGGTTTGCGCCACAAAATCCTTCCTTTCCTCCTGAATTCATTCGTCAAGACCCATGACCATTGCTTGAAGCTTAATAATATGTGAACTTTTGCCACACGCAGTGGGTTGAAAATATCATTAAGTGGTGTGAGGGTTTTAACAATTTCTATAATCAATAATGTGTATCTCATTTCCAATTCGCAAATTTTAATTAGCAAAAGGAATACGAGACTGGGGGTTCCACTCCACTTTATTTGCCAATAAATGGTGGAAGTGTCATTTCCAATACATTACGCCCTTTTGTCTAAAATTGTAGCTTGTGTAACCCAACCAAGTGTAACTATTGCAATCCTCCGTCTCTCCTGTTGGAAATATTCTTGTGTTTCATGATGCACTCCCCGCCCCCAATTGTTTTTAACTATGTGCTAATCATACCCGAAATTTGAACTTTGTGCTAATGGTACAGGTTAGGTTCCATCCATTGCATCCACATATACTTGCGAGTGGGAGCTTGGATCAAGAAGTTCGTTTATGGGATGCCAACACATCAGAGTGCATAATATCTCATCAGTTCTGTATGTTTACTCATTGGCAATCTCTCTTACCTTTCTAAATTATTCTTTAACTGTTACTAAATATGTTCTTTGTTCCTTTATTTTGTATAATGGTTTCTCTCTCTGATGAATTCAGTGGGTGTTTTTTTCTCACAGACCGCCCCATTGCATCTATTGCTTTTCATGCCAAAGGTGAAATAATTGCTGTTGCATCTGGCCACAAGGTACTATTTTTTCTCCCATGTTTTTATATCTTATAGATGAACTGTTGTGTTTTGATCTCACATTTTGGAGTCTGTTTTTCGCACCACTTTGTAAAATTCTGTCTCAGTTGTACATATGGCACCACAGCAAAAGAGGTGAAGCATCCTCTCCTATATTTGTGTTGAAGACAAAGCGCTCACTTCGGGCTGTGCATTTTCACCCACATGCCGCACCATATCTTTTAACTGCGGAGGTGAATGTTTTTGGTTGTATATGTCCATGCTATTCAGAATATTACTTTTTGGATTTTTCTTTTTGGTTAACATGCTTATATTGATGTGCAGGTCAATGATCTTGACTCTTCAGATTCCTCCATGACAGAGGCAACATCTCTTGGCTATTTACAATATTCTCCGCCTGCTGTTTTTGTCACAAATATTCAGCCTACAGAACATATTAGTTTGTCCAGCGAACTACCTTATGTGTCATTACCTTTCTTTTTCATGCCCTCATACACTCTTGATGAGTCAAGAACAGAACTACAACATTCTAGTCATGACGTGGGCTCAAGTAGCATGCAAATTGAGTCTTCTGCCGTGGTACAGTTACAAACAGATACAAGTGCAACAGAGCAATATGAGGCCACAGTGTCTCCCATGGATACATTCTCTGAGATGCCCACTAGTTCTCAAACTGGTACAGAATATCCCGCCCATACTGCTTTCTCTAATGGAATGGGAATTGGCCTCAGTAATCTCACTATGGATGGTATGGAGACTGATGAAACCAGACCTGCTGAAGGAAGCCAACATGGAAACTCTACTAATACCTATTCTTTTAATGGTGTGCTACATGGACTGTCTAGGCAAACTGCCAACCGTGGGGTTCCCTCTGAGTTGGGTCAATTTAACCAGTTTTTTCCTTCTAGTTCAAGAGATTCAAGTGCATGGGAGTTGCCTTTTCTCCAAGGATCTCTAATGAGTCAAAGTCAAGTTGGTGTTCCTTCAATGCTTCCTCACATGGGTGCTAGTCGTGACATTCTAGCTCAACAGATTGGTTCTTCCACAGTGCCATCTAATCTTTCCAGTTCTAATAATGATGCAGCAATGCCATCTTCAGCAATAACTGGCAGCATCAGCATACCAGGTTCTTCAACGAGATCAGGTTTACGGAATCATTTTTCACAATCCCGTCAACCTGTATCTGAATCCGGCAATCTTGCTGTTTCTATTAATAATCCACATGATGGATCCGATATCCAAACGATAATGAGTCGAATTCAATCAGAACTTGCCGCTACATCAGTGGCTGCTGCAGAGTTGCCTTGCACTGTGAAGTTAAGAGTGTGGTCACATGACATAAAAAATCCTTGTGTCCCACTTAATGCCGACAGATGTCGTCTAACCATACCACATGCTGTCCTCTGCAGGTACCTTCTGATCTTATTATATCTCGTGGTTGAAATAGTGTAATTCTTTCGTGTCAATTGTCATTTTAGAAAATTTAGTTTGTGTTTTTCATTTTTCCCGGTGAATGATTATGAACTCACTATTTGTCACTAATAGTAATGGTGTTATACTTAATTTAGTCATAAATATGTTCATTTGGCATTCTTACCTCAGAGATTGAATTCAAATTGTATCCTAATAGTTAACTGTGCTTATATTTTTATTTTCAACTCACAGTTGTATTTTTTCCCTTTGCAGCGAGATGGGAGCTCATTTTTCACCATGTGGTAGATTTTTGGCCGCCTGCGTTGCATGTATGCTTCCTCATATAGAGGCTGATCCAGGCTTACAAACTCCAGCACACCAAGAGCCCGGTGTTGCAACATCACCAACCCGACATCCAATCTCAGCACACCAAGTTATGTATGAGTTGCGGATATATTCCCTTGAGGAGGCAACGTAAGGCTTGTTTACTTCATCTATTGCTTCCAATTGAAACTCATTCACATACTTAGTTGTTTTTTTGTTTATTTATGTTGAACAGATTTGGGTTGGTGCTTGCATCACGGGCAATTAGAGCAGCTCATTGTCTGACATCAATTCAGGTTCATTACTTTATCTTATGTTACTTTGTGTGCCCTACGATTTATGCAACTAACACACATACGCACAATTTGGTCCCTGAACAACATGTATTGCTTTGGTCTCTCAGTTTTCATATATTGAAATTGGTCCGTTGAGGATTTTTTTTTTCCCAAATTGACTATTGGTAGGGCAATCTTGTTGACAACTCGATACTTTTTTGGGCCAACCTTTATTAACTCTGAACAGAGTGCTTTCCCATTCATAATTTTATTTGTTCAAATTGTGAGGTTTAGGTGTAAAGGGAGGAAGATATATACAAGAGAATTAAGAGAATGAAACACAAATTTAAATTAATTGTGATATAATTAAAACGTGTTCATGTGTTCATGAAACCTAGAGCTTTAACCCTTATTTTCTCTAATCATATTCCTAATAAATAACTAACTAGGAAACAAATAATGATATAAGAAAATATGGCAGTCAGTCCTGAGATGATGAAATTCGGAAACCAATCCTGAAGGATGTTCTTCAATGTGACCAATATATTTTTATTACACTATCTTTCGTTTTCTGCACACATCTGTACCACTATTTTGATATTCATGTTTTATAAATTGTTTCTTCTATCCCATGCTGCCTTATTAGAGATATGTGCGCCCTTTTGAATGATACATGTTTTTAAATTTATTCTTATAATAACTTGTGCTACTGCTGTTTGGTGTGTAGTTCTCTCCTACATCTAAGCACATACTACTTGCCTATGGTCGACCTCATGGTTCTCTTCTTAAAAGTATTGTGATTGATGGAGAAACAACATTACCTATATACACAGTACTCGAGGTAAAAAGCTCTATCTCAATTTAAAATTTTCCCTGATGTGAATTGCTCTCACATGTACACGCTCTTTGTAATCTGTATAATCTTTAGGATGAATTTGCATTTGCTGGTTTTGGATCATGACATATATGCTTAAACTGTTGTCTAGACAACTGTTCAACTACTTTTATGCTTAATCTATGGGCTGGCACCAATTGTTGTCATTCATATTATCTATTCTCTTATGGTTTTGATTTGAATTTCATGTCTGTGAATTTGCTTTATTTTTCAGGTATACAGGGTGTCAGATATGGAACTTGTTAGGGTGCTTCCTAGTGCAGAAGACGGGGTCAATGTGGCATGCTTTCACCCTTTTGCTGGGGGAGGACTAGTTTACGGAACAAAGGTATGGTTTTGCTGGGGGAGACCAATGATTTATTCTTTAGCTTATATTAGTTAAGTGGTAATCTTTTGCCTGTGGTTGTAGGAAGGAAAGCTTAGGGTCCTCCAGTATGACGGTGCTCATGCAGTGAATGGCAACGGACCAAGTTACTTTCCTGAGGAGACCATCATTGGAGTCAGTCAGTGAGCAAGGTTATATATTGATTCTTTTAGGATTTATAGTTTATTTGACGACTAGGATGTAATGGGTGTTTTTTTATTTTTGTCTATATTTTGATGAGTAAAATAGTCAATGTCAGAGGAGGATTAAGGGTAGACTATGCTCATGATACAATCGCCTAAACTCTGACGTGATGATCATGCCAAAGCGACATCCTTTTTTTTGGTGGGGTGATGCAGCATGACAGTTGCACTTTTATTTTAACGAATCTTAAGCCAAATTGATTTTAAAATATGTTTTGCTTAGGTAGTTGTCAAAGTTTGCGTCTCTCGCTTGTGCTTTTGGATCAGCATTTCCCAATAACTACAAGCCAATCCTTTTTCTGCAACCATACGATATTTGGTTTTCATTCGGTAGGGTTTTTAGAGGTTAAAAGTGTACATATTGGATTTTGCGTGATTCATTGGCTTCATATGAAAAGCGTGTTGCCTATGAATATTGGAGGATTGACCCACGTTAAATGTAAAAAGGAGACAGGGTCTGTGATGAGTGGTTTCTTTGAAGTAGAGTGAACTTGGTTGGAGTAAATGTCAGAATGGTTTCCGAAGAGTTGAATGAAAATTTGTTTGATTGTTTCAAAGAATAATCATTTTGACTTTTTTGTAGTATTCGCTTGTAGGAATTACATCTCCTTATCCAACTCTTCGGAAGAGTGAATTAAGTAACATACTAGCTTTTTATTTTACAATGTCATTCCTTTACGTTAATGTGCATGTGGATCATAATTATTGACATTTAGTTTATTTATCCTTACAAATTTACTGCCTGTTTTAGGTTTACATAAATGATTGGACATGGAATTCAAAGATTTGATTCACATTACAGTGCAACTTGCATGGTAAGCCTTGTACGCCAGCCCCAGTTCTTTGGTTGCGTTTGTGGTTATGTAAAATATATATATATAAACCCATGCAAGATAAACTTTTTTATGCAAGTAGTGGATACGGAATATTTTTTGTTTCAGGATAATTATAGGGAGAGGTGGACCTCTCAAGGAGTTGAGCTTTCTCACCCTAAGATGTACTATATATTCAGAGTAGAGATTCTCTCACCTTGATTTTTAATCAACAACTCAACCAGTGAAGTTATTGAAAAAATTATTAAAGCTCAACTCTTGGGAGGTACATACTCTGATAGATTATCCTTCTTTTCACGCGCATGAGGTTTTAAAATGTATTTCTTATCCCCATGCAGCTCTCTCTGCTGATGAACTGCCCAAACATAACCATATCCAGTGCTGAGCCCATGCAACCGATGGTGGAACCTCACTCACTGCAGTACCAAATGTATATTTTTGTATTATCCATGTATGAGTATGTACTAACATTTTCCTTTGTTAACATGTTTGTATTTCTTATTTTCCTCTCCAAGTCCCCCTCCCTCCTTCAACCCATAAGTGGGAATCTCCGTTTCTACCTGTGTAACGTTAGTAGTGAAAGAAAATGTTTTTTTTTTCTTTCCTTTTCCTTCGTCCCCGGGAAATTCTCAAGCAACACGACATGCCCCACTAAATTACACCATGCGGACGCCAAACATTTAATATATCCATGTTTTGTAGGTCCTGTCCTACGAGTGTGGATCCTAGATATTTTTACATTTAAGCTTTGGGTAGATACACAGTGTCAATGTTAACAAGCTCATTTGAGTTTTTCTTTTTGAATTTTTTGAAACCTCTGTATGTAAACAAAAATAACATACTATCGAGGTCATAGGTAATTTTTCTATTCTAGGTATACCAATTCCAAATGTCGCTGTATGCATAGACTAATCTAAGTATAGACCTGTTTACTTTAAATGTTCCTGTGTGTCATATAGATCTGTTTATTTTAAAGAACCAATTGTTTGTTTTATTGTTTTTTAGATGTTCGAGAGAAACCGATTGTTCTTGAAAGTTCCTGATTTCGAAGGGAAATTCTTTGTGTAATCGTACAAGATACATAAATTTTAAAATATTAAATTTGATAAACATTAAGTTGCATTATGAAAAGGGGGGCTTGTTAGAAGTAATGATATATTATTTTCGTATGAAATTTCTCGAAGCATTGTCAAAAGGAAATGTTATGTGTTTGGACAGATTTTAAGATTCTATGAAGAAAGTATTAAATAAAAATGACAAAGTTAGTATATTTTATTTAGTATTATTTATAAAACTATCCTTTAAAAATGTAAAACAAAATAGAATAGAAATGAGTGGATAGATAGATACATACATGTCATGGGACACGCAATGGTGTGGTAATTGTGGGGCACGGCAGAAGTTGTCGTTGGTCTTCCCTCCTAAATGAGAAAAGTTTGAATTGGCTTTTGCCTCTTTAATGTGGTCGGTTTTTTGTTATATTTCATTTTCTTATTCATGAGTTGTAACATCTTTTCAAATTTCAACTCGTATCCATTATAAATTTGGTCCCTGCTTTGGGGAGTACAACAAGATAGAACGTCTAAATGCAAAAATCCAAATACATGGTTGCTAAACTGCTGAAACAAAAGATACTCGCCCTTTAAAAAAACAAGAAAGAATTGAAGGAAAAGGATGTAGCCATTATAAAGGCCCATGTGCAAGTCTTTTTCCGTAAATACAATATCTAAAAACCCTGTACTTATCTACATGTCCTGGACTCCTCCTATATTCCACTTCAAACGAAGGAAACTACATTCAAAAAATTATTTTCAGACTAGAGAAGCTATAAACGAGGCATCAATAATCATAAATATAAACAATAAACATCATTAGGTTTTAAAACATTTTATGTAATTATTCTATATCATACGTTATTTAACAATTTAAAGGAAAAACATGTTACCAAAGATAAGTTTAACAAAACTTATACATTCTTCACGTGTAACTTAAAATGGACCCTTAATATATCTTACTAATACTTTTTAACAAAAAATCTAATTCAAAGGTACACACATATTAGAAAAAATGGCAAACACAAAGGCAATAACTTGATGCGATTAAAACGCATGAATAAGAAGAAGGAAGAAAGTATGAACATGAGATAAGAGAAGTGAAGAGAAAAGAAGAAAGTGGAATTAGTCGTAGTCATCAGATGAGAAAGTATGACAGAACATAACACATCGATTCACGTGTCCAAATCATTCCCATTGTTTCTTTTCTTTAGCAAAATCAACATCCATTATTCTTGTTATTATTATTCAATTAAAATTCCATCCAAAATCGTTGACCAGTCAAAGGAACAATAAAAGCTGTCTTTTATATTTTTACACGTAGATACAGGCTTCATGCATTGACTGATATGTTTTCTCATTCTTTGACTAAAATAATTATCATCATTCATTTCACTCTCTCTCTTTCTTTCTGTCAGCCATGGCATCTCCATTCAATTCAAACAACAGCAATCAGACAACCATTTTCTATCTTTTTTTTTTTCTTCTTTTCAATGAATAATAGCAACTTGCTGAATCAATCATACAAGCTAAAATGAACCTAATTAATCATAATCATTGGTCCAAATCACTACTTAACAAGATGATGATGATGCAGCAGAAGAATTTGATTCAAATTTGTAGTACTTATCCACTGCAGCAGACACATCCCAAGTGCAACTGAGTCCTTTTGGAATGGTGACAAGGTCCCCTGCTCCAAACTCCACAAACTCTGATGACCCTTTTACGAAAGCTTTCACCTTTCCTTTCACCAAGTAGCATGTCTCTTCTGCATCAAATTTCAACTGGTACTTCCCTGGAGAACAACCCCACCTTTCATTTTTTTTTCACCCCATACAAAAGAAGTTAATTCACAGTTTTCACAGTGTGAGTGCATTCCATCATTCTAATTTAAACATCATAGCACAACAATTTTTTTACACTGAAAGCTATACATATATACAGGTTCATTATTCCTTTTCACAATACATAGCAAAAGAGAAGCAGAGAAGAAGGAAGGGCATGTACTTGGGCCAGCACTTGATATTCAACTCAGCTAGGCGTGACTGTGGAGGGTTTCTTTCAATGGTGATTCTGAGGTTTGAGTTTGAATCTGCAGCCATGGATCAAAATTTTCAAAGTGAAGCAATTGTTGAAGTTGTTTCATGCACTCTTGTGTGCTTCTGCAGAGAATACGAGAATGAAAAAGAAGGGAACATGAAGCAGTGTTTTATAAGAGGATAATAATAAGAAGACTTTATATTTATATAAGACTTTCTCACACAAAATAATAATGAAGATTTATGGTTGGTACTTGCAATTTCGAAAAGTAATATTTACCTATCACATCACGCCACGTAAATTCATAACTATTGTTTTTCAAATGTAAACCTCGTGTGATATTTGTGTCTATCGATCACATTGTATTATGTTTTTTTTCTTTAATTTTTAATTGGGTTTTATTTAATAAGGATTTTAGAATTAACCATTATAAACTTCCATTTATTTATTTTTTAGAACTATTAAAAATTGTTTCAACCCAGCAGCACATAGAATTATTGTCCAATTTATTTAAACTAGGCTTATAACACGTTTGACACGTGGCACGTGAAGTGTTACTATTAAAATTACTAATGTGATGATACGTTACCATTATTATAACAATAAATAGAGTTAAATCTAAGAACGAATAATTACTTGGTCAAACATAATTAAATCACGTAATGTATATAGTAATTAAGAGGAGTTTCTAATTGCTTCAATGCCTTAAAGAAAAAACAGTAATACTATAATTTTCTCAGTATTGAATATGCTGACTTACTATGTTTTATTTTAATTTTTTAATTTTCTATCGAGATAATTCCACATGCATTAATATAAAATCAACTTTTCAAATCAGTACCTGATTTGAATTGGAAATACCTTTTCGAAAAAATATCCTCAAAATTTAAAGTGTAGTTTTTCAAATTTTTACGTTAAAAAACTACACACTATCCTTTTCAGGATAAAGTAATTTGAAAATGACAAAAGAAAAAGTGTTCTGAATTTGTGTGAGAAATTTGACTCGAATGAATGTGACAATTCAATATAATTTTGAAAATATGCTACTCTAATTCTCTCCCTAGTTGCTGAAAACATGTTTCTTTTTTTGTTCAAAATTAATTAATCATATTATTGAGATTGAATTTTTGAACCAGTCTACCGAAAGATAAATATCTAAAATAATTATTTCCGTGATAACTTTATTACAAATATTAAAATTTCAATTTTTATTAATTATGTTGTTTTAAGAAAATGTAATTACAAATTAATCAAAACATACTTAACTTATCTCTCATTATTGATTTCAACGAATATATTATCAAATCGAGTCAACAGTCAAATATATGGATACTTCTTTTAGTTTCTTTTAAAAAAAAATATTAATTCTATACGAATATATTATTATTAAACAACATTTTGACAGCTATTTAACTATATGGTTATGTATCTAACCGATGGTCAATATATACTTTTCAGAAAAATAAAATTAAGTATGCCTGATTAAGTTATTAAAGTTATTTAATTAAAATAAGTGGGGGAATTTTATCCGTAATTATTTTTTAAGTTTGATCATTCAAAATTGATATAAAACTAATACAGATTATATATGACTATCATATAATTGTTCAAAGCCAATTAATCTTACACGTAGAAAATTGTTTATATCTTCACTGGTGTAATAAAAAATATTTGTAATAATACAAATAAAAGGGCCACACACCTCCAGAATTTTTGAAGTAATTATATCAAATATTAGAGGTGTAATTATATAAAATATTCTATAAAATAATATTTTTGAAAGACGATTTTCTATATGAGAGGATGCAAAGTGTGGTATATGTTTTCTGAACCAAGTAGAGTAGCAATGTATACAGCCAAACACGCCTCAAAAAACATAAAGGCAGAGTCGTTATATGCCCACTCAACGTAAAATATTGTTACCTCTCTAGGGATGGCAAAAATATCCGTATTCGTGGATATCCGCGGATAAAACCCGCAATGGATAGGAAATGTATATTAAAAATGAATACCCACTACCTGCGGGTACGGGTATTTTTTATACCCGCATGTTAACGGGGCGGGTACGGGTATCATAGTATCCATACCCGTGGATACCCGTACCCGCTAAACTTTAATTCACACAAATATCCTTATATAT
>Ga0209389_1003558_pt1 | contig 12620 bp, 14 predicted proteins | sample CowpearedBW_FD_187526 | JGI IMG/M metagenome (GOLD analysis project Ga0209389, IMG submission 187526) | Root nodule microbial communities of legume samples collected from California, USA - Cow pea red BW (SPAdes) (version 2) | ecosystem: Host-associated > Plants > Roots > Nodule | place: USA... | reverse complement strand
TAACCACCCAATACATCAAAACAATAATGCTCTCAAATATAAAGAACAAAGAAAGGAAAACCAATAAAGAGCAACAGGGACAGATTTTTCTAACCTTAGACCTTGGATTGATATCAGAAATATGAAAAACCCTATGTCGCGAACCTGATGTCAAAATTTCAGTCCGATCCAACACTAAACGAAGCTGAAATCACAATTTTACTAAAGCGATTCGGTGAACATGCCAACAAATTTTCTCTCTTTTAACCCTTTTCCATGGACTGTGAAAATAAACCTCTGTCTTAACCTAAAAGACTCTTTTCCATTTAGATTAAATAGTCAAACAAAATGGCTTTGACTAGGTTGGATTTTTTTTAGACACATAGTTGGGAGCCCAAACTAACAAATATCAACTTCATTTTCTATATCTTCATATGTAACATCCTCTATTATAAGCGTTTGATGTTGGTGGCAGGAAGATTTTTCTATAGGTGCCATGTTGTGCTTGGTAACTTCGATAGTAATATACTTGTTTTCTTTAACATGATTTTTAGATTTTTTAGACCCCATTTTTCCTCAGTTAACAAACAAGTCTTTTTGAATAAAAGCTCTCAACATTATAACTAGTTCTATCTTTCCATTAAGTAATACAAGGACTACATATAGACCCTTTTGACAAGGCTTTCCAACTACATCAATTAAATACAACTACTATCTAAATCATAATTAATGAACTTTATTGCATGGCACAATCATTGCTAGAAGCACTCTTAACCTTTGCAATCACCTAAGACACTTAATTCTACCAACACTATTAAATGCAACTACCTACATTTAAGTTTACCAAAAAACATTCCTCCATAAACTTAAATGTTTTTCTTATCATTCATTCCAATCATTCTATTGTTCTAGAACATAGTGGTCGACAATGGCTTCGTGAAAAAATCTGCAGCTTGTGCTTAAATTCCTACGTGGTCTAACTCCACATTTCCTTCTTTCACTGGTTCTCAGATGAAGTGAAACCGAACATCTATATGCTTATTTTTCATAACTCGAATCATAGTCCCTTTTTCTTGCTTCATCTTCAGCTTGCTCGGAAGATTTCTAAGCCAAACTGCATGAAAAACACTCAAAGATGTTGTAACATACTCGACTTTACAAGTTAACAACGTTACAATATGTTGCTTTTTCGAAAGTCAGGTGAACGTTGTGTTTCCTATAAAGAATACATATCCAGACGTGCTTTTTCAGCCATTAACATCTCCACACCAGTCATTGTCCGAGTAGCCAACTAGTCGGTAATTATTTGTCCTAGTATACATTAGGCCGAGTGACATTGTTCCTCTCACATACCTTAAAATTCTCTTTAGTGCATTCCAATGAGTATACCTCAGCTCCTCCATATACCGACTTTCTATTCCAATACTTAACATTAAATATTGTCTCATATTTATAAGATACATGTTGTTCGTTGGATATTAAATGCAAAATTAAAAGTTGTTGGTAGGATATTAAATGTATTATTAGAAGTAGCTAGAATTTGTTAGAAGTTGTTAGAAGATTCTAAAGATCTTTTGTAATTATTACTTTAGGGTTTGAGTTCTCTATATATAGAAGTTTATGTACTATTTCAAATAAAATAAAAAATAAGAATTCTCCCGATCTAGAACCTTGCTTCCACATTTTATCTTTTCCATCTCAGTTATAGTTCTCATTAGCATTGTCTAAAGTGCAACCATTTCTTTTCATTATTGAACTTCCTGCAAGTTGTGCTTTTGTCACTTTTGTTGCCCCATCTATTGTCATCGTCGTTGCTGCATCACTGTTGTTGTCGTTGCTGTATCTTCATTGTTGTCATTGTTGTATCATCACTGTTGTCAATATTCCATTGTCACTGTTGTCAATGTTCCATCGTCGCTGTTGTCGTTATTCCATCACAATTGTTTTCACATTGCTGCCATCACAACTATTGTCACACTATTGCCACACTATTGCCATCAAGTTGTTGTCACGCTATTGCCATCACAACTATTGTCACGTTGTTGGGTTTATGTCACGTTATGTCCTACCTTTCATTTTCATTTAGGAGTGGGCTAAGGAATTCCTATTATTTAGTTTTTGGCATGGCAACTCCATTAAGCAATGTCGATCTTCAACACTTACTTGATGACAACCACCTTAGTGGTCAAAATTATGCCAATGGGCTCAATTTATCAGACGTACATTAAAGGGCGTACGTAAAGGCTTAATAATATTGAAAGAGAAGCCATTTCCCCACATAATCCTAATTTTTATATTGGCTTAAATACCTATTTGGTCCACATTTTCGCAGTGTTTGTTGTTGATGGTCCTAATTTTTTCTAAATGTTTAAAATGGTCCTCATTTTTGCAATTTGTGTTTAAGTTGATCCTTTTGTATGACGCCGGTTAAATGACTAGCAAGCATTATACATGTAGCACTGTTTGTATTACGTCTTCCATGATGTGTATTACGTGGAGTGTTTGTGTACAGTGTGCTAGATAATTTAGAAAGTTAGAGATCAATATGTGAAGTAGAATTTTGAAAATGAAATGGTGGTCTGAAGAAATTTGAAAGTCTTCTTTCCTCCATTCCCAATTCGTCTTGGTGCCTTCATTGTCCAGGTATGTCGCGCTCCTAATCTTTTTTCTCTGCCTCTGGTTGTAATTGTTGAGCGCAATCTTCCCTAGGTGCAAGAACAAGCCGCACAAAATTGCAAACCTCAGATTGAAAATTCTTCTCCCCAATTCTCAACTTTAAACCTAGATAATCCAGCTCATTGTACACTACCCTTCCACGTAATGGAAGACATAATACAAACAGTCTACATGTACAATGTTTTGTTACTTATTTAAAAGTCATGACACAAAAGGACCAAAGTAAACAATAATTGCAAAAATGAGGACCATTTTAAACATTTGGAAAAAATTAGGACAAAATTAGGACCATCGACAACAAACACTACGAAAATGTGGACCAAATAGGTATTTAAGCATTTTCAGATTTGGGATAATGATGACTCACGAAACATTACATGGTTATGGGGATCCATGACAATAGAGATAAGTAGAAACTATATGTTCTACTCTAGTGCCTGTGAAATTTGGGAGGACCTTGCAACTACTTATTCTATGCGAGAGGACATCTCTACATGTTATGATTTAAAAAGCAAGATCTTTGGTGTGAAGAAAGGAACTCTCTTTGTTTTAAAATATTATGGAATGTTCAACAGTTTGCGGATTGAGTTGGACTAGTATCAAAATACAAAGCTTTAGAATGATAAAGATGTTATCACACTTGCTCAATTTATTGAACGATCTCAGATATTTAAGTTCTTATCAAGATTGAATCTTGAATATGACCCTATTAGGGTTCAAATTCTTAGGAAGGAAAAACTTCCTTATATTTCTGAAGTCTTCTTCATTGTCCAAGGTGAGGAGGCTTGTCTAATGGTCATGATGAATGAGCCCTCCACTGAAGGAGCTACATGTTTTCCAGAAAGACTTCTAAGCTTGGGAATTCAAATCTTGCAAATATTAAACTTAGCTTAAAAGGTAAGGAGAGCGTTGTGCTCTCATTGTAAGAAATTTGGCCACACCAAGGACACTTGCTTCAAGCTACATGGAAAAGAGAAAACTCTCAATCGTCTAGCGGAATTAAAAGGATAGCCCTCAAAGAAAGTTTGTCAGGCATCTTTAGATTCTGAAAAGCTTACCAAGACACTTTCTTCCTCTTTAACTGAGATTGAACGTCTAAAAATTCTTATGGAGTCTAAGTAAACCACCTTATAGTACTTGCTCTCTAACCATGATTGGTAAGAACTCTAATTCTTCTTTTAATGTTTCTAAAACTTTATGTAAGGACTCTTGGGTTCTAGACTCTGGTGCAACAAACCATATGAACCCCAATTCATCTCTTTTAACAACATTTGTTTCTCTTTCTAATAACTACATTATTATTGCCAATGAGACCCATATCCCAATACATGGACGTGGAAATATTTCTCTTTTGCCATCCCTTAGCCTTAAAAATGTCCTCTATGTTCCAAAACTATTTAATAACATTATTTTTTATTAAAAGCTTACTCATGGCCTAAATATTTCCATAACTTTCTTTTCCACTCATTATGTTTTTCAGGATCTTCCATGAAAAAGAGAATTGGAGTTGTTAAGGAATAAAGAGGGTTGCTTTAATAACTTGGAAACTAAGAATAGTATCGGTAGGCAAACAACTATATCTTGTCTCCAATCTTGCACTTCTTTTGAGTCCTCTCAAATTTGATTTCTCCACCGTCGTCTAAGACATCCATCCTTTTTCTGTTTTAAAGTCTATGTTTCGTTCCTTGTTTACCGAAGAGTATGTTGAGTCATTTAAATGTGATGCATGTCAAACTATAGTTCTTTTGAGTCCTCTCAAATTTGGCTTTTCCACTGTCGTTTAGGACATCCATCCTTTTTCTGTTTTAATGTTTATGTTCCCTTTCTTATTGACCAAAGAGTCTATTGAGTCATTTAAATGTGATGCATGTCAAATTACAAAGCATCATCATGCCACATATCCCTTTAGTAATGCAAAGAGTTTACCTCCTTTTGATTTGGTTCATTATGATGTTTAGGGGCCTGCATCAAGCTCTACTATACATGGTGGTAAATTGTTTGTCAATTTTATTGATGATTGTGCTCGAGTTATAAGAATTTTTCTTATGAAGAAAAACTTGAGGTTTTTAACTAATTTGTTAGATTCTTTCGTATGATAAAAACACAATTTGGAATGTCAATTAAACGTTTGCGTTTTGATAATGGAAGGGGATATGTAAATCATGACATGTCTAAATTCCTTTTTAAGAATGGTGTTGTTCATAAATTCACATACCACACGAAATGGCATTGTTGAGAGAAAAACATCACATGGTAATCAAAGCTTGGTTGATTCTCGTTTGATTTGTTTCAGATTTGTCATTCTCCTTTTGTTCGCCTTTTGAGTTTTGTCGTAGTGTTCTCGTCATTAGGTGTTGGTGGTTCATATTCGTATACTCTTCGTGTGGATTTTGAATCAGTGATCGGGAGTGATTTCTTTTCCATACGGAACTTTTTGGTGGCCTTGTTACTCTAACAATTTGTAAGCGAAAGTCTTGTGCAACTGATTGTGAACCGTAGTTGGGATGATGAATTGCAATGGTGTGTTGGACAAGTGTGAGAGTTTCCTACGTTGGAGTTAAGCTTAGGTTTTCATATGCTTTTAGTTCACGCATACTAGGTGTTTGTGAAAATTATGTAGTGAAGGATTTTGTTTGGAACAAAGTCGTGCTTCGTTGGTTAATTTGGTGTGAGAGTTACTATTGAGGATTGAAGCGGTGGTGCTAGAAACATAATTTTGTTTTGAAGCTGCTCAGATTGGTGCCCATTCTGCCTTGGCTTGCTTAGAAGATGTATCTGGTGTTGTGCTTTGCTAAAATTGATGCAGCGCATGTGTTTGACAATTTGCCTTAGTTGAAACTCTAAGCAAAATGGTCCGACTGCAAAATTTGATGGTTGAAGCGGATCATTTTGACCACAACAGTGCCAATCATTTCTAGTTCATTTTTTATAGCAGGTTTCAAAGTGAGTTTTGGTGTGGCTAATTTGGTTTTGAATGCGGCAGCGGTGTGGTGCAACCATCATGCAAGGTGCAACAAATTTGGTTTTCAGAGTGTACGTGGTTGAAACCATCATGCAAGGTGCAACAAATTTGGAGTGGTGCCTTTACTTATCACAATAGCCCATCCTTTTTTATGTATGAAATTGGCAACCACACTTCTTAGTTCCTTTGGTGCTGCAAGGAAATTATTATGGCATAGTGACAACAATTAGGCTAGTGGTTTGAGTTGACGAGGTGTGGTGTAGGGAAATAAGACAACAACATATTTTCTGGTCCAAGCGATGCCAAGTAAGAATCGTAGACCAATTCTTTATCTTGGAACATTTCTAAATGATGCAAGTGAGAAAGAGGCCAAGCGGTGCAAAGGAAATCCATGATAATCTTCTCGGTGCAGCAGCAACCAATTAGAGTTTATGCAATATCCATTAACTTTCTGGTTTAAGCAGGGGTAGCAACCACATTGAATCTGAATCTGTTCTACTCTTGGTGTAATCAAGTAGTTGTTGTTTTGGTGCCAAACATATTGTGTGGAAGTTTTACATCATCAAGTGGTGTGCACAGCAGGACTGGAACATTCAAATTGCCTAAGCGGTGAACAATTTGACAGCAGCAAGCTCTTAGTGCCATAAGTTGTCTCTTGCTTTCGGTGGCCATAATCTGGTGCAATGATAGTGGAAATTTTTTAATTAGCTAGTGCAAGCTCATTAAAACTTCATTTATCCAAAGTGAAATTGGTGCAAAAGGAAGCCTTCCAATTGGTTTAAAACTCATGCGTGGCAGCAATGGCTACATTTGGTTTCTTTAGATCATGTGGCTGAAAAAAATTGAAGCGGTGCAAGCTGCAAAACCTTGCTTGTGTGGGGCAGTGCGATAGTGACTGGATTGGCTGGCTATAATAGCCAACTTGAAGTGGTGCATAATTTCTTTTTGGTACAAGATAACAGCTTCCATCGCTCAAGCGGTCTCCCTTGCTCAAGAAGTGCCCTATTGGTGCAATTTTTAGGTTTCTTGGTGCATAATTGGATACTTGAGGCCTGGCTTAGTTATTTGGTGTAATAGAGACATGTTTGACAACGTCAATTGCAAGCTGGTGTAGTGAAAATTTTGTAGCAACCAACTAAATAGGTGAATGATGCAGCAAAACTTTCGTTGGCAATCTTATTTTGATGTAGAACAACTTGATTTTTGAACACGTGTGGCAGCAGTTGGTTCCTCTCTTTGGGTGTCATAATCTTCTTGTCTTTTTGCATTTAGCTTTGCCTATTCATACTCTTTAGAGTCATTATTTGTTCACTTAAGCTTTGCTTGAGTCTTTTGTCTATCACATTTCTTTGATTTTGCTTTACCTTGGTTTCTTGTGTTGTGGGACAATGTACATTGAGCCAGTGTTGTTTAAAATCGGCCATGGCGTCAATATGGCAAAAATCGGTAGCGATTTTCCGGCCAGTTGCCATAACAAGACGGGGGCGAATCGAAATTTTTGTGGTGGTTCATGGCGGCCGCTTTGCGCGCGGCAGGTGGTGGTGGCACAATGCTGGTGGCGAAAATCTCAGACAACAGTGGGAGAAGAAAGAAAAAGAATAAAGAATGAGAAGAGAGGAGAAGAAGGAGAATTGTGCAGCGTGTTGGTTGAAGGAAGAAGGAGAAGAGAAAACCTCAACCTAATTGGTCTTATACAATTTTAAAATTGGGCCTGGCCCACTGCCCTAACCCTAACATCCAAATTCTCATTATTTTACTATTTCACCCTCATTTTAGCCACTTAACATTCAGCCACTTAACATTGCAGAAATTTCTTCTCTTATTATTTTTCTTTTCTATCCTAATGCAGAAACCTCTTCCCTTATTATTTTACTTTTCTACCCTAATTTTAGTTCCTTTTCTCCTATTATTTTACTTTTCTACCCTAATTTCAGTTACCATTTTTATTCTTTAAAACCTAAGCCTGACCCATTAAACACATATTTAACCTAGCCTATTTGCAAAACTTTCTTCATTCTCCATTATTTCATTCTATTCAAAACCAAAAGTTTCTATAGCTTCCCTATCGGTCGCTGCCACCAACTGCCACCCGCCGTTGACCGCCATCGTCGTCGAAAGCCACCGTCGCCGGCCGCCACTACCAAGTTTGTTATTTTTTTTATTTTTTCTATTTGTCTAATTTCACTATAATTATTTGGTAAAAAAATATATGTATTTTTTCAGCAATAATAATGACCAATGAAAATGATCCTTCAAGAACATCGCATAGGAGTGACCCGGGATGGAAACATTGTCATCTGATGGATGAATCAAATTTAAATAAACTTATTTTGAATTATTGTTGGAATATTATGAAAGGAGGAGTTACTAGAGCAAAAGAACATCTCATGACAAACAAAGGCAATGTTGCTACTTGCACCAAGACTCCAAAAAATATGAGAGAAGAACTTTGGAAATTATACAAAGAAAAAGCAGACAACTCCTCCGTCAATCCTAGATATACTGCAACCATGATAACCATGAGAGTGAAGATGAGGTTGAAATTTCCACGACTAGTAATGATAAAGGGAGAAATATTGGTGGAAGAAAAGGACCAATGGATATGTTTTTTAGAAATCCAACTGTTGCAATAGAGAAGAGAAAAAAGGAAAAATTAAGGCAAGCTAAAATCAAAGAGGCATGTGACAAAAATTTAAAGGCCTCAATTCATCAATATATTGCTCGATTTTGGTACCAAGCAGGCTTGTCGTTCAACCTTGTTAAGTTGAAAAGTTTTCAAGATATGATTGATGCCATAGATGCTTATGGACCTAATTTACCTGCTCCTAGTTATCATGAAATCAGAGTTCCACTTCTCAACAGGGAAGTTGAGTACACAAAAAAGTTGTTGCAAGATCATAATTGCAATGGAGCAAACATGGTTGTTCTATTATGTCATATGCATAAACTGATCGAAAGCAACGATGCTTAATTAACTTTTTGGTGAGCTCCCCTGCAGGGACAATGTTTGTCAAGTCCATTGATGGTTCAAACTTTGTGAAGACAGGAGAAAAACTATTTGAGATGCTTAATTCCCTTGTGGAGGAGATTGGGGAAGAAAATGTAAAAGTTATAATAGATAATGAGAGCAATTTTGTGTTGGCTGGTAAGTTGTTAGAAGAGAAAAGATCCCATCTTTATTGAACTCCTTGTGCTGCCCATTGTATAGATTTGATGCTTGAAGACATTGGAAAGCTTCCTTTGATAAAGAAGATAATTCAAAGAGGAGTTAGTCTTGTTGGCTTTATCTATAGTCATTCTAGTACCTTGAGTTTGTTGAGACAATTTACAAATAAAAGTGAATTAGTAAGACATGTCATTACAAGGTTTGCTACCTCTTATTTATCATTATAAAGGTTGCATCAAGAGAAGGGAAATTTAAGAAAAATGTTCACCTCTGATGAATGGAGCAATAACAAGCTATCTAAGGAAGTCAAGGGGAGTGAGACTACAAAACTTGTTCTTATGCCTTCATTTTGGAATCAATTAGTATTTACTCTCAAAGTCATGGCTCCTCTTGTTCATGTGCTTCGTTTAGTGGATGGGGAAATAAAAACAGCTATGGGTTATATATATGAAACAATGGAGAAAGCCAAGGAAACAATAATGAAGTCATTCAACAACGATGAAAGTAAATACAATGATGTATTTACAATCATTGATAACAGAGGGACATGTCAACTTCATCACCCCTTGCATGTTGCTAGTCACTTTTTGAACCCAGAGTTCTTTTATTCCAACTTAGACATGGAATATGATTTGGAAGTTACAAATGGATTATATGATTGCATCAGGAGGTTGGTGCCAAGTAAAGATGTGCAGCAAAAACACTTTTTAAATTGTGCTAAGATATAATGGTTACATTTTAAGCTACTTTCTTTGCTTGTGTAAGCTCAATGGTGGAAGAATTATGGGCATGCAGCTCCCAACTTACAAAAGCTAGCAATCAAGATTTTAAGTTTGACATGTAGTTCATCGGGATGTGAGCGTAATTGGAGTGTTTTTGAGCAAGTGAACACATCATATTTTTTCTTTAAGAAGTACAATTTCCCACTAAAAGACTTTGGGTAATTGGTCCGCAAAGATTTGTATGAATCAATCCAAGTTTTTCCTTTGCTCGGTACTCAGTAGTCCTTAGAAATGAGGTCCTCAGATGCTTCTCATGCACACACTAGTCGCAAAACCTTTTTTCAAACTTTATACTCGGGAGTCCTCACATCATCCTTTTCTTAACCAACTCGGTCAGCCTACCAAAATGCAAATGGCCAAACTGAAAAATGCCACATCATGGCCTCATCCTTCACGTCAAGGTTCAAGCACCACTCTTAGACTATCTTCAAATCCAATTTGTAAATCATGTTCTTCTTCATTTCTACTCGAGCAATCAAACGATCGAATTTTTCCTTCAAGTATAGTAATCAGTCTTTCATTAGAACCGAATAGCCTTTCTCCATCAGCTGACCGATGTTCAATATGTTGCTCTTGATTTCTCCAATTTGGCCATTCTTCGACAAGTACGAAATTGCACCTTGGCTTTTTACCGCTACTTTGTATGCATCTCCAAACAACATGGGTTTGACCTTAACTTTATAGAGATGCTTAAAAAGGTTATCACCCCTACACATGTGACTACTTACTCTTGAGGTGTCTTCTTCTCCTTAATGATTGTCTTTGCTCGAACTGTTTGATCAAGAGATTCCTCCTTCTTTGATGACTTGGGCCCAACCATAGGCCCAATCACTAGGAGCATGCTAATGAAGATACAGGAGAAGATGGACCTACAAGGAGCCAGTGACATTCGTGGACTTTAAATGTTATTTTCTTGGGCTAAAAAAGATGTCAAGATATGATGGGCTTGTTCTAGTCCATTAGAGTAGATTATAATTGGGCCAATTGTTTAGGTCATGCTTAAAAAATAAATTGTAAAAGCCTAGAAGTAATTTGGACCATTTCTTACCTAACTTTTGCAATTGGGTTAAATCAAGCCCAACTACAAAAGACTAGGCCGAAAGCTTGCTTCTAGCTTAGGCATAATTTACACATTGATCACATGCGTTAAACATGGAATGTGTGAACCTCCACATGGCATGTGATCCACTTTTCACGAATCCAAGATTTAAATCTAGATCTAGACGCATGTGCTTCACATAGCCTCCTTCATTTGCATTCCATTTCATCTTGTATTTGGCTTTCATTTTAGGAGGTACTCTTTACTATATATGATACACTTCACCCCTCTTGTAATTACTCTTGAATGAATGCAAGTTATATTGTTGAGATCACTCCACGACCTTGTCTTTTGAGAGTCACCCTTAGGTAGAGATTTCTCTTAGAATTCCTCTAGCCTGCCTCCTCTAAGTTGGTCGAACCTCTTGGAGCTCTTCCATCACCACTCAATTCTACACCATTCTAACTTCCCTTAGACACTTGCTTTCGTGCCAATCATCCATGGAGACTCCTCCTTCCATCAATCTTGTCCAAGGAGTGTCATCAAGTGGTATCCAGAGCCAACCCAAGGTTTGAGCTAAGTTCTTATCCTTCTTCTGTTTTCATGTTGTTTACATTTTTTTTTACTTGTTTAGTGTGATTCCACCGTTCATATGGCTCTTATGTGTTTGTGTGATGATTCAAAATCATCTTCTCCTTGAATCATTCAGTGTTTTTCACTAGGATTTCCATTTGTTTTCAAGTGCAGTGTTTTACATTTGAGTTGTTTCTTCATTTTCATTTGATGATCCATTGTTTATTTGAGTTAATTTTCATTTGAGCATCATATACTTGTTGTCTTAAGTCATGTGCTTCTGTATATGTCAATTTCCATGAGTTTGAACTATATAAATGTGTTGTTATGAATTGATTGTTGGCACAATCCAAAAATGTTGAAGAATCATTGTTTGCTGAAAAAGGCAATATGCTATTGATGCAATTGCAAGCCATTTTCAAGGTAGAACAATTGCATGTGGAAATGGACTTACTCAAAGGAAAAGGGGGGTGGAAACTTACCTTAAGCTAGATTAAGATCGTGTGGAGTGGGAAAGTTCTCCCCTTCAAGTGCAACAACCCTACCAAAGGAGGTGAGAAAGGTGTGAGGAGGGTGTGAAGAAATGTGGATGAGGGTTTTGGAGATAGAACAAAACGTGGGAGTGAAGTGTAGGTGTTGTTTTTTGTAAAACGTGGGAGTGAAGTGTAGGTGTTGTTTTTTGTGCTCAAAACAAAGGGAGGTGTGTGTAAGAGGAGGGGGTTCTGTTTTAGCTTTAAAAAAAAGGGTTTTGCAATTGGAATTCGTCACTCTCCCAAAATTTGATATAATTTAATCGTCGTACTTAAAAAATGAATAGATATAGTCTTCATAATCCACATGCGTTAAATTTCTTTGACATGCAAAACAAAGTTTCAAATAGACATTTGAATTGTTTACATTATTTGACATATTCTGACAAATGCTAGTCTAAAACGTCAATTAACTCTTAAAAGAAATTTACATCGTCGGACGAGTTGTGACTACTAACATATTTGATCCTATTATATATTTAATACATACGGAAAATGAAATTTAGAAGTTCACTATGATTTAGAAAATCTCTTAAAAGTTCTTAACGTTTTTTTGTTAGAAGTTCCAAAAAGATATTATCATACGAACTATTTTTCTTAACCGTGTTCAATGTAAAAAATTAAGTAGATGGTAGAGAATTATGGTTTTTAATTAAATTTGGATGTTTTTAATTAAACTAGAACTCAAATTAAGTTTTAAGTTTCTCATAAATTTGGATGCTTTTAATTAAATGTCTTTGTTGTATTAACTATTCAAAAATTTTATATCTGAATTGAGTCTCCAATTCATCGATTATTTTTTCTGTTAATAGAATGATGTTCTTATTATTCTATCCCCATCAACATGATTCCTTATCTTCAGGCATTAAGAAATTTAAGATTTTGTAGTTAATATAAAATAATATTAGGATAT
>Ga0209389_1003557_pt1 | contig 12621 bp, 16 predicted proteins | sample CowpearedBW_FD_187526 | JGI IMG/M metagenome (GOLD analysis project Ga0209389, IMG submission 187526) | Root nodule microbial communities of legume samples collected from California, USA - Cow pea red BW (SPAdes) (version 2) | ecosystem: Host-associated > Plants > Roots > Nodule | place: USA... | reverse complement strand
CAATAAATTTATTATTTTTTGTTATGTTTAATTTTTAATTTTATTATTTATTAATATTAAATATTATATTTTATAAAAATAAAAATCAATTTAAAAAATTAAAAAAAAAATAATTTTTAAATATTTTAAAAAAAATTAAAAAATCTTGGGGGCCATGACCCCCTGCGGACCTTCTAAGGTCCACCACTGAAAATAACAGTTTTAAAATGAAAATATTGAACCAAATAAAAGAATCAAGTCGGTCTTTAATCTTTATCTCAGTTAGAAAAATTAATTGTGTAATATTAGAAAATTACCAAAATACAACTAAATAATCATTGAGACATAGTGAAATCATACGTATAATATGAAGGCAGATTACACTGGTATGAGATGTTGTCATGTACCCAAATATTCTCAATTATCCAAATCAGGTCATGATCCATACAGTTTACGTCTAATCTTCGATAATTTTTAAAAAATGTAAAAAAACATCTGAAAATTATTTTAAAAAATAGTTAAACTAAAGAAACATACAAACCCATTCGGTGGTAGTTGGAGTCTCGCAGGGTCATCTTTTTCGAAATGTATAATGTAAGGATAGTGCAAAATACAAATGAGGTGGAGACCATTATGAGCAAGCCAGTATAGAGAGGGCACGTGGATGAGGGTGTGGGAATCATGACCAAGGAAAAAAACACACGATCCAAGAAAGAAAGTGGGTTACCGAAGGATTATGTGAACAAGTAGTTTGGTATAAATAGAATAAATCCAAAAATGAAAAAGGGGGAAGAATTTTACGTTGGACTCTTTCTTCCATTTCTAACTCGTACTCTGTTTTGGAATGCTATACTGCTATTGCTATTATCGTTTGGGAAATTTTGTTGTCATGGCTTGAGAATATTTCCTTTTTTTCGTTACTCTTATACATGTTAATATTACAATTGTAAAGTAAGAGTTGACTCTCTAGTTTTGTTGGCTTACATTTAGTGCTTTCATCTTCTACCATGGTGGAGAATACTCGATTGAAAAAGCTGCAAGTGGAAATGGCTCGTACGAAGGAAGGGGTGGTCGACATTAAGCAATTGGCCACTAGAATGGCTAATACAGATCATGATTTAAAGAGTATGATTACAACTCTTCAAGAACATTAGATGGATGATTCTACTCGTTTTGAGACGTTGAAAACAACTATGGATGCGATATTGAAAATTGATTCAAGCGCTCGGAACAGGTTTACGTGTCATTTCGCAGTCTCCGTCATTTCAAGTACGTAATGTCAAATTAGATTTTCAGAAGTTTGATGGATTTGAGGTATTGCAATGGATTTTTCGGGTGAAACAATTTTTTGATTACTATAATACTCTAGATGAACAAAAGTTACTCATTGCATTTGTGCACCTAGAAAAAGAGGTGCTGCCCTGGTTCCAAATGTAATCCTTAAATCAAGTATTTCCGAGTTAGGTTGCCTTCACTTGTGCTCTGGAATTGGAATTCGGACCTTCACCCTATGACTGTCCTTGCTCAAATTTGTTTAAAGTTACACAAGAGGGCTCGGTGCAGGAATATTATGTTAATTTTACTACGCTAGCCAATCGTGTACAAGGTGTAACTACATAGGCTTTATTGGATTGCTTTGTAGGTGGGTTGCGTATTAATAATTGTCGTGATGTTCTAGTGCAGACACCTAAGACGTTAATGCGATGTGTGTCATTGGCAAAATTGTTTGAAGAAAAATATGCTACAAAACATAAATCTTATTGGTCTAATACTCATACCAAAACTCATTCACTGTCGACCCCTTCACAATCCCTCAAGTCCACTACATTGCCTCCCTTATGGACCAAACTAGATCTGTCTCCGCCCACACACAATGTGTTGGTGAAGAAAATGTCTCCTGCAAAAGTTCGGTTACGTAGGGAGAAGGGATTATGTTTCACTTGTGATGAAAAATACTTGCCCTCACACTATTGTCCTAATAAGCACTATCTCTAGTTACACTTAGCTGAAGATGATAATCCTAATGACTCTATTTTGGATGTTATGGTTGTGCCAGATAATACAGAGCTTCTAATTCCAAGTGAATCTCAGTTGTCTTTTAATGTTCTTAAAGGCTTAGCTAGAATTGGTACTGTGAGATTTAAAGGATTCATTAATGGCTTACCTATTCAGATCCTTTTAGACAATGGTAGTTCGAACAATTTTTTACAGCCAAGAATTGCTGCTTGTCTTAAACTATCTGTGGAGCACATTCAGAATTTTAAGTGCTGGTTGGGAATGGCAATACTATGGTGGTTGAGGGCCTTATCAAGAGACTAGAAGTTATTATTCAAAATCACGTCATTAAGTTGTCGATTTACTTACTTCCTATCTCAGGTGTTGATTTGGTTCTTGGAGTTTCTTGGTTGGCCACACTAGGAGCTCACATCTCTTCTTATAGTAACTTGTCTTTTAAATTTATGTTAGATGATAAGTTTGTCACACTAACAAGAGAAAATAACCAGTTACCAAATCAGACTCAATTTCACCATTTGAGAAGAATGCTTCACAGTGATGATATTGCAAAAATGTATTCTTTACATTTTCAACATTTCAACCCTTCACAAGATCACTTTCTTGACTTACCTTAGGATATGGAACCTGAGTAGCCTTATTGTTGCATACATATGAACAAGTTTTTGTTGTGCCATGTGGTCTACCTCCTCTTCGATCGCATAACCATGCTATTCCTTTGGTCCATGGATCGAATCCTATTAAAGTTAAGTCATATTGGTATCCTTTTAGTCAAAAGCAGCAAATTGAGAAAATGATACAAGAAATGTTACAGGAAGGCATAATTGTGCCAAGCAATAGCATTTTTTTCATCTCCAATTATATTGGTGAAAAAGAAAGACGACATGTGGAGATTTTGCAATGATTATAGGGCTTTGAATGCCATTACAGTTAAAGATAGTTTTCCCATTCCCACGGTAGATGAGTTGATTGATGAATTGCATGTAGCTAAATTCTTTTCCAAGCTAGATCTTCGAGCGAGGTATCACCAATTTTGGTGAAGGAAGAGGATAGATACAAACACTACAAGAAAATGTTATTTTAGTAACCAATTTTAATGACCAAAAGTTATTAGTCACTACAGTGACCAATTTTGAGACCAATTCACAAAGTATAAAATTATTGGTTACTAAAATAGTCACTATTATAAATAAAAAATTATAATTGGTCACTAAATTGGTCTTTAAAATTAGTTACCATGGTTTTGGCGACCAAAGGAAATAGGTCACTAAAAATTAGTTACCTAGGTTTTACCTACCAAAATGACTTAGTTTCTAAATTGGTCTCTAATTAATTACTGACATATTTAGTAACTAATTATATATTTTTATTTATAATACTTCTTAAATTGGTATCTAAATTGGACACTATAGTGACTAATGAATTTTGGTCACTAAACTTAGTTACTAATGAAGCATTTTCTTGTAGTGAAAACGACCTTTAGAAATCATCAAAGCTTGTATGAGTGGCTAGTCATGCCCTTTGGGCTCACTAACGCACCAACCACGTTCCAAGATTGATGAACGACATTTTCCAGCATATGCTCAGGAAGTATGTTCTTGTCTTTTTTGATGACATGATGGTGTATATTCCTTCATGGTGCACTCATATTCAACAATTGGAGAAAGTATTAGTGTTATTGTGAGACCACAAATTATATGCCAAGTTCTCAAAATGCTCCTTTGGTAAACAATAGATAGAATATTTGGGGCACATTGTTTTAGGGTTCAGAACTGTTGTGGAAGATAACAAGGTTCAAGCTATTTTGGAGTGGCCTTTGCCTACAAGTCTCAAATAATTAAGGGGATTTTTGGGACTTACAAGCTATTACAAAAGATTTATTAAAGGTTATGCTACCTTTGCAAGCCCACTTACCGAATTACTTAAAAAAGATAACTTCAAGTGGTCTGATGTAGCTTCACATGCATTTACAAATTGAAAACAGCCTTAACGCAGCGACCGATTTTATCCTTACCCGATTTCTCATTACCATTTGAGTTATAAATTGATGCTTGTGGTATAGGTATAAGGGCTGTGTAAAGTGAGAATCGACACCCCATTGCTTATTTTTCAAAAGAAAATGTCACCCTCAATGAAACAACAATTAGCTTATGTAAGGGAACTCTATGTTGTGACTGAAGCAGTGGCTAAGTTCAGGCATTATCTACTTGGACAGAAATTCGTGACCAAAACCGATAAAAAAAGCTTGCGGAATTACATGGATCAAAGTTTACAAACTCTAGAGTAGTAGAAGTGGCTTCATAAGCTACTTGGTTATGAATTTGATATTGAATACAAACCTGGGAAGGAGAATTTAACAGCTTATTCACTTTCACGATCCTTTTTTATGGCTTGGTCTGAGGCTGTACCCCATTTCGTGACCACATTACAACAAGCCCAACAGTTAGAAAATGAAATTTAGACCATGATTGATGCTTGCAACAACAATTCTTGCTATAACCCTCGTTATTCGGTGCATCATGGATTGTTACTATGGAAAAGAAGGTTGGTGGTTCTAGTGGGACATGAGTTAATTCAGATATTATTCAATGAATTTCATAGTTCAGTGATTGGTGGACATGCAGGGTTCTCTCAAACTTTTGCTAGAGTCACTGCTTAGTTGTATTGGAAAGGAATGCACTACGATATTAAGAGTAATGTGCAACAGTGCTTGATTTATCAACAAGCTAAGGTGGCTACTACTCTCTACTAGTTTACAGCAACTACTTCTTATTCCTTCTCAAATTTGGGAGGATGTGCCATGGATTTTATCACAGGGCCTTCCCGTTTCGCATAGGTTCACCATAATATATGTGGTAGTTGACCGGTTATCTAAGGCGACTCATTTCACTCCAATGAAACACAATTTCACCAATAAATCAGTTGCTGAAATCTTCTTTAAAAACATAGTCAAATTACATGGCTTGCCAAAATTAATAGTCTCTAACCGAGACAAGGTTTTCACCAGCCATTTTTGGAAAACTCTATGGCAACTTAGTGGCACAACACTTAAGATGTCATCTGCTTACCACCCTCAATCCGATGGTCAATTTGAAATCCTTAATAAATGCTTGGAGTTGTATCTCAAATGTTTTACTTTTGATGCACCTAGGGAGTTTTCTGGAATGCTTACATGGACTAAGTATTGGTACAATACATCATATAATTCTAGCACATGTATGACTCTATTTCGCGCGGTTTATTGGCGAGATCCACCGCATATAATCAAGTATGTGCCCCACGAGACTGATCTTGTAATAGTACAAGAGTAATTACTTTCTCGAGATGACATTCTGCAAAAGCTTAAGTCCAATTTGTATAGAGCTCAGTAAATTCAAAATCAATATGCTGATAAGAAGCGATTAGATTTTGAATTCCGAAATGGTAACTTGGTTCTAGTGAAGTTGCAGCCTTATAAACAACACTCATTAGCTTTGCAAAAGAATAAAAAATTGGGCTTACGATACTTTGATCCTTTTATGGTTATTGAAAGGATTGGGAAAGTGGCTTATAAGCTTCAACTTCAAGATTCAACAAAGATCCAATCCGTATTCCATGTTTCTTAGTTGAAGCTTTGTAGAGGCAGTCATGACCATCCATATTTTCCCTTATTCAACCCGTGGCAATTCTAAATACACGCATTATCCTCAAGGGTGACTAGTAAGTTCATCAATCCTTAATTCAATGGGAAAATGGCTCAACAGTAGAAGCTACGTGGCAAGAATCTACTGTCATGACACATGTATATCCTCATTTAAACCTTAGGGACAAGGTCGATTTCGTTGGAGGGAGTAATGTAAGGATAGTGCAAAATACGGGTAAGGTGGAGACAATTATAAGCAAGCCAGTACAGAGAGGGCACGTGGATGAGGGTGTGGGAATCACGACCAAGAAAAAAATGCACACGATCAAAGAAAGAAAATGGGTGGCTGAAGGATTATGTGAAGAAGTAGTTTGGTATAAATAGAATAAATCCAAAAATGAAAAAGGAGGAAGAATTTTACGTTGGACTATTTCTTCTCTCTTTAACTCGTATTCTGTTTTGGAATGTTGTACTACTATTGTCGTTTGGGAAATTTTGTTGTCATGTCTTGAGAATATTTCCCTTTTTTCATTACTCTTATACTTGCTAATATTACAATTGTTGAGTAAGAGTTGGCTCTCTAGTTTTGTTGGCTTACATATAATGCATGCTACTTGTTTCTAGATTGGTTAGTTTACCCATATTAAAAGTTAAATTCATACATCATTTTCTAGTTTGGTTAAGAACAAACAATTGTTTAGAAGGGAGGAAAATGGAAAGAGAAAGCCTTCCATGCAGATTAAATAATACCAATTTATTGAATTTTTGAACTAATATATTTAAATCTCTTGGTTTCATGTCCTAATTATTATGAAGTAATTGCAGATGAGGAATGAAGGATTTAGAAAGAGCCTAAATGAATGGCTATTGTAAATTTGTAGTTATAGGTGTTGGGTTTGTTCCCTTGAAAGTATTCCTAGTTTATCTACACTTATGACGCAAGGCACACATATGTAGAAACATATGATCATGTGATGAGTGAACCTTAGTGAATACTCGCGCGAATCGGTGGAATCGACACGTGAATACTCCAAAACACCGATCTACCTAGTGGCAATAATGAAATCGGCACTCACACGAGTTCCAGTGGGGAACTCTCACTCAATGGGAACCTAAGAGGTGAATACCTCTCTAGAAGGTGAGCTAAGACGAAAGGGGATTAAAATCTCTCTCTCATTCATCAAAGCTTCTTACAATGAATTGGCTTGCACCTTTTATAGATCAAGGGCAGCCATGAGAAAGCAAACGGAAAAGAAAAGGGAACGCCATCTAACAAATGAACCTAACGACAAAGATGAGAAGGGTTTGGTTGTTCGTCAACTACGAACCTACACACTAAAAGTGGATTGTGTTGAGTGGCAATAACAAGGCGTGACAAACCCTAACGACTGGGTAAAGTTTGCGTGACCCATGAAGAGATGAAGCAATGCGTGATAGTGTGAACCCTTGCAGAGAAATCAAAACGCAATTGTTTGATGAAATTGGGCTAATTGAATCTAACAGACCATCCAACTCAGGCACGCATTAGCTGTTGGATACAGAGGAGTGCACTCTAAAGACGTTAGTGGGCTATTGGCAAACATTGAAGTTTCGACCCAAACCAAAAGGAAGCTAGTTGTATGCTCGCGTGTATGCAGCAACAAAATGAATACTAGTTTCCATGTATTCATGCCAATCTGGGCTGTTGTGCAGGGAGGTCCAATCATAGGTGGAGGCCCAATTACATTGCTCTTTTGTTGGCCCATCCGTGGAGCAGATTTATAGATGTGGGCTACACAATAAAGTCCAAATATTAGGCTGATATTAACAATAATGGCCCAAAATATTTAAGACTATAAAACAAATATTTATTTAATTCAAAACAAAGAAAATAAAAGAAATGGGCCTAGCCAATGGCCCAAGCCATGAGGCCTTAGGGTAATATTCATCATCCCCTCCCTCTTCAAGAGGATCTGTCCTCAAATCTAGAAGGTTGATTAAGGCCCACAACATTAAAAGTTGGATTCCTCTAAGATCAAAAATATATCTACAGTAGTCATCAAATAAGTTTTCACTAAAATTTTGGATGCCATGCAGAGTATATTTTGTGAAGATATATGAAGATGGGCTTTTATGTTTGAAAAAATTTTCAATGAAGCCCATTTCACAAAAATATTGTTCCCTTTGACTTAATTGTAACCTAAAAGGTTACTCTAAGTCAAAGGTTAATTTTTGCAACTCTTTTGAGGAGTATGAAATGATTGGTGAAGGTGGAAAAGCAATTTTAGGGAGAACTAAGACAAAAGCATTAATGATAAATAAGGGAGAGTTGAAAAATGGGATTACTCCCTTGAAGTCTATGGAAGGAGTAGGATGTTTTATCTCTACTTCCCTAAGCATATTTTCTTTTCTTTCTTTTCTCTCAATCTCTTCCTCTTTTCTTTTAAACTCTTCCTCTTGTCTTATTCTCTCTGTTTCTTCACATTCTTTTTCTCTTTTTCCTCCTTCTCTTTCCTTAGCTTCTCCTCCTTCTCTCTTTCTCTCTTAATTTTTGAGCTTTTTCTTTGTTCAAGCTCTCTCTTCGTTTTCTCTTCCCTATCTCTTTGATCCTCTTCTCGTTCCTCTCTCATTTCTTTCTCAAAATTTTCTCATTCTTTTTGCTCTCTTCTCTGAATTCTTAATCTTTCCTTTTCTTCCATCTCCCTCATCTCTCTTAGAAGTATTGTGAGCTTTTCCTCCTTCCTTCTTGCTATCTCAATTTTCTTTTTCTCTATCTCACGATCTAAATCAAAGGAAGGTGGTATGAATGTTTTTCTCATGCATGCTCTCAACTCACTCCAATTTTGAATAAGAGATTTTCTTCCTTTTTCCACTCTAGACTACCTATAATCCCACCACTCTCTTGCATGTCCTACAAAACTAAAAATGCACAAAGTAAGAATCTAGTATTTACTATGTCTAAGTTGGAAGGAATGCACCAAATAATCTATTTCACTCTTCCAAGATATGTTTGATATTGCACTTATGTCCTCACCAAAGAAAGGAAATGTACTCTCATGTGTATGATGCATTTTATCCTCACTATGACTACCTAAATGCAATCCACTGTACGAATGAAAACTCATCTTGCCAAAAACACTTATCAAACAATTTTTCACAAAGAAACTTTAGGAATTTCTAAAGAGAATATAAAGGAAAGGATTTCTAGAGATGTTCCTAGGAAAGGGAGGTGAGTCTCATGGACAGGCTTAGAAACCAAACCTTTCCTAGCCAGAAATCTCTAAATTTCTTTCACAAAAATTCTCAATAAAATATTCCAGCAAGACAGATCTTAATTGTGAAAAAGAACTTTCAAAGTGTGTGAAATCTTATGACCAAAGAAAGGTCAATTAAGTGTTTAAAGATTTGCTCCTAGATATCACAGAGACGTAAAACAGAAACATCAAACATGCATAACATACACATAACCTGGACACGGAAAACATAAAGAACAAGAAAACATAAAAACAAGAAAACATAAAAACAAGAAAACATAAACTAGACGAAAAGTTTTCCTAAGTGAAGAATCAAGTGGCACTTGGAACCCCTTGATGACCTCACACTACACGTTAAGAAGCTATTACACACCAAGCTAAGGTTAGGATTGCTCTAAAGCATTTTCCCACCTAAGCCAAATGAAACAGAAACTGAAATTAAGAAAATTACACCACAAAATTTTGTGATATCAAAACAGAAATAAAAATAAAACTGGATGTTGGCTGGTTCCCATATATCTCCCTCGGTCCAACCCATATCTAGATCTCTCCCTCTAGTGTTTCTTGCAATTGTAGACCCAACTCACTCCACAATTCCTCTCGGATAGCCACTCATATATCTTTCCTCACAGTTGTGCCACTAACAGCAGCTGCACCATCAAAACAAGGATTCACCTACAAAGCTACCAAATCAGTGAGATTCAAGCCAAAGTGGAAAAACCAGAGATATCAGATTCACGTGATAATGAAGCAAGCTAAGAAATCAGAAAAGCTCAAATGGAAGAATTGGACAACATCAATTGACAGAATAAATGGACAGACTCAAATGATTAAACAAGAAAGACGATCAAGCAAAATAAGGAATCCCAAGAATGGTTGGCACACCAAAAAGAACTTAAAGAATAGGTCTAGAATAAGATGAATAAAACCAAACTCAATCAAAAAGACACAAACAAGTTGAATCAAGAACATATGCAAATTATATTTGAAATGGATATTCAAGACTAAAGTTGTGAACTATTTTGCATCACTTTCTTTTCACTCAAATAAATCAAACAATATCTTTCATTCCAAATTTTCTCATCATATTTTCTTTCTCTTTTTTATTTAGAGATTTTCTTTTCAACTCACATATATCACATATGCATCTTTTCCTTTAAATCACAATTCACTTCAATTGCAATTTTAACAAGTCCATTCAAATTATCAATATTGCATATGACAAATGACAAGGATCCAACTCAAAAACAATGATGAAAGCACACACATGACAAATAGAAAAAGACTCGACAGTGTAGTAAGACTCAACTAGAGGCAGCAGGCTTTGAGGCAATCAAACATCAGTGCATGAATAAAAACCAAACTGGAATGAACTTGATAAAACAGAAGCTGCCAAAACAAAACTGCAACCCATAAAAAATATATGTGGCAAAGCTGAATCTAATACACGAGCAAATTAAAGCAGCAAGGAAACAAGCTGAGTCACCAAATTGTGTTAGACAGCAGCAGCAGCAGCAAATATGATTGAACAAAAGCACTTCTCATATATGAAGGCAAGAATGATGCTGCAGACATATGACAAAATGCACAGTCCATAGATCAACAAAATATGATGCAGTAGAGACATCAACTAGTGCAGGGTAATAACAGAAATCTGCATCAAATGTCACAGAAAGGATTATTCAAATCAACACAAGAAGGAATCCACTTTCAACATTAAATTGCCTCCAACAAGCACATATGCACATAGACAACATAAGAGCTCTGCATTATCAGAAAACAATGGATGAAGTGCAAACAGAAGTGAATATAGTCGCACAGACACACTGAGCCAAAGCAATTTAAAGCAGCAAGGAAACAAGCTGAGTCACCAAATTGTGTTAGACAACAGCAGCAACAAATATGATTGAACAAAAGCACTTCTCATATATGAAGGCAAGAATGATGCTGCAGATATATGATAAAATGCACAGTCCATAGATCAACAAAATATGATGCAGTAGAGACATCAACTAGTGCAGGGAAATAACTGAAATCTGCATCAGATGTCACAGAAAGGATTATTCAAATCAACACAAGAAGGAATCCACTTTCAACATTAAATTGCCTCCAGCAAGCACATATGCACATAGACAACATAAGAGCTCTGCATTATCAGAAAACAATGGATGAAGTGCAAACAGAAGTGAATATAGTCGCACAGACACACTGAGCCAAAGCAATTGTTATGGCCAAAATCAATGCATCACTGGACACTAATGCTGAGTCAGGAAAAAAAAAAGGCCAAAAATGATTCAACAAAACAGCATGCACTAGATGAACAAGCATACAGCCTATGCATTCACAGACCAAGCTTGAGTTTCCACACATAAATTCTGATACAAATCATATTACACTATGATGGAATGCTCACTAAATGCTTCGGTCACAGCAATCCTTGGCCAGCTAAATGATTAAAACACAAACTCAAGCAAAGATGTGAATAACAGGTAATAGTGAATGGAAAACAACAACAAGGAACAAAAGAATCAACTACTATCAGTAAAAAAACATCACAACTGAAACTGGAACAGAACTGGAAAACAATATGAAAACATGAATAGCACGAATGAAACACGAATCAGTGGAAAATGCACTGCAAAAAAATTGCTATTGATCTACTAGCAATTAAAGAACTCCAGAACATACACATGAAACTATGCATTCGAATTAAAACATATACTGAACACTGACAAAATAATAGACAAAACACAATTAGGTACACATGTATGGAATCAGCGACGTACAAAGCAACTAACATGACCTAAGACAAAACATGATTTGAAAAAAATTAAAGCTAAGTAAGAAAACGAAATTAAACTAAGACATCCATTTGAACGACAAATTAGGCAGCTTAAGACATGATATCATCAGTATTGATTCAAGAATATTCAGAACAAACAAATTTGAATCAATTTCGGTGAAAAGCCACAATACAGATTCAGAACAGAATCAATCAGAGAAGCAAATCAGATAAGACTCAATCGAAGAAGAACAAGACTGAAATTCAAACATGAAGAAAAACACTAAGATAAGAGGAAGAACACTTATCTTTGAAGCGAGCCTAAACGCGGCGGTCCAACCGGTGAACCTGGTGCTCTTGATACCACATGATGAGCGAACCTCAGTGAATACTCGTGTGAATCGGTGGAATCGACACGTGAATACTCCAAAACACCGATCTACACAGTGGAAATAATGAAATCGGCACTCACACGAGTTCTAGTGGGGAACTCTCACTCAATGGGAACCTAAGAGGTGAAAAGCTCTCTAGAAGGTGAGCTAAGACGAAAGGGGATTAAAATCTCTCTCTCATTCATCAAAGCTTCTTACAATGAATTGGCCTGCACCTTTTATAGATCAAGGGTTGCCGTGAGAAAGCAAACGAAAAAGAAAAGGGAACGCCATCTAACAAATGAACCTAACGGCAAAGATGAGAAGGGTTTGGTTGTTCGTCAACTACTAACCTACACACTAAGAGTGGATTGTGTTGAGTGGCAAGAACAAGGCTTGACAAACCCTAACGGCTGGGTAAAGTTTGCGTGACCCATGAAGAGATGAAGCAATGCGTGATATGAACCCTTGCTAATAGTCAAATTTGATAACGCTGTCGTCAAGCGATCAAATTAATACTACTTATCTATAACAACTTCAATATTGTTAAGAAAGTAGCCAAAAAATTAGTATGGGTTAAGTTAACCCTAAGTCGTCTCCCAACGAACACGGAATTGATTT
>Ga0209389_1003553_pt1 | contig 12632 bp, 10 predicted proteins | sample CowpearedBW_FD_187526 | JGI IMG/M metagenome (GOLD analysis project Ga0209389, IMG submission 187526) | Root nodule microbial communities of legume samples collected from California, USA - Cow pea red BW (SPAdes) (version 2) | ecosystem: Host-associated > Plants > Roots > Nodule | place: USA... | reverse complement strand
GTACAAATTGTCCAGTTAGATTGCCCTCCTCAGTACTAAGCTGACGAGTTTGGTAGTCTTGGGACATTACAAATGTTATTCATATTGGGAACTCCACTTGGCGTTGCGAAGTATGGTCCGTAGCATGGTTTCCCGCACGTGCTCTACCAGTTGTGGCTGGTAGGTGTGGCGGCAAGACATCTTAAAGTACTCATCAGAAGACGTAGAACACATCAATATAATTGTTGCTCTTGCTCGACGCTTTCTCGGTATCAAGGCAGACTTGCGTCCACAAGAACAATTGGCGCCCACTGTGGGGCCTCGGTAAAACACATTCCCAAGCTCTAACAATAAACAAAAACGACTGCAATGGTACAGAATCCCGAATCGAAACCCATGCATCAAGTTAACCATACATAAGAAGACACCCCATCGGACCCAACCACTAGGGAATTCTTGCAATAGATACTTGAGTTAAGATGAGAGAACGAACTCATCCGTTAAAGGGCCGATGAGGCCTATCGTTATGCCAACGAAGCTAATGCAAAACATGTTGCAGCATGTTGGGAGTCAAAAGTAGCCCAGCGCCATGAGACCCTTCGAGAACATGTCGCACTCCAACGCGCCAATAGGGATCTGCTAAGGCGCATACAAACAAGGGATGAGCGATAACGGAGGTGTCAAATAGAGCTTGTCATGCCAGAGGAGGGATATCCCTTCTCTGCTCCCATTATGGTCGAGACTGTCTCGCAACAGTTCATCATACCGAAGATCACCCCGTTCACAGGTAGTTCAGATCCCGAAGGTGACCTAAAGGCGTTTAACGTCTAAATGCTTATATCAGGGGGTAACGATGCGGTGCGTTGCAAGGTATTTGTGGGAACCTTGGCGGGTACTACCCTGAAGTGGTTCAGTAGTTTACCGCGCTCATCCATAACCTCCTTTGTTGCTTTTATGCCCACATTCGTCGAAAGATTCGGTGCTAATAGGGTGAAGACACCAAAGATGGCTGACCTTTTTGACGTAAGACAAGGTGGGGATGAATCGCTGAGACTATCTAAACCGTTTTTGTGATGCATGCACCAACATCTCAAGTCCCAACGAAGAAATTTTGGTAGACGCCTTCGTGAAGGGTTTACGAGAAAACTCGTTTAGCGAATCACTCGTCAGAACTCCCACGATATCATTGGCAGAGATTAGGCTCCGAGCCACGATGCACAGAGAAGTTGAGGACGAAATGAGGAACAAGCGACAGTAGGAGAAGCGCATTAAAGGCGATGTAAGGCCTCGGGATGCCCGACGTTCCTATGACGAAGCTCTGCCCAAGTGCACTAACAAGAGATGCGCCCCACACATAGCACAAACCTCCACAACATGGCAAAATCACAGGACGGAGGCTAGCAAGTAGCATATATCCAACAAATTCAGAACACAGTTAGAAGCCCTAGTTGACAAAGAGATTGCAAAACATCTTAGATGGCCAAACCTAACCAACAGAGTTCTAGGGAGGAATGTGAAGGAGTGGTGTGAATTCCATCTCACCTACGGGCATCACACCAAGCAATGTCTCACTCTAGCTAATCAACTACAGAGGTTGAGGGGGAAGGATTGGGAAGGAGAGTATCTTCCTAAGAAGAATAGCCAAATCGGGGAAGCATGCGACCTCAAAGGAAACACCGATCACGAGTCCCCTGTGCTCGGGGATCTAAACGAAATAGCTGACAATTTTGCTGGAAGCGGGATTACCTCAGCCAGCAAAAAAAGATAAAGCAGAAGCATGACGTTAGCGTCCGCGAGTTGGTAGAAGAAAGCGATGCTGACCATTATATTCATGGAGGAAGATCAGGTGGATGTCGTGCCCCATGATGACGACCCGGTAGTAGTATCAATTATACCCATGGGAAGGCGAGTTCACAAAGTTCTTATCGACCAGGGAAATTCTGCTAATGTCATTTTCTGGGACGCCTTCGTCGGTCTGGGCGTACCCTTAGACCAAATGTGTCCTTTTGACGACGTGTTAGTATGGTTAGCATGCGACCACATGGAAGTCCGTGGGTATACCGACTTGAGAACAACGTTTTTGGATGGAGAAGCAGCCAAAACAATAGTGGTGTGGTACATAGTGGTGAAAGCTTTGTCTTCATACAATATCCTTACAGGTCGCCCATCTCTCAACCGACTTGAAGCCGTCGTCTCAACCGCACATTTAAAAATGAAATTTCCAGCTGACACGGGCCACATTGTTACACTAAGGGTTGATCAAGCCGTAGCTCAGAAATGCTATGAGAATAGCTGAAGATCTGGAGACCCATCTATGCCCTATCTTTGATTGGACTTGCGGAAGACAACACACCTGACTTTGACTCTAGGATTTGTCAGGAGGATAAGAAACCTCAACCTATAGGCGAGGTGGTGGAAGTTAGCTCTAGGAAAAATGAGAAAGTGAAGATCAGTGAGGACTTAGATCTCGTAATTTGAATTGCCCTGACCAACGTTTTACGAAAAAACAAAGCCTCTTTTGCCTGGTGCGCTAGAGATATGGTTGGAATAAATCCTGACCTAATGACCCATCAGTTGAATGTCAACCTTCGCGCCAAAGCCCGGATCCAATGAAGAAGGAAAATGGCACTTGAGAAGTTGATAGCGGTAAGGGAAGAAACCAATAAGATCATAACAGCCGGACATATTTGGGAGATCCAGTACCCCAAATTGCTAGCCAATGTGGTAATGGTAAAGAAGGTGAATGGCAAATGGAGAATGTGTGTTGACTTCTCGGACTTGAACAACACATGCCCAAAGGACTCATATCCCCTACCCAACATCGATATGTTGGTCGACAACGCCTCGGGTTATGGGCTACTCAGTTTTATGGATGCTTACTCGGGATACAATCAAATTGGCATGCACTCAGATGACGAAGACAAGACAACGTTCATAGGGGAAGTAACCAACTATTGTTACAAAGTTATGCCTTTTGGTTTGAAGAATGCTGGCGCTACCTACCAAAGGCTCATGGATCGAATTTTGAAACCATTATCAGGTCAAAAAGTGCAAACGTACACTGACGATATGGTGGTGACCTCCAATGGGGCTGAAACACATGCCGCCAACCTAGCCGAGCTCTTTTCCACTATCAATATCTACGGTCTAACACTCAACCCGGACAAATGTGTATTTGGAGTAAAAGTAGGGAAGTTCCTAGGATGTGTACTTACACAGAGGGGGATTGAGGCAAATCCCAAAAAATGTGTGGCAATCTTGAATATGCGAAGTACGAGCAACATCAAGGACATACAACAGTTGACAGGGCGCATGACCTCCCTAACAAGGTTTCCACCAAGGCTAGGAGATCAGGGACATTCATACTTCAAATGCTTGTAGAAGGAAAACCACTTTCAATGGACTGACGAGTGCGAGCAAGCCTTCCTACAACTAAAAAAACACCTCTCATGCCTACTGATCTTGTGTCGACCAATACAGGGAATCCCACTAAAATTGTACATTACAGTGACAAATAGAGGCATAAGCTCAGCTTTGGTGCAAGAGCAAGAAGGGGACCAACAACCGATCTATTTCGTCATCGAAACCCTTCGGGGAGCCAAAGGCAGATACCAAAGATAGAGAAGGTGGCCCTAGCAATAGTCGTCGCCACTCGGAGACTCCGCCATTACTTCCGGGCACACTTTGTCACCGTCATGACCTACCAACCAATACGGTAGATCCTCCAAAAGCCAGAAGTGTCAGGGCGACTCTCTACTCGTCACAGGACAAGTCTTGGGAGAGTATCGAGCTAAAGATCCTTTACTCGCACGATACCTGGATTTTGTTCGAACTCTATCCACCTCCTTTAGCTCGTTCAGATTAATACATGTACCCTGGGAACAAAACTCACGAGTAGATCTCTTATCTAAGCTGGCGAGTTACTCATAGCCAAGTCGCTAGAGATCGATAATTTGAGAAACCTGGTAACTCGCAGAGTATCTGATGTGGGTTCAGAGGTTTAAATATGCTCGATCAACATAGAACGGGAAAGAAGCCCCCAATCAAACTCATGGTTGCCCCCTACCTGTCTTTCCTTACGGACGACCGTCTTCCTCTTGATCATGTAGAAGCCTAGACAGTCAAGAAAAATGCGGCCATGTACACCATTATAGACAACCATCTCTTTCATTGAGGATTCAGTCGACCACCCCTCGCGTGCATTAGACAAGATGTGGCCAATCGAACAATGTTCGAGCTTCACGAAGGCATCTGCGTTAGTCACGTCAAGGGGAGAGCTCTGACCCTCAAGATCATCCGAGCGGGATACTATTGGCCGACACTAAGGCGAGATTGCCAAGATTATACGAAGAAATGCCAGCAATGCTAGAAGCATGCCAACCTACACCGGGCACCACCCGAGGATTTACATTCTATCAATACCCCATGGCCCTTCCACACGTGGGGAATCAACATCCTAAGACCTTTCCCAATGGTGGCCAAACAATGGAAATTCTTGGTGCTCGCAATCGAATATTTCACAAAGTGGATCGAAGCATAGCACGTGGCCTCAACCACAGCGACCATAATAAAGGTCTATCTCTTGCAGAATATATTCTGGTAGTTTGGAGTCCCAAGGTGATTAATATCCGACAACGAGACACAGTTCACAGATACGATCGTCCGCGACGCCTACAAGAGTTGGGGAATTCGTCAAGAGTTCTCTTCTGTTGAACACCCGCAAACAAATGGACAGGCCGAGGCAGTCAACAGAATCATTCTAAGAGCACTACAACATGTCTCGTCACCAAAATCAGATTGGCCAGAGAAGTTACCTAGGATCCTACATGTTTATCACACTATTCCACAGACGACTACACGAGAGACCCCTTTCAGCCTGGTATATGACACAAATGTTATCCTACTTGTAGAGGTTGAGCAGCCAACCCTCCAAGTCAGGGCATTCTCCATCGCCTCCACAGAAGAAGGCATCCGCACAAACTTAGAAATCGTAGACGAGAGTAGGGAAGTAGCAAGAGTCAATAGTGAAGCTACAAAGAGGCGAGTAGAGTCAAAGTACAAAACCAAGGTCATCCCGTGATCATTCAGATAATCTGATCTCATCTTCAAGAAAGCCCATCCCTTGAAAATTGAGGACAAGTTATCCCCGAAATGGACAGGACCATTCCGCATCAAACAAGTGCTCGACAACGACGCGTATGTCTTGGAGACCCTAGATGGCCTAGAAATCCCGCGTACATGGAATGTAGTTAACCTCTGTTTTTATTTTAGCTAAAATTTGTATATTCACATGCACCCTAACACTCTTTTTCCCTTAACTATGGAACACAAGGGTTTTTTAATGAGGTCAGATACTTTGAATGAAATCTATTTTCCTTTGTCATTCCAATTAAACCTTATGATTATCGACTACCTAAGCTCATCTTAGGGGTGGTGAAGAGTCGTTTAAAGCGACCACCTAAGGTCGGCTTAGGGGCGGTGAAGACCCGTCTAAAGCGACCACCTAAGCTTAGCTTAAGGGCGGTGAAGAGTCATCTAAAGCGACCACTTAAGCTCGGCTTAGGGACCATGAAGAGCCGTTTAAAGAAAGCAAAAAGTCTACCGACCAAAGACTTGAGGGTTAGAAGTAGATCACCCAACAAATGACTTGAGAGTTAACTAAAAAACGAATATTCTCTTATCGCTCTCAGCCCACACGCGTAAAAAGCTGGCTAAAACGAACATGCAAAACACAAAGGACCGAGCAAATTTCGTAAACAGGATGCTAGGATTAACTATATGATGTCATACCGAGCATACACAAAGGCAGTATTCATTCACATGAGTTCAAAAAATCGCAAAATATTCTAAGGTACGTAATACATTGTTAAATTATCAAAAACTTTAGGATTTGTCAAAATAGGAAACTGGGCAATCTGGATAGCAAAAATAAAAAAGACAGACCCTACGCAACCTCGAGGCACCGTCATCATCAACTAAGCTACCATCAATAACAACGTCTGTATCCACGCTCGACAAGTCGGCTAAAGGGCTTAAAAGGCGAACCTGCTCCAAAGTTGCCTCAAATCCGATATTGTACGTCATGGCAACCTCGTTGGCCAATCTCTTCTCTTTTTCCTCCGCATCAGCCTCTATTTTGCGTAAGCTCTCCTCGAGTCCCAACACCTTCTTCGTCGCCTCCTTCAAGGCAGCCTCAAGATCGGTGAATTTTAGCTCTCATTCTTTGAGACCCTTCCTTAAATTCTCCATCTCGGCCAGCTCAACATTTAGGCGAGATATCTCCTATTTGGTAGTCGTGATCTCCTTATCCTTCTTTTCCTCGGCCAGACCAAGACGATTTAGCTTCTCGCATAATGCCACTGTGGACCCCTCAACCTTGTGGAGAAATGCGCAGACATCCTCCTGAACTGAAGACACATCCTGGTTAAGGAAGCACTGGAGGTCGCCCTAAAAAATGTTATGCGTCAAGCTATATGCTGTATGGCGATAGGAAGAGTCCCAAAAACTTTGGCAAGCACTACTCAAACCTTCCAATGGCATGGGCCCTATAGAATAGAGGGTGTGCTCAGGTCGTGAACAGGAGGAAGTCGCCATCTCCCCCTCAACTCGAGTCGCGACTTCTCTCCTACGACACTTGAGCGTTGTCTCCGACACCATCTCGTCATCGTCAGATGGTAATTGCATGGCCTTAAATACCTAAACTAGAGGCTTCATCATAGTCGGTTGGAATTGAGGACCTCAGATATTCTTCAGACGCCTCGCCAAATCCTATTTCGACATGCCCATCCTAGACTCTGCAAAATAAACATGAATTAGGCCACATTCGATCATGAATCTCAAAAGAAAAAGCAAAGCAATCGACCAAAGACCAACCAATGTAAACTTTGAGATTAGTAGGTTTAAACTCAAAACTGAGTACTTGTTTAGTCTCAAAGAGGGTTTTATGCTGCTCCAACAAGAGGTAATGTTCCTGCTCTTGAGGTTCAAGATCTCCTAACTGCCTTGCCCTAGCAAAGCTCGAGTTCTAGGTCCAATATAGTGGAAATCCCTCTAGGAGATCGGGTTTGTGAAGGGGAGCTCGAACCTTCAGGAAGGCACCCTTGAATCCTTTATCAGACGACTGAAATAGCGTGAGAAGCCCTCGACCTCCTACACCGCTCAAAGACAACAACATCTACTTGGTCGACTTTTTCATCTCAAAGAAATAAAGAAACACATTCGTACTCAGAATAAATCCAAAATGGGTACAGAGGATGTGAAAAGCTCAGACAAAGGCCTAGTTGTTCGATTGTAGCTGTTTGGGGCCACATTCAACCCGGTTAATAACCCTTTCTCAAAAGAACTCAGGGGTAATCACAGTCCGACCTAAAAAAAAGGGTCAAATAGAAAAAACAAAAGTGTCCCGAGGAAGAGTCAACGTTAGTGTCGGCACACAATTGAATATTTCTTTACCGAAGAAAAAATCTTAAGAAATTTTCTGACTTAACGTGAAATAAAATAGCACACCAAGGCCATAAAATAGTCCCCCCTGACCTTGAGGGTTAATCTCTTATTTATAGACAAAACAATTACAAATATAATAACTGACTGACCAAAATATCTCTCTTATAAAAAATATCAACTAGTAACAAAGAAACCTAGGCCCAAAGACTTTCATGAATCAGGTCGGGCCCTGGATGACTAGGATGGTACACAGCTCCCTAGCCTTGACGATCAGTATCTAAGGCGTAAATGCTAAAAAAAGAAGTCCTGGTTTTGTGGGAATCGACAATTTAGATGCCTCTTCACTACCTCAAGCCGAGCTTTGATTGTCGTTTTAACGGTTTTTCACTGCCTCCAAGCCGAGCTTGGGTCATTGCTTTAGACGGCTCTTTACCACCCCCAAACCAAGCTCGGGTCATCCTTTTAGACTGCTCTTCACCGTCCCTAAGCCAAGCTTAGATCGTGGCTTTACATGGGTCTTCACCACCCCCAAGCTGAGCTTGGGTCGTTGCTTTAGACGGCTCTTCACTGCTCCCAAGTCAAGCTTGGGTCGTCGCTTTAGACAACTCTTCACCGCCCCCAAGCCGAACTTGGAGTTAGTTGAATTAATTAGGATTACTCATGACAGATGAACTTTGAATATAACTACAAAATGAGGTTAGTCCTTCATATAATATAACTCAAATTATATATAAGAATTATAATATTTATTAAAATAACTTTATTCATAAATCAAGAAAAAAAATTGTTACGTAACGTTTTATATAATTTTATTATGTAAATCATTTAATTATTATTTTTTTAATATTGTTTGTCGTATTGCTTTTGTGTAGTTATTTTTTCAAAATGGAATTTCAATTCATAACAATTTACTTCTAAGCAAAAGTTAATTAAATAATTAATTAAAAATATAAAAAGTTACCTTTTTTTTTCAAACGTTTAAGATATGAGAAACAAAGAAAATAACCTCCCTTGTCCTTCGTTCCACGTCATATGGTCGAACGGTGTTCGAGAAAAGTTTTCAGGGGTGTCTAAGGCTTTAGGTTTATGTTTTGTGATCGGGGATATGATCAGTTTTACCGAGGCTAGAAAATAGTCCCCCTAACTTTGAGGGTTAATCTCTCGTTTATAGACAAAGCAGTTACAAATATAATAACTAACTGACCATAATATCTCTCATGTAAAAAATATCAACTAGTAACAAAGAAAACTAGGCCCAAAGACTTTCATGAATCGGGTCAGGCCCTAGACGACTAGAACGGTACAATTTCCGTTTGAGATTTAGTACAAATGATTAAATTTTTAATCATTTGTATTAAATCTTGAATTGTCCGATCGAACAATTTGAAAAATTATTTTTCATAATCTGCTATAATGTGTACATTGATGTTTATGCATAAATTTGATAAAATTTTGATTGAGGTAATTTTGTGTTGTTCTCTATATGCATACTTGATTGTGATCATTAATGATCACTTTTGTTTCGTGAACTTCAGAGACCAATGCAAAATACTGTCAACTTTTTTCAAAATTTATTATGTTTGACTTCTTCGTATATAACAAATTGTGAAAAATAATTTTTTTTCAAATGGGTAGGGCGTCACTTTGTGAGAGTTAAAAGATTGAGATTGATGAAGTTTTTTACGAACATAGTATGGATCGAAGCTGGATGAATGAACATCGCATTAATCAAGATTATGAAAATGGGGTTTTTGAGTTTTTGAAATATGCTCAAGACATGCAATCTTTGTTAACAGGACAAAATTTTGTTCTTATGTCCGTTGTCTTAATCAAATACGTGAAGACTTGGGCAGAATGTGTGATCATCTATTCATCTTTAGTATAGTCAGGAGTTATACACTTTGGACTTGGCATGTAGAAGTATTAAACAAGCTTACAACATCACAAGGAAAAAATTATGTAAATGAATGGATGGGTGATCATTTATAAGACATGGTATGTGATGTTGGGGAGGAAAATTTTGGAAAAGCTCATTTATATGATTTTCTTAAGTTCGATTCAGAGGAAAAGTTATACCCATGATGCGCTAACTTTACGCGACAGTCAACAATTTTGAAATTGTTCAGTTTAAAAGCAAGGAATGGATGGACTGATACAAGTTTCACAGAATTGTTGGGGTTGTTGAAGGAGATGCTTTCAAAAAATAACATGTTACCTATCTGTAATTACAAGGCAAAATTTTTTTTATGTCCAATGTGTTTGGAATATCAAAAGACACAATGCATCATATTCTTAATAGTTCAATCTTACAATTTATAAAGTTTTTGACGTTATACCTTTCCAAATATTTATTTTAGTTATCCCGTCCTGAAAAGCAACATGTTCGGCATCCACGTGTTATATGTGAAGATGATAACATGACAAAAGTAGAAGATGATCATCTAGGAAAGTTGCTGAAAAAATCACACAACTTAAGGAAAAGACCGGGTAGAACTAGAGTGGGAGTTAAAAGTATTTGGCCTCCATTGCCATGTCCCATTGTATATTAACCTGAATGATGCATTAGACATCATTGCGGGAGACAAAATATTTAATATTTCAATCATACAACTACGATGCATGTAAGATTTTTTATTGTATTCCATATTTAAAACTTGGAATTGGTACCTTTTTAATCTAATACTATATACAATTGTGAACTAACAAATAGCAACTTCTTCAATATTTTAATATTTCTGAACCACTTCCATTCAAAAATTGCTTTCTACAAGAGGAAAATTTGGTTATGTGTCAATCTCTCAGAATTTTGAAGGATTAAAAAATAAATCAAAAAACAAATCACACTCACACTATTTTGTTCTGACCCTCTGTGTCCCACACACAATATCATTCTTTTTCAAACCTCTTCAACTTCTTCTCTCTCTTTCTCACTCACACACAACACCATCCTCTTCAGCTTGTTCTATCTCTTTCTCACTCATACACAACACCATGGCCTCCGACTATTCTTCCGATTATTCTCTCTCTTTCTCAGTCACACACAACACCATGGCCTCTAGATAATCTTCAGCTTCATCTCTCTCTCTCTCTCTTTCTCACTCACTGAGAACATCATGGCGAACACAACCTCTTCAACTTCATCTCTCTCTTTCTCACTCATATAGAACACCATGGCCAACGCTACCTCTTCAGCTTCATCTCTCTTTTTCTCACTCAAACATTCATATCTCTTTCTATTTTTGCTTTTTTTATTCTTCATCTCAATGTTTGTCACTAAAACCTTCAAATCTCTACAAAAACATGTTTTCTTTTTTAATTTATGTTTTTTTTCATATGAATGAAAAATTTGTTCTGCTTTAAATGGTTGAAATGACGAGGTTGAAGATATACAAGACTTTTAAACAACAACTTTGCACAAGATTTGATTTTTTTTTTGTTGCAAAACGAAATTGGTATGAAAAGTTCATATTTTTACTCAACTTTCAGTTATTTTCATCTTTTTGAAGCAAATAGTTCATCTTCTTCTTATATTTTCTTTTATCTAACTGTTTTCTGTATTAATGCTAACTTTGTTTTTATTTAAATGCTTGAAATGAAGAGGTCGAAGACATGCAAGAGTCTTAAGCAGCAAAAATCTTGAACTTTTATCTTTTTCGTTGCAGAATGAAAGTGGTATGTAAAGGTAATATTTTTACCCAGCTCTCGGTTATTTTCAGCTTTCTCAAGCAATGAGTTAATCTTCTTCTTATATTTTCTTTTATTTAAGTGTTTTTTGTGTTGATGCGAACTTTGTTTTTGTTTAAATGCTTGAAATGAAGAGGTCAAAGACATGCAAGAGTCTTAAATAGCAAAAAACTTGAACTTTTATCTTTTTCGTTGCAGAATGAAAATGGTATGTAAAGTTAATATTTTTACCCAATTGTCGGTTATTTTCAACTTTCTCAACCAAAGAAATCATCTTCTTTTCATATTTTCTTTTATCTAAGTGATTCTTGTGTTGATGCTAACTTTGTTTTTGTTTAAATGCTTGAAATGAAGAGGTCGAAGACATGCAAGAGTCTTAAGCAGCAAAAAAATTGAACTTTGATATTTTTCGTTGCAGAATGAAAATGGTATGTAAAGTTCATAATTTTACGCAGCTTTCGGTTATTTTCAGCTTTCTCAAGCAAGGAAATCATCTTCTTTTGATATTTTCTTTTATCTAAGTGATTTTTACGTTGATGCTAACTTTATTTTTGTTTAAATGTTTGAAATGAAGAGGTCCAAGTCATGCAAGAGTTTGAAACAACAGAAACAGCAGAACCACCGGTCTAACACGTTTTCATGATTAAGAAATTCATCTTTTTTGTTTTGTTATTATCTTCTTCAAAGTTAATGAAGCATTTATTCCGTAATTGATCAATTTACGAGTTTTGATTTTATAATTAATATTTTGGTATTTGTATATTTTTTTATTTAACGAGTTTGGTTTTTATATTTGGTACTTATTTTGAAAAATGTTTATTCCCAAGGAATTGCAATAAGTTTGAAGCAAGATGACAATTAAGTACTGACTCTTGGAACAGGTCTTGCTTCTCCTATTCTCTTTATATATATTCCCAATGTTTGCAATTTTTCATTTTACGAGTTTTGATTTGATAATTAATATTTTGGTATTTGTTTTAATGTTATTATTTTTATTTAATAAAGCTTATATTGTATAATTTTTTATTTAACGAGTTTGTTTCTTACAATTGTTACTTATTTTTTAAAATGTTTATTCCCAAGGAATTGCAATAATTTTGAAGCAGGCTGACCAGTAAGTACTGACTCTTGGAACATGTATGACTTCTTCTATTCTCTTTATATATATATATATATATATATATATATATATATATATATATATATATATATATTCCCAATGTTTGCAATTCTTCGTTACTAACTAACAAGTGACAAATGTTCTTTTTCTTCTGTTACCAATTTTCTTCTCTTACCAATCTTCTTCACCACCACTCCATTATCCTGTAATGGAATCCATGCCTACCCCATAGTCCATACTTTTTACAGAACTTATTGGCGAATTCATTACTATGTTTTTGAAAGATCAGGTTTATTTTTTGATTCCTTCACAGTTTTTTTTATCTTTATTTTTATTTCTTTATTCTCAACTTGCTCATCTGTGAAGGATTTTGGACACGTCGACCGACTGTTCATAATACGATATG
>Ga0209389_1003548_pt1 | contig 12634 bp, 10 predicted proteins | sample CowpearedBW_FD_187526 | JGI IMG/M metagenome (GOLD analysis project Ga0209389, IMG submission 187526) | Root nodule microbial communities of legume samples collected from California, USA - Cow pea red BW (SPAdes) (version 2) | ecosystem: Host-associated > Plants > Roots > Nodule | place: USA... | reverse complement strand
CAGCAATGCTGACTATAGTGGCATATGCTGCTTTCGTGGTTCAGGATATTCGATGATTTCAGAGGTCAGCAGGCTAATAATCTTTATGAGTATAGTTTTACCGGGCACTCCCTGCACGTGACTGATGTTGTGATTGGTAATGGAGGGTGCAGTGCAATTATTGTGTCAGCTTCAGAGGATCGAACTTGCAAGGTTTGTTTTACTGTCTTTTTGGGGTGGTGTAGTAGAGAAATAGATAATCAATTAAGTACTTTTACTCAAGAATTATATGTACTGTTGCCTGCTTGAGTTGTCTATTTCTAGGATTTGTAAATTCTAATAGTTTATGTTTAGCAAGATAACTCAAATGAATAGTTTTTTCAATATGGGTGGGAACCAGCTGTTATAGTTTATTTGGTGACAATGACATTGTTGTCAAAATCGCAATTTTGGTCATGGGATCGCATTGTTTGTGATATTTTTGTGCTCCCTGTAATCTTAATCCACGTGAAAGATGCAATTTGTTGTAAACAGTGGAATTGCAGAATCTTGGACATAGAATCTGTGGAGTTGCCTGATCCTGCTTTGCATAAGAAAGACTCATTTTCTTGAAAAATAAAAACCAACCCTAACCCACTTGGAAAAACCCCTTGAGCTTTGCTTCTTTGTTCATTTCAATCTATCTGTGCCTCTCATTCTGTTTTCTGCACTTCAGATCCACATTCATCTTATCTGTGCCTCCCTGCCCCTGTTTAACTGGTTTTGGTTTTTATTTGACTGATTTATATACATAATATAAAATCCATTGATACAAAAATGTGAAATATTGTAAAGTGGTATCTTTAATAACTTTTTACAAAAATATTAATTTTATTAAGTGTACTGCTGAATAAAAGTTCTCAGGAATGTCTACAAAATTTGATCTAATTTAGAAATTAATTGATAGTAAATTGCACATGTACAGATTTCTAAATCATCTAAAATTTGTTCTATTGAGGATATAATATATTCCTGCATTAAAAATGTTTGTAATTTATAGAGTTTGATACTTAAGTGTCAATTAATCTTATATTTATAGATAGTTTATGTACGTTGGTATATGTTTGAATGTTTGTAATCAACTTAATTGGATTATAATTTCTTCTCTTAGGTATGGAGCTTATCTAGGGGAACACTACTAAGAAATATAGTATTCCCTTCAGTTATTGATTCCATTGCACTGGATCCAGCTGAACATGTCTTTTATGCTGGCAGTAGAGATGGAAAGATATTTATTGCTGCACTTAACACTGAAAGCGATGCTAGTAATAATCATGGAATGCATATCATTGGTTCTTTCTCTAACCAAAGGTTGTCTTTTCTTCTCTTGTTGTGCTTATTTTAAGAAGTATGGATTTATTGATGATGTCTTATCTCTTGATGTTAGTTTTTCAAATACACCGTACCGTTTCAATTGCAATTCTCTCTTTGAATTACATATTTATTTTGTAAAATTGAACAATTTAGTTGCATGCATCAATTGTCTTGTGCTCCCTCGTAGCTCATATATGATAGTTACTATTTGCCAACTGCAATAATATTGATCTTAGAGCGACAGCTTGGGACTTGGGAGCATTTAGTTTTGTTAAGAATTTATGGATAACTAAAGTGAGTATCAAGTTCCCATCGCACAGAGTTTAATTGTTAGCTATGATGAATTCAAGGAAATTTTTATTCCCTTTACTGATTAAATAACCGATGGATTTTATATCATTTATGTTGACATTTGTAGTTTGTACACCCAACTGATTACAATTTATTAGGTCAACCTATGTCAAAAAATGATTGATTGTTCTCATTGGTTATTCTTTTCTTGTACTACAAGAAAATACAAACTAAGCTGTTATAGCTTTTGAATAAAACATCAATCCATGTTTTATTTGAGTTTGAATTAAACAATGGGAACTTTTTATCTTTAAAGCAGTAATTGTTTCTACGCTTTTAGCTATAGGAGTGTCACTTGTGAACTATACTGCCATTGTGGCACATCATGGCTATTGCCTGTTCCATTGAAATCCATTGCATCTCAAGGCTTGCTATTGCACATGAAGTAGCATAAGGCACGCTGCTATCACAGCCATTAGGGGCAACGTTCTTTAAGGATTGAATTGAAAACTTCCGTTAGTCCACTCAACACTGGGATGTTTAATTTTAATTTAGAGGACAATTTTGGGACTCTGCTCCCTTATTTGGGTTTCAAAATTGAAGTCTATGTGCGTTCTTGTGTCTCTGAAAGATGATCCACAATTCTCTGGCACTATCTCTGGCCAATTCTGATGTTTCTGGTACCCTTCCCTGTCTTTCCATCCTTGCTTTGTTCTCTGCACTATGTCCAATGTTTTGTTGTTGCTATCTTTATTCTGTTCACTCTTTCATGGTTCCCTGGTATCAGAGTTTGTTCTACCCTTTTCCTTTTTGTTGCAATAAATAGCAGTTCTGTTTCTCTCCCACACAGGTATTTCATGTTTTCATCCTTGTTTTCTGTCTCTAATTTTCATGTCTCTAATTTCATGTTTTTTCTGTCTCTGTACCATATCCTCAGCACATATCAATGCCAAGTTGAAACCGTTGGCTGATGCTTCAAAATTTGTTTGAATATTTTGATTACTAGAATTTGTGCAGTAACCAAGTAAATGAACCATGTTTTATTCATAAGCAGATACATTCTTTATAATTTTAGTTTATTTTGTAGTAACTCACGTTCCACATTGCTAGTGGTCATGTTAACTAGAATAAAAAGTTGGTTTAATCTATGCATTGTAATTTAACTAATTTTGTTCTTCAATGTTACAGCAAGACAGTTACTTGCTTAGCATATAGCACGAGTCAGAATTTATTGATATCCGGGTCAGAGGATGGAAAGGTTCGTGTTTGGGATGCAAGAACTCGTCGAATCGTCCGCTTGTTCAAACATGCTAAAGGTATTGTATAAACAGTGAAATTTGACCAGGCTTTGCAAGAAAGAATTTTGATAGCATATATCTTCAGTAATGCATATGTTATGCTATTTTCCGAATGAATTTCTGCTTTTTCAATGCTCAAAGTTATTTTCATTTGCAAAATTCGAATATAGTGAAGACTGGCAATTTATTTGTTATATGGTAAAGCAACTAACGTACCACATGTATGATACCTATGTTTTCAGTATGCAGATGAGCTTTTACAAGAAACACTTTGTTTTACATATCTAGTAGGACTTGGACAGTATTTTTATTATATATTGAACTTCTATTTATATCTGCTGCTATTGAGCCTTTATTTTCTTAAACTTTTTTTTTCTTAATGTCTTTGATATGCGACCTGTTGTTTTTTAAATTGGATGAGAATGCTCTATTCCTTTTATCAATATGTTCTGCAGGATAGCTTTTTACTCACTTGGTTACTGTTAAGGGTTTTTCTCGGATGACATATCTAATGACTATAATTACATGCATGTTTTCAAATTGAGTCCTGCTAAAATTTAATGTTAATTATTGTGGATACTCCAGGGCCTGTAAATAATATTCTTGTTGTTAGACGAGAAAACTCAAGTAATCACATATCTTCTAATGTACAACCATCATCAAGAAAGCAAGGAAATTTACCCCCTCCATTGGAAAAATATGCAAATTCAATACATGAAGACTCAGATATGAACACTACTATCAGTCTTGGGGGTGGCAGGAGTTCCCTAAATCCTTCATACCTCAGTTCTCATGTGATATCTAATTACATTAAGGAACTTCAGGTTTGTCTCTGTGACTACTCTTCTTATTAAAGGATGGTCATTACCTGATTTTGATTGTGATTAATGTTGTTTTTAACCTGTCTCAGCATCAAGGATCAGCTGCTGCTTCTGAAATGGAGACAGAGAAACTAAAACATGATTACCAAAGGGCAATGCAAATGGCTAACCAATGGAAGAATATGTATGAAAACTTAAATAAATTTTGTGTTAACGAACTGTTGGATGGTAGTCAAGCCAGAACCTTAGATGAAAATCACAATTGAGACATTTTTTCTGGTCTTTCACTTTTCAATTTTGTAGCTTGAATTTGTAGATCTCCAGCATCATTAGATTTCCTTCTGCTAATTTGCAATGCTATGGTGATTTTGGTCCCCTGATTGGTTTTTGTTATGTTAGAAGAATTGATTGGTAAAACGTTTTGGGATAGATTCGTGACTTCAGAATTTGATTAATTTTCCATGATTTCATATTATGGTTTAATACATTAGATATTTGGGAACTAGAGTTTACAGTAAATTGTGCCTAATCAGACAGTTGCCCTTTTTTGTTGAGGTTCATGGCAATTAATTTCTCAAAATAATTCATTTCCTCATCAATTTATCTATTATATTACATCAATTTTATTTTGAAAATTTGTTGAGAATTATATTTTCAAAAACTGTTTTAAAGATATTTCTTTAGGATTTGGTTTAGGTAAAAAATACATATGTATGTGCGTGTATTGTTTTTCATGAATGTTTAATTTTATGAACTATGACTCAAATTATTTAACCAATATGATTGCTAAGAATTGTCTTCATTTTATTATTTTGTAACTTGTAAAAGAAAAGTTATAAACATTACATTTGACATAAACAAGTATTTTTTTTTTAAAGTTCAGTTTATTCATTATTGCTGAAAAGTAGTTTTATTGCATCTAAAATATTATAAAAATTATGTGATATATTTAAATGAGAATAATAATAATAATATCAATAAAAGTAATGGATAATAATAAATTACGATATAATTGCTTATAATAATGCAAATTACCGTTAAATATATTTGTTTTCATATTCATTGAGATTCATTAACCTAAATTAATTTGTTAATAAATGAGACTTAAATTTGAAGTTAATGTAAATATTTTATAATAACTTGATATTTTTATAACTGAGATCGAAAATAAGTACATATATATTTAAAGTATGCATGAAGTATATTCATCTCCATTTCATTGATTAACCGATGAGAAAGTTAAATTTCATAAACATAAAATATAACAAAAGAAATGGATGTACACTTCATTGACACACTAAGTGCATGTATTTCTACTATTTATAACATAAAACTTTGACTTATATGTATAGTATAGTATATAATTAAGTCTCTTAAGGACTTGCTTAGGGATGAGAAAGAGAAATTTTATATGAATAGAATAAGATTTAGTCCTATACAATAAGGTTTAGTGGTATCCATGGAAATTTTGGAACTATTTTATCCTAAGAAGATAAAAGTATACATATGTATTGTAATTTTAAGTTAATAGATGGATGTGACTTATTTGATTGAATAAAATAAGATAAGTAACCTGATTTTAATAATGATTTAACAGGTTATTAAAAAAATAATTAAGAAAATAATATAATAAAAAATTAATACAATATAACAATATTATTGAAAATGGCAACCACGATAAATAATGTAATAAAAGATTAATACAATATAATAATATTATTAAAAATGGCAAACAGTTTCTTTAACCATGAAACAAACATTATCCAAGATTATTATAATCAATAAGAAAATATAATGAAAAGGAGCAAAAAGTTTTTCCTTCTCATTACAATTATAGAAAAACAATATCAAATTAAAGTGTATATGTAACTATGTAACTACTTATTTAAATTTAATTAAAGTTTATCAATGTATTACTATGTATTATTGTGATAAATAAAAACTTAAGTTATGTGATGCAGTTACCTATCCATCTTATGCATTCCATCTGATCTGATTGTCATTTTAGTTTTTTGTCTTAAATAAATAAATAAAGAAGTGAAAACCAAAATATATAAGAAAACAATAAGTTTTAGTTTACAAGATGGGAGATTAACATGGGGTTTTTAGATTTATATTTTAACATTTGGGGGTTTATTTTTCTCTTTGGCAATGGAAGAACAGTGAAAGTGCAATGAAATGAGAATTGGCAAATTGGTGCTTTCTCATTAAGCAAACTAGGAAAGCAGCACCAATAGTATATCTGTGTCTCTTTCTTCTTCTCCAATTCATTCATCCCCGCCCTCAACACTATAAATACCATAAACCCCTTACTGCACCTTCTTTTACTCAATTCCACTTCCTACCCAACACACTCACTCTTGCTACAAACCTCTTTCTCTCTTGATTCGTTCCGTAATGGCCGATGGCCTCACCGTCCTCGCTGACGCTCTTTCCCCGTCCTCCTCCGGCGAGTTTATCCAGAAGCTCCGCACCGATGACGCCGTTCGGTTAGGTCTGAACACCTTCTGCTCGGTCCTCCGCAGCGGTGTCCAATCTTCTGATGACGGAACCTCACGCTTCCTTTCCTGGACCGACGCACAGATTCACGGGATTTCTTCATTCGTCTACGCAATCGCGTCCGCTTCTCGATCTTTGTCAGGTATTATTTTCTGTGCAATATCACATGAACTTGATTTTCTTTCGTGCTTTGCTGTTTTACGATTTGACTTGTGTGATCGTTGTTGTTGCTGTGCGAGTGTTTTTCTGTTTTTAGACAAAACTTAGACAGACTGTTGAATATGTAGTTTTGGCGTTGTTCTCCAATCAGATTGAGTTTCGACACAGTAATCTCTGTTGTTTGTGTTGAACTTTAATAGAAACATTTATTATGTTAGTTATTGAGACGAGACTATTACAATTCAGATTGAACAAAGCATCAAAATACTGCATCCAAGTTTTATCTTTTGTTTTCCTTTCTGTTTTTGTATTTTTTTGTAAATGATTTTTGTTTGGTTGTGATTTGGTTTGCATGAACAGTGGAGCAATCCGAGGGCGTGCTTGTTGCAATTGTGCAGCAGTCGATAGAGTTTGCTTTGTGCTATTTGGAGAATTCCGGATTTGATAGTGATGATCTAGGAATTCAGGTATGTTTATGAATTTTGTGTTTTGCAAGTGCCGAAGGTCTATAGGTGAAAATTTAATGGAGCTAGGGTGCAGACTGTATTGAATTTTCGGCAATACCTGTATAGAGAGGTCTATTTTTTTTTTTCTGTTCCCAAATGAGTGATATGATACAACCAGATAAGAGAGAATGATTTGAATGAAATTTAAATTATACTTCATAGGGCGCATCAATGACACGAATCTATTAAGTAAACAGTCACATAAGAATTTTTATAAGCTTATTATATAATCAATATGACACAATACATTTTTTGAATATATATATAAAAATACAATAAAGAAGATTGGAAGCCATACGATAGTGGAAACCTATTCCCCATTGCAATTAATGGGATTTGAGCGTTGCACCTCTAGGATGGAGTACCCGCTTTCCAATGTTTGATTGTTAAAGAAAATAAAAAAATAAAGATGTTGCGTTAAAGATGATGAAAACCTCTAAAGAACAGAAAATTGAATGTTTAAAAATAAAAAAGAGATGTTTTCCACGTAATAATACTGAAATTGCACCGTTGCCTAATCTCACTGGATGTTTGCCAAAGAACTGTCTCAAGAATAAGTTAGAAGCACAAACACATATGCAATAATAGATCTGGCAACAAATTCTAAATTATATTCCCAAGTTGCCTTAAGCCTTCATGAGATGTTTATGACGTTTACAAAATTGTATATTGGGCCCATTTCGTTGGTACCTTCTTTATCTATCCATCACGTATTGTATGGTAATAGGCCTTTCTGATTTCTATCCCTGAGGAAGCAAAAAGGTTATTTTGCTAATATATATTTAGAATAAAGTACATTCTGGTGGGGGCAGGATAAACTCTTCTTTATCAATTGTTCTGACCTGTATTCTTTTTTGTTAAAACTAGTGGGTATTATTTTTTTTGGTATTACTCATTGTTGGTGCATCTTACAGAACAACATGATACACCTTTTAGAGATGGCTTTGGTTGATGGAATAAATGTAGTTGCAGACGTGTTTCAACCGACAACTGCAAGTGCCTTGGTAGATATTTTGCCAGTTGATGATTGTTGTAGTGATTTTGTGGACGACTACAAAAAATGCCACCTAGAAGGTATAATGTTACTACCCAAAATCAGTCAATTGCTGTCTTGTAATGGTTTTTCTACTAATCTAACAACTGCTCCTATTTTTTTTATTAATCTTTGAAAGGCTTCAGATGCTCAAAGGAAGAAAAATCAATGGATTGGCTTCTAAAAACTTTGGCCTCTGAGTGCTTGCCTCATGATAGGCAAGAATCTGGATTCATTGAACAAACTTGTGATCAATATTTCAATAATTTTCTCTTTCTGTCTCAGCACTGGGCAGTTGTCCATGGAAAATACACTCCTCGCTTGATCTTGCTGTGCAATAAGCTAGCTAAAGTAAAAGATGTATTGGATGAGAGGGCTGTGGGTCAAAATTTTCGAAGGAGACTGTCCTTCATTTTGAGGATTTTAAAGATACTTGGAAGTCTTTTAAAGGATGTTCCATATGTTGAATACGATGCCACATTGATGAAGGCAGTTGCCACATTTTGTGATACTCTATGTAGTTTGTTTAGAATTAAATTGGAGTTTGTGAATACCTATGCTACCACTGAAGGAAGTTTTGATAGCATTGTTTTAATGGTTATTGAAGAATTTATTCACAGTATTCAGGTTATATTTGGCAATAGCAATGTTGCCCAGAATATTCAAACATGTATCATAGCAGCTATATTGGAGAGTTTGGATTCTTCTGTTTGGACATATGACAAATCTTCTCCCAATTTGAAGCCCCCCCTTGCTTATTTCCCTCGATTTGTTGTTTATATGCTGAAGCTCATTAATGATCTGAAAAGACAAACACATCAAATTCCTTTTGAATGGAAAAACATTGAGGAGGAACAAGTCGGCAGTTCTATTGACTCACAGTTCAGTTCTCCTTCATGTCTTCATCATGACTCTGTTCCTTTGCTGAAGGGATTTACTTTTGAAGAGATTCTAAAATTGATATTTCCTGTGTCAAGTCAATGGATTACCAATTTGATGCAACTTGCTTTGTTCCTTCATTCGGAAGGACTGAAGTTAAGGCCAAAATTGGAAAGGTCTCATTCTAGTTTGGCAAAAGTTGTTGGAACATCTGAAGTTGAAAATGCAGTATGCCATGAGGATGAGGCTCTTTTTGGAGATCTTTTTTCTGAAACTGGGCGATCTGTTGGGTCTACTGATGGATGTGAACAACCACCTGTTAATGCGTTAGTTTCTAGTTCCAGCTACCAAAATATGCCAATGCAAGCTGCTGTAGAACTTTTGAGCTTTCTAAAAACATGTATCTTCTCTGCTGAATGGCATCCCTCTCTCTATGCTGATGCCTGCAACAAACTTGGAAGTAGAGACATTGATATTTTGCTTTCCCTACTCAATTGTCAGGGCTGTTGTTGTGAAGATAATATGTCTGATAGTTGCACTCCTTTGCATGATGATGGAAAGATTGGACATGTCCATGATCTTTGTTTTGATCTTTTACGCAACCTTCTCACTAATCATGCTTTGAATGATTCTCTTGAAGATTACCTTGTGGATAAAATCCTGACTGTTGAGAATGGTTCCTTCTGCTACAATGATAGAACCCTGACCCTGCTTGCCCACACATTGTTTTCTAGGGTTGGTTCTTCTGGTAGTCAGTTGAGAACAAAGATTTGCAGGGTATATGTTGGCTTTGTTGTTGAGAAGGCAAAAACAGTCTGCATTAAATGCTCAAGTATCAATGACCTTGCTGGTACTCTTCCCTTGCTGTTTCATATTGAGGTAGTTCTTATGGCATTCCACTTGTCTTCTGAGGGAGAAAAGGCAGTGATGGCAAAATTAATATTTTCATCCCTCAAAGAAGTTGCTAATTCAACATTAGATTTGAACAGCACACTATTAACATGTTGGGCTTTAGTAGTTTCAAGGTTGATCTTAATTCTCCGTCATATGATATTTCACCAACATACTTGTCCAACATCATTGCTCTTAGATGTGCGATCTAAGTTGAGAGAAGCACCACTTTCTGGCTCATCCATCCAAAACAAAGTTAATGATCATATGTCATCTTGGTCTTCAACTGCGTTTAGAAACATTGGAGGTGGATTAATTGGAGAGGAAACTTGTGTGAGTAGCTTGATTGGACACCTAATTGATATTTCTGGGTCATCTTCTCTTGTTAGGGAAGGTTTGGCAATTGACAGCTTAGCTTTGAACTGGGAAGAGATATATTTTACTTTTTCGCTGATTCTCGGATTTTGGAAGGGTAAAAGAGCTGCTGCAGTTGAAGATCTAATTGTTGAAAGATATGTTTTCTCTCTTTGTTGGGATATTCCTTACGTAGGCTTTGATGCAGTCCATTCAATTATAGCTTGGGATCAAGACCATCCTGTGGATCTGTCTAATATGTTACATTTTTTCCACTTCAGCCATTTACTCCTTGGCCATCCAGAGGGCATTGGGAACTTAACTATTTCTCCACATGTTATATTGAGCCTGCTTCAGCATTTAAACACTTTCTCCATACCAGAATGCATTGAGCAATTAGATTGGTATTTCCTCAGAAGTGGAATGTGGCTTTCTCTGGTGCTCTCGTTCACCAATGTTGGCATATGGAAATATGTCTCGGACAATGCTATTTCTGGGCATGGTCTATCCTGGACTGAGAATGGTTTGGGGGATGATAAATATGTTAAATGTGCTGGAAACATGATTTCCTCCATGATTGAGTCTGGCCAATTTGCATTGCTAGTAAAGCTGTTCTCATCATTGCTGAACAAGTATTTACAAGTTTGTCAAACCGCTTTCCTTGATATCCTTAGTAACAAGCAAAAGCTGGTTCCTGGGTTTTCACCTTTGCTGCTTCTGAAACATACTGAAATGGACCAAAGCCTGCAGGATGAGCTCTTGCAGAGGAGTGGTTCCAATGCAGGCGAGTTGCAGTCTATTCTTAGCATCATATCAAGGTTGGATACTATTGTTGATAAAAAAGCCTCTGGTATTCTTTCTAAAGCTTCTTGGGAGTGCCTATTGCATGGTTTTCCTTTTAATCTTTCTACTGCCAGTGCTACAATGTTTTCTTGTGTTCTTAGTGTAAGAGGTATTATCTTTGCCTTAAATGGTTTACTTAGAATAAGAGAAGCAGGAAGTATTATTAACATGGAGACTGAAGTTCTTGAACAAGTTCTTGATGCAGTAACAATCATCAAGTATGATCGGATCTTTGAAAGTGTCCATGGGCAATGCGACACTATTTATCACAGCTTGAGTGCAGAACTGGAATTGTCATGTTATGAAAATTTAGTTCTAATGAAACAAATGGAAGGGTTTCTGAAGGATGTCAATGCTGGAGGAGCATGTGATTGCAGTCTTCGTGAATGGATAGTCTGTAAAATTATTGAGATGTTAAACAGCCTAAGAAAAGACCCTTCAAAGTCTGTTATATTTCATTTCTATCTCGGTGTTGAAAATTTGCCTGAAAAGGTGAATAGGGTTTTGCAGTTGCATCTTGGTGACTGCTTGGTTCTAATAGATTCTTTAGATTCCTGCTTCTCTGAATCAGTGAATGTGAAGGTTCTTGGTTTTTTTGTGGATCTTTTGTCTGGTGAGCAATTTCCTGACCTTAGAATGAAGATACAAAGGAGATTTCTAGACAGAGATGTAAACTGTGTATCTCAGTGGTTGGAGAGGAGGCTTTTAGGAAGCATAGTGAAATCAGATTGTGGGGTGAACTGTGCAAATGGGAGCTCCATTTCTCTTAGGGAGTCAACAATGAATTTTATTCTGTGTCTTGTATCACCACCTTCTGAACAACAATCAAAAGAACTGCAACAGCATATTTTTAATTCTGCATTGGGGTCACTTGATTCTGCCTTTTTGTTGTTTGATATACATGTAGCAAAGTCTTTTTTCAATTTCATTGTTCAAATTTCTAGAGGAGACTTCTTGATGAAACAGCTTCTGATGAGGACTATAATGTTGATGGAGAAACTGGTGACCAATGAAAATCTGCTTCCCGGACTGAAGTTTCTATTTGGCTTTATTGAAACTGTATTGAGTGATTGTGGATCTGGTAAAATTTCCTTGCAAAAGGCAACTAAGAAGTGTTCTTCTGGCAATAGTCTTGGGGTAGGACATGCTTCTGCTCGGCTAGTTGGATCTAGAAAAAATTCTGAGACATATATTCTTTCTGCCAATCAAGAAGGGGGATCAGCCTCCCTTGAATGTGATGCAACTTCTGTAGATGAGGATGAGGATGATGCAACTTCTGATGGAGAGGTTCTTAGCATAGATAAGGATGATGAAGAGGATGCTAACAGTGAAAGAGCCCTTGCCTCTAAAGTTTGCACATTTACTTCCAGTGGCAGCAATTTCATGGAGCAACATTGGTATTTCTGCTATACTTGTGACTTGACTGTATCCAAAGGCTGCTGCTCTGTCTGTGCCAAGGTTTGTCATCGGGGTCATCGTGTTGTCTACTCACGATCAAGCCGGTTCTTTTGTGACTGTGGAGCTGGGGGTGTGAGGGGTAGCAATTGCCAATGCCTGAAACCTCGAAAGTTTACTGGAGATAGCAGCGCACCTGTTCGTGGCTCAAATACTTTTCAGTCATTTTTACCCTTCCCTGAGGATGGGGATCAGCTGCCAGACAGTGATTCAGATTTTGAAGAAGAAATCAGTTCAGATGCAGATAACTCTCTCAGGTTATCTATTCCTAAA
>Ga0209389_1003545_pt1 | contig 12636 bp, 5 predicted proteins | sample CowpearedBW_FD_187526 | JGI IMG/M metagenome (GOLD analysis project Ga0209389, IMG submission 187526) | Root nodule microbial communities of legume samples collected from California, USA - Cow pea red BW (SPAdes) (version 2) | ecosystem: Host-associated > Plants > Roots > Nodule | place: USA... | reverse complement strand
GGAAATTGTCTAGTAAGTGTGAACACATGTATTCTATGGTACTTTACACTATTAAAACTTGATTATATATACAAATTTAATTTTGATTTAGTATAAACTTAACCATTTTTAGTATAAAATTAACTATCAACTATTTTTAGTACAAATTAACCATTTTTAGTTAAAAGTAACTATTTTTAGTATAGAATCAGCTATTTTAAGTATAGAATTAACTATTTTAGTAAGCATAACCAAGGTTTAAAGATTGTAAAGTTACAACCATGGTTATCAAACTCACGGGTTGACTCGCACACCTGTACGAGATTACGAGTCTAGACAGTGGTCATGAGTTGACTCGTATATAAACTCGTTTTTGAGTAGACTCGGAGTGGACTCGGGGTAGACCTTGAGTGGAGTCGGAGTAGACTCGGAGTAGACTCGGAGTGGACTCGGAGTAGACTCGGAGTGGACTCGGAGTGGACTCAGAGTGGACTCAGTTGACTCGTAACAAACACGCGAGTTCGAGAATTTGTTATGGTAGTTGTGTATTGTAAAAAAGGAAAATATTATGTCCTATTGGGAAAGAAATTGGAGCGGTACGCTTTTGATAGGCTGGGACTAATCGAAAAAACCTTTATAGATGGTATCTCTTAGAATCCTTACTTTGTATGCTTAATATAGTGATACCTTGATATACCTAATCTACTCCATCAGTTGGTACTAGTTATCATGATTTTGATTCTTTGGTTCAACGAGAAACGTGAATCAATAGAAGAATTCTTCTACCTGATTTATATCCTAAGCCCTATAAGATTAATTGATTTGTTCTATGAATTCTAGTCAGAGATGGACGTGGCTCGATCCCACAACTTTCCTTGGAAATTGTCTAGTAAGTGTGAACACATGTATTCTATGGTACTTTACACTATTAAAACTTGATTATATATACAAATTTAATTTTGATTTAGTATAAACTTAACCATTTTTAGTATAAAATTAACTATTAACTATTTTTAGTACAAATTAACCGTTTTTAGTATAAAAGTAACTATTTTTAGTATAGAATCAACTATTTTTAGTATAGAATTAACTATTTTAGTAAGCATAACCAAGGTTTAAAGATTGTAAAGTTACAACCATGGTTATCAAACTCACGGGTTGACTCGCACACCTGTACGAGATTACGAGTCTAGACAGTGGTCACGAGTTGACTCGTATATAAACTCGTTTTTGAGTAGACTCGGAGTGGACTTGGAGTAGACATTGAGTGGACTAGGAGTAGACTCGGAGTGGACTCGGAGTGGACTCGGAGTCGATTCGGAGTAGACTCAGTTGACTCGTAACAAACTCATGAGTTCGAGAATGAGTCACTGAATTCGTAGAAATGCACGAAATTTGTTGTAACCCAAATGGAAACCCCAAACCCAGATCAAAGAAAGGAGAAGAACGAAGCGAAAAAGAAGGTGAAAGCGCGAACCTAACGAACTCGAACATTGTTCTACCGTTGCTAACCAACTCTAGTTGAGTTGCAGTCGTCCGACGAAGATTGAAGGTGAAAACTCCTCTATTTTGCATTTCGCCACTTGCTGTTGCAGCTTTACCACCATTCATACTTCATTTCCAATACAAAGTCTTTTGGTAAGGCCAATTAAATCAAGATTTCTAGTTTATAAATTTTTTCATTTGTTTTTCTTTGTTCTTTCTATACATTTGTCTATTGGGTAAGATCCATTTAATTACTTTGCATACTAGGGCGTCAAATTTGGTAACAATGGTGTGATATTAGGAGGATAGCAAAGTGGTTTTCAATGGTAACCATGGCAGACACAATAACTGCCAAAGTAGTGGTGTTTAGTGCACTACAATGTGGCCATGGTGCAATTATGGTATAGGCATTAAAAGTCCAATTTTACCCTGAACATCATTGCTTCAGGGTTTAATTTTAGGTAAAATATTTCTGCAAGTGAGGGTGAGCCTGGGCTTAATTGTAATGATGAGCCTTGGTGACCTTTGTTTGGATCTCTATTCCACATATAGTAACCTTTGTTTGGATCTCTATTCCTCCACATTTCTATAAGACTTTTTTTGTCATTTGCTTTTTCCTTTCTTCTTTCTTTAGCTTTCCTGGTCAGTACACATTCTGTCAATTTGTTACATCTATTACTATTAATATCACCTTCATCTTTCAATTTTTACCTACATGCTCTTAGTGCTCCTGGATTGATGGTGATTGTGCGCAAATTGTGACTTATTTATCTCTCCAATGCATTCATTGTTGATTTCTATCTTGCTTGTATGTCTACTAATCCACCTAAACATTCTCATTCATCAGTGCAAATATCTGTCAGTTTTCATTTATCTAATAAAAAACTGTTTCCTTTCTTGTTGATGGGCATAATAACTTGCCTGGTAAGTGTGAACTTTGTTTCGATATCCTGAAAAGCCTGTGGCTTAGATAAAGTTGTTATGCATTTGCATTAATAGGAAATTGAGATTTATCAAATTGTGTGAAGTTTGCTTGCTTTGTTTGTTAATTAAATTGGTCATCATTGTAATTCTTATTTGCATGTTGTACACATTTTTTTTTACTAATTCCAAATTAGTCCATATTGCACTGATGATCCACATTTTTACTATTCAATAGCACCAAGAGCAGCCACTCAAAATTTATAGTGGGATGGTAGTTTGTATGACGGCTCCTATTCTAAACTTTCCTATATATATATATATACATATTGTTTCTCTTTCTCTGCAAGGTCAGTAAAGTGCTAACTTGTACAATCCAACAAGTTTTGTGTGGGTCCACTTGTTAACTCATAGTGGGTTGCTAATTGCATAGATCACATGTGGATCAAGAGTTTCAGCAGACAAATGGTTAGATCACTGATATGATTTGATATTTTCTAAGATGAATGAAGATGCACTTGATACTTTTAGTGTTGTCAAATATTGCCATCGCCATCACCATCACCGGACATTGCAGCAATCATAGCTGGATGCTGTTATCACTGTTGCAGGTTTCCTGAGAAACACCGTTGTGATTGTCTTGCTCCCTGTTACTGCCATGCTTGTTATGAGTCTTACATTGCATGTCATAGCAAAGGTGACAAAGTTTCATCGTGTTTTAGTGATTGAGTTTAGACATGGGTTGACTGTGCAATTAGGGCTCACATCGAAAAAGAAATGATAGGGAAAGTGTCAAACAATCAAGGCATAAGAGAACATACTATAATATGACACGATCTGTTTAGAAAAGCTTAATTGCATTCTTCAGCCTTCCTTTCTCAAATAGGCAGCGGCATAACATATTTTACATTAATATTGGAGATTCCAGGAGATATGACCGGGAGTAATTATTGGGGATTCCTAACAACTATCTATAAAAGGTATGAAATAATCTATTAAAGATAGGTAATAAAATACATTTATGCACATTAACATTCCCACTCAAATTGATGCTGAAAAGTCAACCAACAACAATTTGTCTACAAGAAACAAATGGTGCTGTCGAGTCATCAACAACTTGAAGATTAATGGAGATGTAAGGGAGAGAGATGACATTGGTCGTCAAGGCTTCTCGGATATAATGACAATCCACTTTAATATGCTTGGTATGTTCATGGAACATGGGATTTGCAGCAATCTAAATAGCACTAATATTGTCAGTATGAAGAGGCTTTGGATTGGGTTGTGAAAAACCAAGTTTCCAAAAGACTATGGAACCACACAACTTCAACACAAGCAGACGACATTGAACGATATTCAGCCTCAGTAGAAGATTTAGAAACATGATCTTGCTTCTTACATGTCCAAGAAATTAAGGCATTACCAAGAAACATACACCAACCTGTAGTAGACTATCGAGTATCCGAACAATCTGCCTAATTAGCATCACTGTATGCCATAAGCTGTAAAGATGAGTCTTTGGGAAAGAATAACCCACATGTAGGTGATCCTATAAGATAGCAGATAATGTGACGAACAACAATGAAGATGCTAAGGAGAGGACATAAATTGGTAGACTTGATGAACAACGTACAAAATGCTAGGTCTAGTGGTTGTTAGGTAGATAAGGCTTCTAGCGTCGATAGAGAATGGGATTTGGCAAAAGATTTCCTTCATCTTTTCTGTATTTGATATTTACTTCCATAGGAGTATCAACTCAAGTAGTTCCATCTAAATTGCAAAATTGATAAAATCTTAAAAGTACCTCCAATCCTAAAATGTGAGTTGTCCAAGATCTTTCATGCAAATTGTTGCATGTAGCTCAGCTTACAACTTAGTAATTAACCCATGATTAGTTCCTGTAATGATGAGATCATCCACATAAACCAAAAGGAGAACTATACCGGTGGAACACTTGTGGAAGAAGAGAGAATAATCATATTGACTTTGTGTGAAGGACGTTGCAATTTACAAGTATCAGTAAAAGGAGTCATACCAAAGGGAATTTCATGTAAATTTCTTCTTTGAGATCAGCGTGAAGAAAAGCATTCTTCATGTTCATTTGGTGCGGTGGCCATGATTGAGAAGTAGCAATAGCAAGGAATGTTTGAATTGTAATCATCTTGGCCACAGGAGCAAATGTATCGTGATAAATTGCATACTCCAGAGCTACTAATTGAGCTTTGTAGCGATCCAAAGAGTCATCAGAGTGAAGCTTGATAGAGAAAACCCATTTACTTCCAATAGGTTTGACCGCAGGAGGAAAACACACAATGTCCCAAGTGTAATTTTCTTGAATTGCCTATAGTTCCTCTTGCATTGCTTTTTTCCAACATTCGTGTTCCATAGTCCGTGTATAACTAGAAGGAATAGAAATGGAAGACAAGGCAGTTGGTAAAGAGACAGGTGTAAAAAACCATACGAATCAGGAGATTTAGATGATCGAGTGCACCTATGCTTTGCATTCTTTTGTTCTTAGTGTATTTGGGTCAGTTGGGTGTTGTTTTTCTATGCCTCCTGTTATTTCTGTTCTTGGTGATTTATTTCTGTTCTTGTCTATGATTAATAGGAAAAGAACAAAATACCCTCCTCCTATAGTGGACAGTTTGGAGGTATAGAGTGGTCCAATATTGGGATGCAGGTGCATGCATCCCCAACAGTCCCAAAAAACAAATTCCATATCCTTTCCAACCAGTTGCCTCCTCTTCCTAACATCCATACCCACTCACCCATTTATGATTTGCCTCTTTTAGTAGAGGTTGCTGCAAGATGGGTAACCAATTTTTCTGGAAAATTCAGAATAGAAGCTTCCTGGCTAAGCTCTGCTTTAGGCAGGTGAGACACAAGAGGTTGCCTGTGAAAATGGCCAAAAAATGTGCTGTGAGATTGCTCTTAGAACAGTAGGCTGCTGCTCTGTAATGCTACCGTGCTTGCAGCCTTACTGGGTGCAATTGAGAGCTATATTTTCTGAACTAGTCTAGCAAGTTTTGAATGTTCTCATATACATGTTAATCTAAAGTATTTCTGAAGGGTGATCTTGCCTGCTGCATTTTTATAATTTTGAAAGCATTTTGAGAGGAAAATTATTATAGTTATGTGCGAGCAACAAATGAAGCAAAATTCTGCCAAAGAAGTTTGTTCAAGGTCATTGAACAAATGTACCTATGGTCTGTTAGATAAACCTAAGGAAAAATGAAATCAATTTCTTTACAAGTTAGAACTAGAGTATGCATAAGTTAGGTTTTAAAGAAATTAACGCGAGTCGTTTTCTTTTTTTTTTTTTTTTTGTGCAAATCAGCTTATTTGTAAGTTAGTTTTAGCTTTTGAATAAGTTTATTTCATTGTTTTCCTCATTTGTTCTCTTGTTATAAGTGTTAAGGGAGAAGTTTCTTCAAACATGTCTCTACTCTCTGCTTTTGGCTTATATCATTTGATTCTGTGGAGCCTGGGGTTTCATTTGCATTATTCAATTTTTTTCCTAAATGTATATCATTACTCTCTTTTATTCATATCAAGGCTTTGCAGGTCTATTCTGAGTATATTATATGAGCTGAATAATTTAGTGATCAACTTTGCAGGTCTGATGGAACAGAAGTGATGGTTAACAACAAGTATCTAAAAGCATTTAATCCACTTCTGGTAGTGCCCTATTCTTTCTCATTACTACATTTGATTATTTCATTGCCAATGTTTCTAAGGCCTCTTCTCACATAACCCTTCTCTTTTTCATATGTTGCAGCTCATCAATTTCTATGAGCAGCATCTTCGCTACAGCCCTACATCTTGACCGAATAAAGTATTGAAGGTGCTTTGAGTATGTAGTCAGATTTCACATGACAGCACTTAGTTATTTTTAAGAGTATCTTTTGTAGATGCAAAAGATAGTAAAGGGTAAGAAATGCATTGTTTGTTAGTTACATATAGGTATTGACATTTTAACCAGTGGTTGTCTGGCTACATACTGTGATGCAACCTGGTGACATAAAGAACTACATATTTTAGTGTCTCAAGACATGAGGATTGGACCAAATAGTTTCTTAAGAATTAGTTAGTCAAGAATGAAAAAACTGTTTTGGATAATGTCAAATTTTATGGAAATTTATAGCTATTTATTAGCAGTTTATGTTTGCCTGTTATGTTATTGGTTGAGTTTTTTCTAACCAAATGCAGGAAAATCCACAATTAACTGCATGTGAAATTGTTAAATCAAATGCTATGTTGCACTCAATTTTCTTTCTACCTAAGATGCAAACTTTGTTGGATATTTTTTATCAATCCAACTTAAGCCTAGGGTAGGGGGTGGTGTTTCTAGTTTTCTGCTTTTACAATGTTTGAATGTGAATTTGAAAAGGGAAATTGTTTTCATGAGCAAAAAGGAGATTTGCTCATTGCAGTGTTAACAAACCTAGTTGAATTGGATTTTTTGATGCATGGATTCTACTCAACTTGAAATGCTGGATCATGAACATAGTTTTCTTTGAGCTTTTGATATATGAATGTTTTGTTTTGTAAATTTCTTCAGTTAACTTACCATTAAAAAGAGTAAAATGCATCATATTTTTCACAAAACCAAAAATCAACTAGTCTATTTTGGGCTTAGAAAAGTTTGGTGAGAAGAGTTTTGTAAAAGTTAATTTTATCGGTTGATCTTGGTTTGAGAGAAGTTTATCATTTTTGCTTTTATTTTATTTTACCTTTTGAAGTTCTGAAAGGAATTTAGAATTATATTTTTTTCTGATGTAAAAAAATTTCTTGTAAGATTTGTTCATAAACTCTTAACAGGAGATCTGATTTTCATGTTCAAAAAGGGTGGTTTACTTGTTGGAAATTGGAATGTCACATACCTCATGAAGTTTGACCTTGTTTTGCTTGAACTCACTTCTGCTCATGCATATGTATTTTTGATTTTTTTTCTGTATGTTTTTGATTGGTTAAACTTGAAAGATATTGAAGTAAATATATTAAAGCCTTTCTTATAAAGAGAAATCAATTTATGCACTTTAATAATAATTGGTTATTTAATTGTAATTTTAACTAAAATTGTGAGATACATTTTTATTAAATCGATTAATAGTATCAAATTTGTAGTTCTAGTAATTTTAAAATTGGTTATGATAGTAACGGAGGTCTATTTTATCTTTGAACCCCCCCTTTTCTCTTTTGGACTAAAAATCCAACTATCTTCACAAAATCCTTTCCTTAAGCACTACATCACCATCTCTATCTGTGAAATCAGTTGCTCGAAGAGCTTAAACATGGGAATTTCTTTCGATTACATTCTAATAGGTTTCGAGGAAATAATCTTGTTGATTAATATGAAAGGTTTGGCTAAAGATCGGAGTGGGCGAGTTTAGAGAAAAATAAATACTTCCATTTCACTTTCTTTAGATGTTTTACAGCTTTTTTGTTTTGTTTTTTGATTTAGATTCTTTTTATTGTTTTCATAATGCCTCAAAATTACATTAATTTTGATATTTTAAAATATAATAAAATGTATAAAAATGTAGCAATTTAAATATATGAAGAGTGATAGTAAAAAATCATTAAAGAATACGAAGTCTTAGTCATTTTGTTATTCTTATGTGTTTTTTACTATAAATTATAATTTTTTGATATAGTGATAAAAACTAGATTAACGATTCATATTAGAGTTAATGTTAAGAGTTCAATTTTTCAGTAGGACAATTGTTTAAAACAAGATTATTACCGATAAGTATGAAAAATACTTATTATTCATATTTGATTAGATCTTTTAATTGTATTTATTCATGTATTTTGTGGGAAGTTTTAGGTTGTTTTTAGGTTTCTTTTAGGTCAGGTATATTTTGTGTTTTATTAGAGAATATTGTATAGGAGAGTGAAGGATGGGAGAAGATTGAGGTTGTTCTGTCAGGACCTTATTGCCCAACGAGCGTGTCCAGTCGTGTAGCGAGATAGTCTCGGTTGCCCAGCGAGTAAGTCATCTCGTCCAAAGAGAGGACGATTTTTTGAAGTGGTTATAGTTTCGAGAGTTACACGAAACTGATGTGCTGGAGTGTGGGAACACGATAAAGCTAGGGAAAATACGAAAAATGCCATTCTAGGGCAAGGAGAACTTAAATCACTTCATTCCATCAAATTCATCCATCTTTTGTTCTCTATGTGCCTAGGAATGACTAAACTCCTCTTTCATTGGGGTTGGATGTAATGAACTTATACTTTTTGTAATTTTCCTATGCAATGTAATCTCTTTCGTTGTTCATATATTCTATCTCAATTATTAATGTGCATGATGGAAATCTTTACTATTTGGTTGTATCTAATTATTGGAAAATGAATTGGAACTTAATCTGGGATAGAACAACCATGAGATTAGGTTCTAGGAATAGACGTAATCTCTAGGTCATTTTATACATCAAATCTTGATGCAAGTCATATGTTAAAATAGTTAAGGAATTAATGTTTTGGCATATTTGACTTAGAACTTGTTTATAAGGAATTAGGGGCTAATATGCTTATGATGAGGATGTTTGACCAAGATAGAGAAATTGTGTAGGAAATATTGCGTTAGTATGGTTCATGAAATCCAACCTTGGTGAAGTCTTTCCTAAATTCTACTATAACTTTAGTGTTTATTAGTTTTGCATGTTATTCTTAAATTAAACCAATCTTTTATGTTGACATCATTGCTGAAGTTAGTAAATAATTACAATTAGACAAACGAACACAAATCTCTTGGGAAAACGATACTTGGATTTCCATTTTACTACTTGTAATGAATTGGTACACTTGTCAAAGAGTTAACAATTGCACGTTGAATAATTATTTAATAGTGTAGATCACTATCACAATTAAAAAGTTCAATTTCTAATGAGATAATTGTTTAGAAAATATTGATGGGAATGATATCAATTGCCTCTTAGGGTAGGATAAATTGTTTCCTAGCATAGGACATGTCAAACAACTCAACAATAAAATCACAGTATTTGACCTATTGTTGTTACTTAACTATAAGTTATAACTTTTAAATTTGTGTTTGGATAAGACATTTAAAGAGGATATTTCATTTTTTTTAAAGAATTTGAAATGCTTTATGACAATATATGTTGTTTGATTAAGAAACCTTGAATTTGTGTTTTGATAAGGTAATTAAAGAGAGTAGTTCATTTATTTGAAAATTTTAAATTTTTTGAAGTAAAATGACTTGTTTGAATAGAAAATTAAAATAAAATAGAAATTGAGAAATTTTAAGAGTATATTTCAAATAACTAAAATAATAGAATTTGAAATTTTTTTTAAAAAAAGAAGGAAACTGAAATTTCATAAGTTGTGAAATTCTTTATTAGTCAACATGAGAAAAGTCTGCAAGTCCAAAAAGTCGACTCATATTGACCTTCAATTCAGGCTAAATCATCTTGACATCTTGCTAGAGCTGAGTTAGCCTGACTATGAGCCTGGACTGACTTGACTCCACCTCTAATCAAAGTCAAAAGTCAAATCGAGTCACTCGACCTAAAGATTGAGACATGTCGATTCATGCCGATTTGGCATAAACTGACGGTTAAGCCAACTTGACATAAAATGAAGGTTAAGATGATTTGGAATAAACCGAAGGTTGAGCAGATTTGGCATAAACTGAAGGTTGAGTCGAGTCAATCAGAGCCGAAGTAGAGTCGAGTTAGTCGGGGTCAAAGGTTGAGTTGGGTCAATTGAGGCTGAAGGTTGAGCCAAATCAGCCTGTGTTGTAGGTTTAGTCGAGTCGGCTTGGGACGACTCAACTCAACTTTCGACCCAGGCAGAGTCGAGTTAGCTTGGGAAGGTCGAGCCAAGTCAACCCAGGTCAAATGTCGAGCTGAGTCGACCTGAAGTGGCTCGGGATGAAGTTTAAGCCGAGTCGGCTTGAGTCAAAGTTCAAGTCGAGTCGCACCAACCGGGCAAACGTTCGAATCAAGTCCACTTGGACCGAAGGTTGAACTAAGTCGGTCCAGACCGAAGGTCAAGACAAGTTGGTTGGGGCCAAATGTAAGGTCGAGTCGGTTTGAGCCAAAGGTCGAGCAGAGTTGACCTAGGCCAAAAGTCGAGCCGACTCGACCTAAGCTAAATGTCGAGTCGGGTCGACCTTGGCCGAAAGTCAAGCTGAGTCAGCCCTAACCAAATGTCCAACTGAGTTGGCCCGGGTAGAAGGTCGAGAAACGTAGGCCCATGCTGAATGTTAAGAAGCATCAACACATGTCGAATGTCGAGCTACGTTGACCTAGGTCGAATGTTGAGCTGAGGCGGCTTAGATCGAATATTGAGTTAAGTTTATATAGGGTGAAGGTTGAGTCGAGCCGACCTTGGCTGAAGGTATAACAGAGTTTGCCTCGATCGAAGGTTTGGTCAAGTTGGACCATGTTGAAGGTGGGGTCATGTTGACCGTGGCCGAAGATCGACCCAAGCCGGTTCAGACTATAGGTTGAGCTCAATTGGCCTTTGCCGTAGGTCTAGCTAAGTCAGCCCTGACCAATGTCGAGTTGAGCTGGCCTTGTCGAAGATCGAGCTGAGTTTGGCTGGCCCGAAGGTCAAGTCGAGTCGATCGTGACTGAAGGTTGAGACAATGTTTAGGCTGAAGGTCGAGCAGAGTCAATGGTGGTCGAATTTTGAGCCCAATCAATCTAGGCCGAAGGTCGAGCCAAGTTAGTCCAAACCGAAGTCGAGATGATTTGTCCCGGATCAAAGGTCAAGCTAACTTTACTAGGGTTCAAGGGTGGAATTGGGTTTGCCTTAATATATAAATTAATATTTTTTATCCAAATAAGAAAATTGAAATTGAAGATATTTTAATTACTCTATCCAAACAAGCTATATAAGAAAGAAGAGAATTCAATTGCAAATAATTCAAATACTATTTATTTCAAATGCTTGTTCACAAATTCATATTTTTGTGTTTGTAAATTGGGTCGACGGGTCCAAGTCAATTTAGCTCAACTCGAGCTTAGGTAGGCTAGGTTGACCAACATCAGGTCAATCCACCTTTGTTTGACATGGCCTTGACCCGATGTCTTGATCTAACTCAATTTAGACAAAGTTGACCCGATTTCTCTCAATCATATCTTGACCCAACCAGACTTGGACCCAACCTTAGTTGGATCCTACTGAGCTTAACTCAACATAGATCTAATCCAACTCAACTATACTAAATGTAATCACACCCTGACTCAATTAGAATCAGGGTCTCTGCTTGACTTACTTGAGCTTGATCAGGCTAGACTGAACCCGATTTTGATCGGACTAAGATGGAGCTGTAAAACCAGAAAATTGTTTGCTTGTTAAGAGTGAAGATGATAAGAAGTTATTTCTTGCGATTTTGGTTTGTTCACTTTGAGTGGTGACTTAGAAAGCTGTTGGCGTGTGATTGTAGTTCGACAGTAAAAGACAGTTTATTTGAATTTATAGTTATTTGAATATAGGTTTAGAGACTCTTATTAAGACAAAGTGTTCAGTTTATTGAGGAGGCTTTATAAGTTTTTGATTCCTGAAAGCATAAGCATAAAACCAGTGGCGGAACTTGGACAAAAAATTTAGGGGTGCCAATTTAATTTTTTTATATACAATTTATTAATTAAAAAAAAATATTTCTTTTACTTAAAACATTTTCATATTACAATTCACACTTCTCAATTTTTAATCTTTCTAATTGATTGAATTCACGCAAAATGGTTATTCTAATTTCTAGTCCAATTCAAGATTATTCAACTAATTCATTCTATGCACTAGAAAACATAAAATCACAACATTTTATAATGTAGGGTTATACTAATTTGAGAAAAATATAATTAGTGATCATGTCAATTTCAAACAATAATCCCTAAAATCAAGTTATTTTTCATACTAATTTAGGGAAAACTTAATTTAGAAGAAATATCATGGAAGAATCATAAATCTAACCTACATAAATCATACTAGAATACTAAGATACTAATTTAGGAGATCTTGTGAATATGAGTTCTTTGATCTCTCTGTTTTCCCATCTTCGGTTCTCAATCTATCTTTCTTTTCACATTTATATTTTATTAATAGTTTGTTATGAAAAAAAATTTATAATCAGATACAAAACCTTAATCTTTTATTAATCAAGATCCATCAAATTAATTTTTATTTAATTTTTAAAAAATATATAAATAATATAAATATATATATATATATATATATATATATATATATATATATATATATAAAAATAATATATAAATA
>Ga0209389_1003526_pt1 | contig 12652 bp, 7 predicted proteins | sample CowpearedBW_FD_187526 | JGI IMG/M metagenome (GOLD analysis project Ga0209389, IMG submission 187526) | Root nodule microbial communities of legume samples collected from California, USA - Cow pea red BW (SPAdes) (version 2) | ecosystem: Host-associated > Plants > Roots > Nodule | place: USA... | reverse complement strand
ATTATAGTTTTTTCGTGATGGTTGAACTATTTTCTATCAGTCTTTAAGAAGAAGCATGGAAGAGGTACAATAATGCACCCACCTTCTTGCACACACCAGAATGAGAAGATGTGATGGTGGTCACGTGGTGCCGCCAACTCCATGATGGAGTGGCGAGGGGCGTGGAGGTGATTCCCAAGGTGAAATCGAAGGCCTGAAGTGCGTGAGTGTTTAACGGCGGAAGGCGACCCAGTCCAAGGAGGGTTCAACGGTGAACGTCAATGGTCACAATGAAACTTCAGTCGTTGTTCATCGTGGTAGAGCCAAAATGGGATGAGGTGAGGCACTAGAAAAAATGGAAACTTTGAGAGGGGTGAGGGGCAGAACTAAAGGGTAGTTTGGGGATTATGGGTTTTATGAAGCTGCAGAAAGAGAAAAGGGAGATGTAGGAAGAAAGGGTCTGCTTTTATTGGTTGATTGGGCCTTTTGTCGGTTGTTATTGGACCGCTGTTGATCTACGTTATGGATACAAAGCGGGCTGTTTATTTTTGCAATCCCATAATTTCCATCTGCAAAGCCATCAAATTCAATACCATTATTACTCTTCTTCCATCTTGCTTCTATTATCTGTTAATTTGGGTAGGCAACATTAATTTTTGTTTTTCTGAAGTTTGGGTATGGAGAGCTCACAGAGGAAGGGGAGATTCTAAAAAATTAATTTTGACGCATTATTTATGCTAAAGTGAATATCATTAAGATGAATAGTTGTTTGAGATTGATTTTTTATTTTGACAAGTTTAGATTTTTTGTGCTGAAATTTGTCCCGGATTAAGCAATCGTGTGAAGATTCATATTACATAATGTCAAACAAATTTTTTAATTGAAATTTCAGTCATGAATTGTTAAAAAAAACGTAATTTCTTGAATTACGTAATATAAAAAGTAAAAAGTAATAAATAATTTAAGAATTATACTATCGGCAAGGTTGATGATTTTTTTTTTCTTTTCAGAATTGAAATTTTAAAACAATTTTTATTCAAAAATTTCATTTTCTAGAATAAAAGAAGGTGGATCGAGATAACATGAGGGAAGTTGAGGCCAAATCGTAAAGACTCTTTACAATAATAAGCCTAGAAAAATTTCTAAGGTAAATGACTGCGTACTTTTGTCTCGGAATGTTTAAACTAGTGGTACATTAGTTTATGTAAAAATGAGAATTATGATTTAATTTTTGAATTTGTAAAAAGTTTGATAAATTATGTTTCAATATACTACTTAGTAATAGATTAATCGTTTTAAAAACTTCACAACTTAATTAATGTCGAATTAAACTTCAATGATTATAAACTTAGTGTTAAATTGTTTGAGAACATTACAACTTAATGATAAAATAGTATTATATAAAATAGTATAATAAATATTCAAAGATTTAGGAAGGGATATCCGGATTAAAACTCGAAAGAAGATAAGGAAGGTGTATTTTCTGTCAGGTCAGACTATAATAAGTTACAAAGAAAATTTGAAGAAGACTGAGAATTTTTTTTTTAAAATGTTATGGAATATAATGGTACCCCTAGGGGCACAATTATTAGAATGGAGGATATCCTTGGATAAACTATCAACAAATAATAAACTTATTATGAGGCGGTCATGTTACAACACAACTTATATTAGTTGTGTTTAACATGTGAAGAGAGTGTGAAACATTTATTTTTCTCTTGTAAAGTATCTAAATAGATGTGGAACATGTGTGATAGTTGACTAGAGGTGAACTCCCTGCATCATATCAAAGCTAGAGTGAATTTCAAACACTTTAATATCGTCAACCTAAACACTAGTCAAAACACTGTGTGGAGAGATATGGTCAACAATTGTTGGAAAAATTTTGGAAACATAGGAATTAGATAATCTTTTAGCAAAGGAAAGTTCATCTTGAAAAAATATTTGGCCTTGTCCAAGTGACAACTTGGATTTGGATGAAATCCAAAATTCTTTAAGTAAAGTTTCCATATAATGATTAGTATTTCTCTCCTTCTATGTGCTTAAATTCTCTATGATATGAAAATTGTTGTGTATTCTAAATTTGTCAAATAAGCAAAGAGCAAGATCTAACTTAATACCAGGATTGAGTGGGGGTGTAAGGCCCGTTTATTTTTCTGCCTTTTATTTTAAGGGTTGCCCCCAATCGATTGGACATAAAGGCTGGCCCAAAAGGAGATTCAGACTTAATCTTCCCTAATCTCACCTCTTTCCCTTCACTTTGCAGAAAACACAGCCGTCATGTTCCCTACTCTCTCCAAGAGCTCTGCTAGGGTTTAACCCCAATCTCGATCCAGTGAGCCCAGCTTCGTCTCCTTGATTCGTGTAAGTATTCTACAACTCCCTCATTCCTTTTCCGTCCGTGCTCGTGTTCCTAGCTAGGGTTTCGTGGTGAACCATTCTGAAAACTCGCTCCGCTTTTCTGTTCCAGCTTGTGCATCTGTCCCGAGAATTGTCGTGTCCCCGCTGTTCGAGTCGAACCCTTCCTCTAGCCATTTCCAGGTAAGGGAAGCTAGGGCTGCTTGTTTATTTTCGAATGATTGCTTGCTTTGCTTCCATTCCATGATTTTATGACTTGGTTGTTGTTGTTAATTGTTTGGGGATCTGTTTAAACATTGTACTGGGTCGAATGCTTGTCTGTTGTGTGAATGAACAGTGGCGGGCATTGGTTTTCTCGCCCAAGCGAGCATGCCTCGCCTAGGCGAGACTAACAGAGGCTCGTCCAAGCTTTTTTGTGTGAACGGTCGCTCTGGCGACTTGGTTTCTTTTTGATTGAGGTGCAATCTCGCTTAGGCGAGAAGGGGCTCACCTGAGCGAGACCTTGCAAAAACCATTGTTTCCCTATTCGCACCCTCGCCTAGGCGAGAAGGGTCTCGCCTGAGCGAGAGGGTCTCTCTCGCCTGAGCGAGACCTGTTAGCTTGAGCGAGACCGCGAGGAGATTTTGGTGCTATTGTTGAATGGTCCACTGATGTGTGGCTTGTTTGTCTGATCTAAATGCTTTACTAGGAGGGTTGCGGGATGATGCCATGATTAATATATGAGTTTGAGATGGAAATGGTATGTTACTTTATTGGGTACGAATTGGAAAGCATGAGTTGTATGATTTGTTGTTTATACATGATATTGATGTTATGGGAACTTCCTGATTGGTGGGTGGAACAAGTATAAAGTGTGGGTAGGGTGTAATTCCATGACTCTTGTAGTGAGAGCTCTTGGTGGCGCCTCATCTGTTGGACGTAATCCCATGGACCTTCTGAAAAGGAGTCCCTGGTGGTGCCTCAACATAAGGACGTAATTTCACGCGAGTATCGTGGTGGTGTCTCAAGGCCAGACGTAATTCCACGAAGGCCACGTGGTGGTGCCTCTTGTAAGGGTATAATTCCGCGAAGGCCTCGTGGTGACGCTTCATTGCTAGGACATAATTCTACTGCCACGTGGTGGTGCCTCATTATGCGTATTCGGATAGTCAAGTCTTGAGAGTCTTAAATGATTTTGGAAATCCACGTGTGAATGTCTGCTATCCATGTTTGACTCTGAGATTGCATATTGACTGTTGTGATATAAGATTTCTTTATACACCAGTGCAGTAAGGGCTTTTGGCCCCGGTTATTTTTTATATTCTGTCCCGGATCCAGAACCGAGGCATATTAGGGTGAGGCCAAAAGGGGATGGCTTTTGGCCTCGGGTCTGAATCGAAGCCACAGAGCTACTCTTCTCCCTCTGTTCTAATGTGAACCGAAGCCATTGTGTCAAAAAAAATTAATTAATTCAAAGCTGCAACGATGGCTCACCATCACCGCATTGTGACTAAAATTGCGGCTGACACTGCAATAGTGTCAAGGTTTTTGAAGTTATTGTATTTCCTTGTCACAACATCAAGATTTTTTAATTCACAACAACTGCATCGCCATTACAATTTCAGCAGCAGAAAAAATATTTGTCTGCAATTTTTCACAGCAACAAAGAAGGTGACAAAGCAGCAGCACCAGTAGCCACAATTTTGAGATGAAAATTCCAAGTGCTGTAAATCTTGAGAAAGAAATCCACAAACAGAAAACACCATCTTCAAAAATTAAACATGATAGAAAAAACTCAATCAAGACCAGATTTGAGGAAGATTTACCCTTCCCCAAAACTGATTTTACAACAAAAATATAAGGTTTGAAAAACTCTACAGTTTTGGCCACATCTCCACCGCAATTGTGACTAACACTGCAGCATCAAGGATCCCTTCGATCTGAATCCACGTCTCTACGATCTCACTGAACGGCGTCGTGTGGCTCAGCCCTGCAAACCCTAGGTCGTCGGATCTGGAGGCGGAGGTCGCATTCGCGGCGTTGTGGTTTGCTTTACAGTGAACCCTAGGTTTTGTTTTTTGTGGCTGCCCATGCTAATTGGTTGGTTTTGATGCCGCCTGAACCATTGCCTTGGGATCGAAAGGACTTCTTCAAGGAGACGAAAGAGCGATGCGACGGTGATGGGAGGTGCAGCACAAAGAGGGTTCACGTTCGCCTTCGCCTTCGCCTTCGCGTGGTTGTAGTGGTCGGAGGAGAGAGGAAGGAGTTGTAGAGGCGCGGGGAAGAAGAAGGGTTCACGAAATTAAAACCATAAATAAACCTTATGGCTTCGGTTCCTCTAACAACCGAAGCCATATACCCCTTTTTGGCTTCAGGTCTTGTTGGACCGAGGCCTATAGCACTCTTTGACATCGATTTTGCGCGAATCGATGCCTATAACTGTCTTTGGCTTCGGGTGTTAGCTGAACCGAGGCATAAAACTTGGCTGGAATTGCAAAAATGCCATCGCGCCATTATATGCTTCGGTTTCTGGCCAACCGAGACATATAAGGCGAGGTAAAAAGGAAAATATGCACTAGTGATACTAGCTTACCCTATTTGCTTGTTTGGTTGTCTTGTATGTGGTTCTTCTCCTATTGCGATGATCATCGATTCTATTTTTGTGAGCAGATGGGAGAATCCTTGGCAGTGGTAATGATGATAGGAATGCTACAGCCTGATGGACTGGACGGGTATTGGGCCCACTGTGGGGCCCATCGCTGGAGAATTTATTTGCTATGTTTTTCTTGTTTGTACAAGACCTAGTACTATTAGTTCACGAGTATATTTTTTGTTTTAGGCCGTGTGGGGCCTCTTTTACGTTTTATGGATATGTTGGGGTACGGGGTACTTCATATCCCAAATCTTCTTACTCTCTGGATATTATGTATGTGGCGTTTTATTCGATGAATTTTTATCTATTTATTTGGAATGGGGCAAAGTGGAATCAAGAACATAATTATTTATCTATGTAACTAGAAGTGTGCCCAATATCTGTATGTGGAAAAGGGTTTGCAACAGCTACACGCATATCTATGGTAAGTATAATCCTGCATTTCTGCATCTTACAAATGTGGGCTTCAAGAACATTGATCAGAAAGGGGCAGAAAACAGTTGGGTAATTGCGATTCAATGTCTCCCAACTTTGTTTCAAATTTTGGTTCTTGGTTGGATTCTACCTAAATATGTAAAAAAAGGTTTCTGGTGGATAGTTATTCTTTATTCTACATGTATATCCATTGCTTCCTCATTTGCTAAGGTTTATATTTTGTATCTGATTTGGTAAAGTCTTCACTGGCTTATAGAAGAGGTCTTGGCTTTGAAGCTTTTTGATTCAAGTGGCTCTTCATTAAGGATATTTTCCTTATATGATTGAACTATTTTTGTTTTTTTTTTTAGACTTCTTATTTTGTATAGTCATGACGTCAAATTTCTGCATATTTTTTTGAGGTTGAGTATTTTTAATAAAAGAATTAGAGTATTCCATAAGTGTTTTTTTATAATTTATTTATTCTTTCTTGATAAAAAAAAACGTAACAATTCCTTTTAATTAAATTAAAAATTTTAATCTTTTAATTATCGCTATTTACATGACGAAATTCTGAAACTTACCATATGAAGAGTATTGTAGTTGGTCATTAGTTAGTTATTGTCGATCATAAGTATTATAGTTCTCCGGTTTATATATAATATATGATTATTACTATATACCTTTTCTTTGAATACACGACAATATCTATTAAAAATTGTTCAACAAAGATTGTATATGACTAGAATCCAACGTATAGATTACTCGAATTTAAAATAAATAAAAAAATCTATAAAAATATTGAGTTTGGGTTTCATTCTTGTTTATACTAACTTTGGTTTGAGGCTTTGTGAATAATAATATTTATTTATCCATACATGGACGTCATTATTTACCACACAAATTAAACATATTAATTAATTGAGGTATTAACCAAAATCAAAATTTCACTTTAATAGATAGCCGGAAAAAAATAGCACTGTAGTCCGTACTGATTAATTGGAATATTAAAATAAATATTGTCCAATGTTTGAAGTAATTAATTAACCATTAAGGGACTTTAATAAGTAATTGACCATTAGATGACTGACTAAGCCATACATAGATATTAAAAGTGTTTTCAATAACAATTATTTACAAATAAAAATATCATTTTGATCTGATTTTCATAAACCCAAATTACTTAACAAAATTATTTATACAAATAACTTTTACTTTAAGTAATATAGGTATAAAAAATCTACATTAAAATAATACTTTTATCAATAATGAACTGCCATTGAAAAAACACTTTCTGATTAACTCAATTAACTTTGCTGCACTGTTTTCTGATTTGGCCATGGGTGCCAGTAAGAGGACCAAAGTTTCCCATCTTGATCGCTGTGTTAGCAAAATCTCTTCTGAAGCGTAAAGCGTTGGATGCATAAAATTCAACTATTGAATCTGTGGAATCACCATTGTAGAGTTCTTGATCAGAGTGTAAGAGACCCTTTTTCACCACCAAATTCTTGTAATAAGCATTATCAAATCGGTGAGGAGTAGAACGATCTAAAGGAGCTAAGTTATCATCACCACCTACGAAGGGACACTTTGCTTGCAATGATCTTGCATACGACGGATCGATATTGCTTTCGTTATAAATCCTTGTTCTGAAGAATAAGCATCTGACGAAGCCTACGGTGTGAACACCTGAACAAGAAGTTTCATTTGTGTATATATATTCGGTGGAAATAGTTAAGGGTGAGACAAAGTTCCATATTAGATATAATAGACAAAGACTTATGATTCTTTTGTCTTAAGATTTTGAGTTAAAAATGATATCAAAAATATTTATGTGTGTAAGACTATAATATTATATATAAAACCATAATCACTCGATAATTATAATCCATATAAAAAAAATCTTAATTATGGTATCAAAACAGATAGTTAAAGATTAAAATAACAACGTAACTATAATAAAAAAATCACTAATGATTCGAGTGACTGATACCATAACCATGTCATATATATCATATGAAGAAAAACCAATAACCATATCATACGAAGAAAAGTTTAGGGACTCAAGGAGAGATTGTTGACTCATGAAAAGAGATTGTTGACTCATGAAAGATAACCCAACAATAATCAGATGCATAACCCTAAAGTATTGCGAAAAAAACAGCATCGCTAATGCATTATGGCAAGTAATTAACCTGTGAAAGCAACCATTTCTTTGGCTGTGAAATTCTTTTTGGCGAATGTAGCAAGAAGCTGAGAAAGATTCATAAAGGGAGAAGGTAAATCTGTAGAAACAGCACTTATATTAGCAGTTGTCGAGTCTCTTCTGCCCAATCCAACGTTCCAACTTGGTCCACCTTGCTGGGAATCATCATGTCTCATTCATCAACAATCATGCACATCACTTATATACAGAAAGTCTTAAATTTTTACATTTTATCCAAAATCTAATTTGTAAAATAGGTATATATAATAATCTAACTAGCTTCTTTTTTTTTTTTTTTTTGAATGAATTGAATACTTACAGCAACAATAGAATCTCTTGCAGCAACAGCTACTATGTCAGCGCAAGAAACAACACCAGGACACAGTTTTTCGAGTCTACCCTTTATCCTCTCTATGATATCCGTGCCATTTGTAGAACCAGCATCGGGAACGCCACTTTGTTCGCCGGTGAAATTCTGCGTGTCTTTCAACAGAATCGATGCATCACATCCCTATACAACATTTCACCCAGCAAAAGCAGAAAAATAAAAATCAAAGATGAAGTTTAGTATCTGGGTGAGTATGATATTGTATGTTACTTTAACTTGTAAGTTATACAGTTTAGTTTTGTATATATCTAGAAGGATATTGTATGCAGAATGCATATTTGTATGCACTGTTCTCAAAAGTAATGCATAAAAGTTGAGGAAAATGAAGACTTGCTTGAAGAAAGCAATCAATGAAATGAAGACTGTATAAGATTAAACCCATGGTAGGATCCTTCCTCAAAGCAGTGGTTACTTCTTCCTTAATAGTTTGAAGTGCGAGGGGGCATTGTAAATTATAGAAGTCTGGGCGTAACTTGTTAGCAGAATCAGCTGAAGCTATCCCAATAAGGCATAAAAACAAACAAATAATGCAGAGTTTAATTGCAGCCATGGTTATAGGAAATTCTTTAGCTACTGTAGACAAGAGAGTTCGTGAACACACAAGTTCATGATTGACAGAAAAATATATGGCACCTTTATATAAAGACATATGATGCTTATTTTGGATATTGTTTACCTCGGATATTGTTTGATAGTTTTTAAATTTTTAAAATAAATTTAAATATTTTTCCTTTTGTTTCATAAAACTATTTTAAATGTAAAATGGAAACATTTCAACGATAATTAATTTTAAAGTTTAATACTTAATCTGGTCATCTAATTTTATTTGCATTTTCAAAAAAACTCCTAATTTTTTTATTTTTTCAATTTAGTCATTTTTATTATATTAACATTAATATTGTGTTTGTACATTGTTTGTTTTCGATTTAGTCCCTTTATTTATAATTTTAATTCAATTAGTTTTATTTTTAAATGAAGCAATTTGGTTCTTCAATTTTTTAAAAGTGTTCAATTTGATCACTCTCGTTGTACTAACATTAACGTTGTGTTCGGTACATTATCATATTGTCACATAACACTTTTCAATTTAGTCTCTTTATTTATAATTTTTTTTTTTAAATTTAGTCTATCTCAGATTTAAGACCAAATTAATAATTAAACTTAACTACAACTTATATATGTATACATTTATATATATATATATTAAATTTAAAAAAAAATTATATATCAAATCACTTTATCTAAATATACAATTTTCTTTTTACATTTTTATATTAAAATATCTCTACTTAAACTTATAATATTTTAAAATATTAAAAATATAAATATAAAATGATACTTATCGTATTAAAGATATTTATCACATTAAACATAAATTACGAGGTACACGATATTAAAGTCATGCATGATAACGGAAAGGACCAAAGTATTAAATCTAATTTTAACAGATCATTCAATTTTAGGAGGGTAGTCAACCTCTTTTTCCGATTCCCTGCTCTCAAAATTCGTCTTTAATTTTGGATTACCTCTTTTCTTTCCATTCTCCTCTGTCAAAATTCTGACCACTCTTTTTTTCTATGTCATTTTCTCTGTCCCACTCCCAATAAAAACTTTAACCCTCATTTTTTCTGGACCAACCTCCTCCATCCTCATTCTTCTATTTTGAAACTCAACCTCTATTTCTTTTTCTTTTTTTTGCAACCTCTCCCATCTCAAAATTCAACTCTCTTTTTTACGGTGTTAAGATTTGTATTTTATCGGAATAATATGATTTGTTGTGGGAAAATAATCTGCTGTGACGAAAAAGACAAACTCAAGTGTATGTGAGTGTAAACGAAATTTTAATTTAAAATCCGAACACTTAAAACCCGTTTTATTCATATTAATTTATTTATATTTAGGTTTAATTACTCGGATGATACTCACTTTGTTACAGGTGTCAATCTGGTACCCACTTTTAAAAAAGTGTCAATTACATCCAAACTTTTGAAAAAGTGTTTCAATTAGGTTTCTTTCAGACGAAGTTGACTAATGTCGTTGACGATGTGCTACGTGTCAACATGTTTTTTTTATTTTTAAATTTTATTTGATTTTTTCAATTTTTTGAAAAAAAATGCCAAGTGTCAGGTCCATGTGTGTAACACATGGCATTGTCAGTACCACGTGTCAATGTCACTATCAGATATCATTGTGTTGATTTCGATTTAGTTTCCATATATGTCTTTTAGTTTCAATTTAGTACCCACTTATGAGTATCCAATTCAATTTTGACCTATTTTTTTTAATAATTAAAATCCATTTTTTATAAAATTAAAAGTAATTAAGTATACATTTTTTACAAAAATTAAGTATTTGATATTTATATTAAAATTTAGTAGTAAAAGTCATTTTATTAAATCATTTTTAATAAAAAAAATAGTATAACATTCATACAAATAGAAATTTTGGTTTAAAATTTAGTAAGAGACAATATTGTTCTATTTTGGAAAAAAAATAATTAACAAAACATGAGTACTTAATAAAAAAGTAATTGATAAAGTAATATGTTAAAAAGTCATTTTTAATAAAAAATATTAGTAAAACATTTATACAAATAATAAATTTGGTCTGAAATTTAGAGAAACAATATAAATATTAGTACTTAATTTTGTAAAAATATTTATACTTAATTAGTTTTAGTCTTATAAAAAATGGATTACAAAAATATTTTAATTATTAAAAAAATTGGGACCAAATTGAATCAGATGCATATAAGTAGGTACTAAATTGAAACAAAAAGACATATATGGAGATTAAATCGAAATCAACACAATGACATCTGATAATAACACTGACACATGGCATTGCAATGTCATGTGGCACTAACAATGCCACGTGTCACACACAGGGACCTGACACATGGCATTTTTAAGCTTTTTTTTCAAAAAGATAAAAAAATAATAAAAAGAACTTTAAAAAAAATTTAAAAAAAATAAAAAAACCACATATTGACACGTGACACGTCGTTAACGGCGTTAGTCAACTCCATCTAAAAGGGACCTAATTGATGCATTTTTTCAAAAGTTGGGATGTAATTGACATTTTTTTAAAAGCGGGTACCAGATTGACACTCTTATACCAAAGTGGGTACCATCCGAGTAATTAAACCTTATATTTATTAGGATTCAAAATATCTTTTCTTCTCAGCTACGAGAATAATTACAACTTACACCACTATATATATATATATATATATATATATATATATATATATATATATATTAAAAGTATACATTGTGAAAAATAATTTACAAAAATTTATTATAATTTTTTTTTAAAATATTTTGTATAAAATATTTTTAACAGAAAATCTTATAAAAACTACTTACGAATTTTATAATTTTATAAAAAGTAATTATTTATAAAAAAATTATCTACCTATTAAAATTTTTTAATAAATTTATAAGAAAAATCTAATGAAATATGAAAATTTTTAGTAATATTTATAAATTAAAACTCTTTTACCAAATAAAAATAAGACATTTTAATCATGGTAAAAACTCTTTTTCTTACATCACTTACAAAATGCTATATCATGCAAATTACAAAGTGCTATATCATGCAAAAATTATCCTAGCACTTACTTGGAATTTTTTTGCTATGATTTTTTTTATTGTTGTTGGTAATGAGAAATATATATTGATTATTGAATTATAATGTAGACCTAACCTGTATGTAAATATCGGATTTTGATACGGTGCATGAGGTTAAATAGCCACTCAAGGAAAGAAAAACCAAATCCTATCATATTTGCACTAGGATTATGATTTGAAAATAATAAAATTAAAATCAAACTCCTATATGGTATTTCACAACTAAAAAAGAAATTGTTTATCTGTGGCCAGATTAATTGATCAAAGAGCCGTGATGGAGTAACAACATGTAGAAAAATATTAAAGTATGTAATAGATATAATTCTCCAAACTTACAAGAATTTATGAGAAGCTACAATAGTAGAAAATGGTAACAATAATATCAAAAGAGAACACCAATGTTTTTAACATGAGGAAAATCTTCTCAATATGACAAGTAAAAACCCACAAGTACAAGTCCATCGATCAAGCTTTACTAAGATCAAGCTTCTACCTTAATAGTTGATGCAATTGAACTGGTTAGACTTCCCTCAATTTCTACATACTTAGAAGCCTTAGGGAATCAATTGCTTCATGGAGTAAACTATTAGCTACTGATAACATGGTGTGCTTTCTCTGGTGTTCGCTCAACGTGATCATACCGCTTGAGCTTTATATAGAGATATAGTTTGAATTAATATTTTATTCTTGGATTACAGTAGTATAAATATACAGATTGGTAACGTAAATTGGAAAGAATCAGAGAACAAACTCCACCAATTTAGCACTAACAATTAACCTAAATAAAGGGAAAACTGATATATAAAATCTGGCTAATAAAAACTCATTATTATAATTTAAAACTAATTATTATAATTGATATTCTCCCGCAAGTTGGACGATCTGGAAGAGAGAGGCAACTTGGACAGTAATGAATCAAACCGAGGGTGAAGTAGAGGCTTTGTGAGTATATCAACAAGTTTATCATCAGTAGATACAAAGGATACCCGAAACTTGCCGTTTTGAACATTTTCACGAACAAAATGATAGGCTAAGGCTATATG
>Ga0209389_1003522_pt1 | contig 12658 bp, 10 predicted proteins | sample CowpearedBW_FD_187526 | JGI IMG/M metagenome (GOLD analysis project Ga0209389, IMG submission 187526) | Root nodule microbial communities of legume samples collected from California, USA - Cow pea red BW (SPAdes) (version 2) | ecosystem: Host-associated > Plants > Roots > Nodule | place: USA... | reverse complement strand
TAACGATTAAATATTTGCACAAAACTTTTGTAGAATATTTTCTTAAGAATCTTACTTTTAGAAAATTAATTTTAGGTAAAGGATGAAACATTTTTTTTTTATCAAATGTCATTTGAGAAAAAAAAAATTACTTTGTTACAGCTTACTGATTGATCATTATTTTTTTTCTTATCAAATGTTTAAAATAGATTATTACTTGCAATTTGTCATGTTTGTAAAATGATTTATAATATTATAACTTATTTGTACATTTATTTTGAGATTTTTTGACGTAAATAACATATGTGGATTAAAAAATTATTCAAATAATATATCATGTTAAATATTTACACAAATAATACGATTTTTTAAATTAGAATTCGGCTAAAAGAAAACTTTATTATTTGTATAAATATTTAATATAATATTATCAAGATAAATTATAAATCCAAACATGTTATTTGAGTGAGAAATTCTTCATTTTGGTACTGACGCTAACACATGTCAATTTAATATAAGAGAGATTACTTTAACTTTGTGATCTTAAAATTGATTTCGAAATTTACAAGCATCTCAACAAAATTCCTTGCCTAGTGTTCCACTCAGCAGCTAGTTAACGTATCCTCGTACCCAAGAAAAAAAAAAAAATCTTGTTACAGTTCTTATTAACGGTGTCATCATCACTGATCAAAGTAAATCATACATGTCTTTAACAAAGAAAAAATAATTTGGGTTTCATTGCATTGATATTGAACAGAAGTCCATGTCATGATTATCTTTTACAAATCACGACGCACAACTTTTGTTGTTACGCCCACCAGGTTTTGGATTTATTGACGATATTTTTATGATGTTGTGATAAAAATTTGGTCCATTTTGATGAAGTTGTGGAAGCTGCTGGTAGACCCTAGTGACATGTTCAATGTTCTTATCCTTTCGTCTCTGTTAAATCATACGTGTCTGTCTCCCACTTTCATCAATGCACAAACCTTGTGATCTTCCACACGTGATCACACACTAATCAGATCCTCCCAACCCTCCCAACACACTTCCATGATTCAATCACTGTTGCCTCCTTTAATGGCCTCTATTATTCATTTCTAGCTAAGCTGTAACTTAGGCCGGATCTTTATTTGATTTGATTTAGTGCAGGTAAACTTTGATGATTGGGTTGTGAATATTAAATATCTAGCTGCTGAAGGGTATTTGAAATCCTCCTCATATAGTCCGAGTTTAAGGTGTGTTTGAGGATGAATTGGAAGAACTTTCCAGTTATTCATCTCTGTATTGAAGGATTATTTTCTTATATAATGTTTTGAATATTCCAACACGGTGGTTTGTGGATTTTTATGCTTTTGCAAGCTTTATTATTCTTCAGTCACTTTTGTTTCTCGATCGGAAATTTTCCTCTTTTCTTTTTGTTATTTTTAAATTGGTCTTTAAATTGGTGAGTGAGACATGTGGGGATGGGTTCTCTGAGTAGGATTTAGGTTGGATACCTAACACAAAGCAAAGTGGCATCCAAGTTGGACATCCTGATAAGCTACTTGTTTCTTGGTCCACTTTGGCTGTGATTTTGAGGTTCTCATCTCATGCTGCTAATAGATATCTTTATGTTTTTTGCAAAAATCCAGATCCAACCTTTGTATCTGATATCTTGTCTTGTCTTAAATTTTCACATATCTTCTTTTGCCAGGGATCTTGATTAGGAGAACCGTCAAGTGTTGAGGCGAACTTCGTAATTCTTTAATTGGGTACGAGTAACTTGTGGATAAGTTACTCTGACATGGTGTGAGGTTGAAAGTTTTGGCTGTGCCATGAAAAATTGGAAGTGTACAATATGGGTAGCAACAGGACTATTGTTTGGTTTAGGAGGGACCTTAGAATTGAGGACAATCCTGCATTAGTTGCTGCTGCCAGGGAGGGCTCTGTACTCCCTGTTTATATATGGTGCCCTAAAGAGGAAGGTCAATTTTATCCAGGAAGAGTGTCAAGGTGGTGGCTGAAGCAATCTCTTGCTCACCTGGATCGCTCACTGAAGTCTCTTGGAACCAGGCTTGTGTTCATCAAAACCCATAGTACTGTCACAGCTCTTTTGGACTGCATAAAGGCCATTCAAGCAACAAAAGTAGTGTTTAACCATCTATATGGTAAGTGCTGCTGTCAGAATGTAGATGGTGTCGATTTAGCCTTCTATTTTAAATGTTTTAGTCAATTTTGAAGTGCATGCCATCGTATCATATGTTTGGTATCATTTAATGTTTTGGATCTCCAAAAATTGAAGAAGCAAGTGGAGGCTTTTTCTATTGATATTTTAGAGGAGCTTTAGGGATAAGCTTCAAGGTAGGATACTTAGGCGTTTTCTCACCCTTATTATTTTGGTTGTGTTTCAGTTTGATAACCTGCTACTGAAAAATGGCGCATGATTGTCAATATGGAGAATTTAAAAAAATATACACTGATTCTTATTTGTCATAACACATAAAAAGTCATTATATAGCAGGTAACATGAAGAATTAGCAATAAATCTGTATTTTTGTTTGTTGACTGTTGATACACCAATGCATGCACTCTATGCTTTACTTGTTTCAAGCATTCTAATCTAGCACTACTATTTTTCTTTCGTTTTTCATATTAATTATTTAGTCTTTTAGATAGCAGCTTAACTAGTTGAGACCTGAGAATTAACTGGCACGAACACGATTACTAAATAATGAACAAAATAACTAGCTGATTGATATTTCTACCCTGAATGTTTTATCAGATCCAGTTTCACTTGTCCGTGACCACAACATCAAAGAAAAACTAGTGGAACAAGGCATCTCTGTGCAAAGCTACAATGGGGATCTGTTGTATGAGCCATGGGAAGTATATACTGAGAGTGGACGTGCTTTCACTACCTTTGATGCTTTTTGGAAGAAATGCTTGCACAAGCAAATGGATATTGTTTCACTTGTTCCTCCGTGGCAATTAACTCCAGCTGAAGGTATGATGTGACTATACGCATAATTCATGTTACTTTGATTTGATCTTTTCTGGATAGTATGATTATTGGTATCAAGTTACTGCTAGAGGTTAAGACAATGCTTATAGAAACTAGCTGCAATCTGATAAACTTCTGTCATCATACCAACCACAGGAAAAGTTGAGGGTTGTTCAGTGGAGGAACTGGACCTTGAAAACGAATTAGAAAAGCCAAGCAATGCGTTACTGGGACGGGCATGGTCGCCGGGTTGGAGAAATGCCGACAAGGCCTTAACAGAATTTGTGGAGCAGCATCTACTTCACTACTCCAAGAAAAGGCTGAAGGTAGGTGGAGACTCCACCTCACTCTTGTCCCCATATCTTCACTTTGGAGAATTGAGCGTGAGGAAGGTTTTTCAAGTGACACGTATGAAGCAAATACTATGGACAAATGAAGGCAACAGTGTTGGTGAAGAAAGTGTAAATCTTTTTCTCAGGGCCATTGGACTCAGAGAGTACTCACGTTATCTTTGTTTCAACTTTCCCTTCACTCACGAGAGAGCGGTTCTGGGGCACTTAAAGTTTTTTCCTTGGGATCCTGATCCTGATAACTTTAAGACTTGGAGACAAGGGAGGACTGGCTATCCTTTGGTGGATGCAGGAATGAGAGAACTTTGGGCAACAGGATGGATACACAACAGAATAAGAGTAATAGTTTCAAGTTTTGCTGTCAAAATGTTGCTTCTACCATGGAAATGGGGGATGAAGTATTTCTGGGACACACTTTTGGATGCAGACCTTGAAAGTGATATCTTGGGTTGGCAGTATATCTCAGGTGGTTTACCAGATGGTCATGAGCTTGAGCGCTTGGACAATCCTGAGGTATCAATCTGATGGGATATTTTATACTCCACAATTTAATTTTTATGCACTTTCAAGGTTACTTAATTAACATAACCTACATCATCAGTAACTGGAATAGCATGTTTTTTACTGTAGCGAAGCTCTTTTGTTTCCTTGCCTCATGCGCCATTTTTTGATATCTAAGAAGTTTGATTACATTCACTAAATAGTAACACTGCTCTCTCATATACCTTATCTAATTTTTATTTTTTTTAACATTTGAATGACTTAATAATATTAGCTTAAGGATAAGTCCATTTGATTTTTTCTTCTTTTTTGTCTCATTGAACATTCATGGCTTTCTAGGTTCCATTTCCTATTAAATATTTTGTAGGTTAGGAATCCTAATAGTTAGAAAGTTATCTTATGCTAAGATGCATATTCAACTGATCTGTTATTACTTTTTCCCCTTGAGGAAAATGAAAGAAGAACTATTAGTCTCCCTTTTGACTTCATTTCATCTAGAAGGAGTAAATTGTACCCATTTAGAGGTTAGAAAATAATAAAATTAAAAGTAAGAAGTCTCATATCTGTAATTTTGGTGACAGATTCTAGGGGCCAAGTTTGATCCAGAAGGTGACTATGTGAGGCAATGGCTACCTGAGTTGGCAAGAATGCCAACTGAGTGGATCCATCATCCCTGGGATGCACCACTTACTGTGCTTAGAGCATCAGGAGTTGAGTTGGGTCAAAATTACCCAAAGCCAATGATTGATGTAGATTTGGCCAGAGAAAGACTCACTGAAGCTATATTTAAGATGTGGGAATCTGAGGCAGCAGCAAAAGCTGCTGGCACCGAACCAAGGGATGAAGTTGTTGTAGACAACACTAACAGTGTTGAAAACTTGGACACTCCAAAAGTTGTCTTTCTGGAAAAGGCTCCGTGTGCTACTGTTTCTGCTAATGATCAGAAGGTGCCAGCACTACCGGATTCCAAGAAAGACCACCCTCCTACTCGTAAGAGGCCAAATTGTGTGGTAGAGGAGGGGCAAAACCAGGATAACTCTCAAAATCATAACAAAGATACTGGGATGTCAGGCATTGATCAAGAAATTTGCTCCACAGCTGATTCTTCATCATGCAAGAAGCAGTGTACCAGTACAAGCTCATATTCATTTTCAGTTCCACAGCAGTGTTCCTCATCCTCAAATCTAAAGTGGCCATGGCAAGAACAGATTGACATGGAGCAGAGTTCTAGCAAAGATGGTAAGTATATTCTTACATTTCCAACGGAGAAAAGAAATTAAACCGATTTACAATGATGTTCTCTTTGCAACTTTGTTGGCTTTTTGCGTGCTACTAATAAATGAGAGTTTCAATGCAGGAGCTATGTGAAATTAATGTTGTTCTTGTTGATAAATCCAGTAGCAGCTGCAGGACTCACGGGAAGAAAATTGTGGCATATCTGAGACCTGCAGTTTGTTTAGCATATGCTATGAATGAGTTGTGTAATAGGTTATGAAATCCAACAAGAAGAACACGGATTAAAACAACAGTGAACATTGTATATTATGAACTTGTGCGATTGGCCGGTCCAAAAGCATTCTGACAATCTCGTAGTTACTAGCTATATCAACAAATACTCTACACAAAACATTACTTTAATTTTATTCGTGTTACTCAAGCCTTTTTGTTTTTCGCAATTACACAATATTTTCCGAAATGTGATAAAACCATAACCGGAAAACTAGTAAAACCTTTCTTAATCTTGTTAGAATTTAATTCAATCATGCGCAATTAAAAGTTTTGTTAGTTGACACACTATTGATATATTTCCCTTTTTTAATGGTTCAGTAGTTTCCTTGTGATAACACAAATCTAGAGCAAGAAAAATGATCTCGTGCCTTTCAATAAAAAACACTTGATGCTGAAAATCTTGTGAATGCTAGTTATGAGATTTTAGATTGGAGGAGTGTTGACATGAATGAAGCGTGTTATATATAACTGGGATTGGACTCGACTTAATCCAAAAGCTAGTTCATGTTTATTGCACAGTTAAGGTTATTAAACAACAATTTTTTTTCTCTAGTTGTTCCAATGTGAGATTTTTCTCACTTCAAATCACAAACCGACACCATGTAACTTGTATCCAACAGTTAGCTATTTGATTGAAACAATCACCCATATAAGCTAAGTAATGATCACTGATTGTGAAACCTTACATTTTATAACAACGGTAATGATGTAGTAGAGATGAAAATGATGAAACAACGTGCTCTTTAAGGCAATTAAGTTTGGCGGCAAGATAACCTCACTTATTATTCATCACCTCGTCTAAACACACATTGATCTTAACCTACTACAATACAAATTTCTAAGTAGAAGAGGTAAAGTTAAAGTTGGCACAGTTGGTATGTTCCAAGAAGAGCGAGCTGAAGCCAAGCCTTGAGGTTGCTAAATCAAATTGTAGGAAGTTGTTCTCCAACTGATGTGCTCCAATGGTGATTGAAGTCATTGGGTGAGAACCACCCACCACAAATCCAACTTGGGCTGTACTTGGGCCTGATCCAGCATCCACAAAGCCCAAGCAAATTACATCATCTACCCGCACCATTGAGTTTGCACCGATGATGCTCCACACCACTTTCTCGTTCTGCAACACCAGATTTATGGTAGGCACAGCCGGGCCCATTCTCGTTGACCCAATGTCTTGGCTCGCAAAGCAAGTCCCAAATGGAGCCACCGGTGCAACAGTAGCGACTCCAACTGCTTTCACAAAGGCCTCAGACACAGCTTTGTAAATTGAGGTCTCCATCACAGTGTATGGATTAACGGTGCTAATCTTAGTCCCACCAACGCCATTTCTATCTATAGACAAAAGGGTCTTGTTCAAGGGGACATCTTTCTCAGAAATTCTTATAGATTTCACCCCAATGAAGTATTCAGCCGACGGTTCCCCCATGAAAGAGCTAGGAGCAGTGCTAACAGGGTTTGTGATCAGAGGGGTGAAAGTGAGAACCTTGGAGAGATCCTCGTTCAAATAACCAAAATTATAAGGGCCATCACCGAAAAACATAACACCATCTGTCATGGTGGAGGAACTCAAGCAAATGGCAAATTTTCTGGGGAAGCTGAAAACTGAGGCAAATTGAGAAGGAAAGGAAACTTTAGTCCTGCCGAGACCAGCCATGCCTGTAACACCATTAGCAAGGCCTCTTTGGACAACATTTGATCCACATATAAAGAGAAACTTGGGCACAGAAACCACCCTCACAGGGTTGTTTCCATCAGTGGAATTGGTAGCAACAACATCAGCATGAATGTCACCGGATGTGGAGACCCCAGTTACGGTGTTGCTAGGAGAGCGACCGCAAATTTTCTCCCCACTGCAACTGTGCGACCCGAACAGTGAGCACTGAGCGGAGCCACAGCGGACAGGTTTAGATGTGGATGAGACATAGCCCTTTTCACAGTTGACCCAAAAGTAACCACCACCAAGATCAACGGTTAGCTTCACCGGCACAAGTGGGGTTCTTTGTTCGATTCGGGTGACATACTGAGGAACAGAGGCCGAATCATCTTTGGTGACAGGAAGAACAAGTGCTTTTGGTCTGTAAGAGGTTCGAGCTATGGAGGAGGAGATGAACAACGTAAGAAAGGACAAAAATAAGAGTTTAGCAGAGGCTGCCATCGGAACAAGGCAAGCAAGGATGTATAGAAGAGACGTGAAGATAGAGATAAAAGGGAAACGTTTTAGTTATGTGAATATTAGGGAGAGGGATTGGTACCTACTTATATAGGTTTTTCATGTTTGACTTTTCTTCACTTTTGGATGAGTTTCAGAAAGTTGAGCACACAGATCTGTTAGTAAATAACGCGTGTCACTGTCAAAGGTGGCAACTGAGTTGATGCAATCGCAGACTCAGACATCTCCACAACTTCTTTCCTATGATGATATTGGGATTTGGATGCCTCTGGTAATAAGTTCACATCACCACACCGAAACTGTTGTATGAGATATAGGATGATTTAAATTTTAATACACAAATACTAAATTTGATCCTTAGTTAGATCAAGATGCATAGGTTTATATCTAAATAAGTTTATAAACAAAATTATTATGCATTTAAGTTTACGTGTAACATGTTTACTTTAGTTTTGTATACATTTTAGATATAAGCTACAGTCGGATGAAATTCAAATACTTGTAAATACATGGGTTTTTTTGTAATTCGGGTTTCATTTTAACTCAAATTTGTAAAAATGTTCCTCAATTTTTTTCTTTTGCAAAATAGGATTAAGTCTTCATAGGGAGGACATTAAAGGTGAAGTCGTCCTCCCCCTAACCGGTTTTTTTTTTTTTAGAAAAGAGATGTCATCATGAACCAGTTCGATTTTTATGCTTGATGACTTCACTTTTAAGGTTTTTTTTTATAACATTATGCAAACCTATTTTAATTACTTGTGTTGGGTTCAAGTTTCTATAATAAAACCTGAAAGTAATTGACGTGAATGAGTGGTTTGGTCCAATTACACGGTTGGTTAAATAATATAAAAATCCATAGACTTTAATAAAATTATTATATTAAAAGGAAAAAAAATAAAACTGAAGTCGTTATATAGAATGACGACTTCATTTTTAAGTGTGCAAAAATTGGCTTCTGTCCAAACGACATCGCTTTTAAAAAAGAAAAATGAAACCGGCTGAGGTGAGGATGACTTTACCTTTAATGTTACAAGACGACTTAACCCATTTTTTTAAAAAAAAAAATTCAACAAACCCTATTTTACAGATTAATGGTCAAAACAACCCAGAAATACAAAAAAGTCTAAATACATACTTCAATGATTTATAGTTTTATATCTTTGTTTTTATACTATATATTTTCAAGAAACACTGCTATAAATTCAAAGTCCTGGTATCTATTACTTTTTGTCTCTCCTGTTTTCCCATTATTCAATTTTGGGGCATTGTACACGTAAAATACAATTCAAGTTTTCTTTTGTCTAACATGAAGACAAAAAATAAAAAATAAAAAAAATGGAAGACTATTTTTTGTGCTTGACAGCCATTTGTTTTGATTTTGGAGCATGAGTGTATGGAGTCGTCGAAGAGTAACATATTTTGGGGAAATTAGATTCTGAGTATGGTAATATGGATATTGAAAGTCCACATCAGATAATGGATAAGACAATCTCATGTATTATACAAATTATACGAGTGTAAATTTTATTTTATTTGTTGATTTCATAGAATTGAGTTAAATTTAAAATTTATTTTTTAATTTAATATTAAAGTTATGATTTAAAATTTATTATAGTGAAAATTAGATTGATTGTTTCACTTGTTATTCATACTGTTATCAAATCATTTATTAGTGTCTAATCTCATGTATAAAATGTATATATTTCGGTGTAAGGTAAAATGTTAGAAATGTTATATCGATTAGAGATAAAACAATTTCATAATATATAAATGAGTGTAAATTTTATATTATAAGTCGGTTTTGTAAAGTTAAAATAGATTTAAAGTTTACTTAAATGATAAAGATACAAGAGTTAGACCAAATTATGTGAGTTTATTTTAGTAGCGGTGGTAGAGATAAAATAAAAGGTGTAATCTTCTGGTTAGACATGAAATTGTTAGTGACTAGTTTAAGTTTTTTTGTCTACCATTAAGTTTCATTTTACTAATATAAGAGAGAATATAAAAAGTAAAATTGTGAATAACTTAAATAAAAAAATTATGAATTATTTAAAAATTTACTTGTTTACCATTAAGTTTCATTCACTTTGTCACTACATATTGACCTGTCAAAATGGATTATCTGACCTGGTCCATCATAAATCGACCATTTAGTGAGTAAATCCAATCTAACTTAACGAATCTAAAAAATCGAACGAGTCTCGACTTACCACAAATTTGTGGGTTAAACAAGTTGACTCACTTAATAAAAAGAATTACAAATTTTTCTTGAATCCTTAAAAAAACTAAATTATAACTTTATTTAAAATATAAATAAAGTTAAGACATATTAAAGATTCATAATAGTTACATCTGACGAAAACAAAATACTAAAACTCAAATAAAAGTGATATTAAATAATAAATATAATTTTAATATATCATTCTACTTTTTAAATTTTTATTTTATACATTTATACACAATTATATTTGTTCCAAATATCTATATAAGTTGAAAATTATAATTCATTTTAATTGCTCTAACCCTCTAACCATACAAGAGTGATATAAGGATGAGACACGTGTCATCATGACAATTAAGTGTTTATATTTATTTATAATGAAAATCTGATTAATTAAAAGGCTTGTATAGATGGGAAATCTTGATGAGTTAATTATTGAAAGCGTATAAGTCAACATTTCAACTTTATACAGAGAAGACATTGGAAAACATTTTTAATTAATGTGTGGGTCTTTGTCCAACTTTACATGACAAAATTGATGTATACACCTTTTACAGATTGCAATCTCTAGAATTTGTTCACGGAATGCAACTAAAGAATTTAATCACATTTTTATGTAGCTAATGATATGCTAATAGCATTCCTCAATATCTGCAACGTAAGGACGTTTTTAAGAAAAAAAATCATCCAAGTCAATAAAATTTCCCTTTCAAAAAAAACTTAAAATAACAAACTAGCTAAACATGTCAAAATGAAGACCTATTTATTTTAATAAAAAAAAAACTTTTTCAAGAAATAATTACTAATAAAATGGCCTTATATCTCTAATGCTTTTGTTTGAAAAATAAAGAGCCGTGGAGTGCTTCACTTTTCTTATTTGTTAATGAGATTACATAACTAATTAAGTTTCGTGATTGCAAAATGCAAATGTACGTTAACAAATTTTCTTGGATTTGATAATACACCCCTAAATAATTATTAAAACTTATGACATATTATCTAAGTCTTTAAAAAATAAAATAAAATGCGAATATAATAAAGTGGGTATGTCAAAAAGATATAAAAAATATTTAAAAAATTTTGAAGCATAAATTTTAAAATAAAAATTTATTTTCAGAATTAAAATTAATTGTTATTTCTTTTGAAATATTTATTAAATTTGATTATTATAAAATAATGTTTTCAAAATAATTATATATTTTGGAATACTAGTCTTGAAACCATAAATTTTGAAAGTTTTCCAAATATGGGTTGTTAATTATTTATTGGGTAGTTTTGTGTCTGAGATGGGCATGAACACGTGAAGCGGTGGAGCATGTCCTTTTTAACCGCCTCCTGCTCCAGAGCAGATTTCTGATAACTTGTGCCAGGCCGTCATTTTCTTCTGCGCTTCTCTCCATGTACTTTTGCTATCGCTTCAGGGATCCAACCAAATACTTTCAAATGCATTTTAAACGCTATGTAGGAATTTATTTATTTATTTATTTTCATCATTTTTAATATATTTATGAAAATATTTCTGGACAGTGTTAGTATTTCTTAAAAGAAAATATTATTAAACTATGACGGAAAAGGTGCAAGGAGAAAAATGAGGTGGAAGAAGCAATTACTTCTGGAGGTGGTTGTGATAGTTAGTTGGGCCAAGAGGGCCCAATTGTAAGAGAAGGGAGTGAGAAAGAAACTTTGTCTTGGTAAAGAAACTTCGTCTTGGTTGGTTCCATCGACGACTCATTCACTACTCACTGGTCTCTCTTGATTCCAATTCAAAATCCAAATCCCCCAAACACACCGCAACTTTTCTTCTTCCTTCCAAATTCCATCAATCTGCTGCACACAACAATGTTGCTCTCTGCGGAAACACTCGCCAACATAAAGGAAGCAACTCAAAACGTTGCCTCCACGCGCCGCCCATGGCGCGTATTTCTTGACCTCTTCGCCCTCACCCTCCCGTCCTCCGTCTCCGAAGCCACCACACGCCTCGCCCACAACGTGACCTACTTCCTCTTCAACTACGCCGTCCTCCTCTTCCTCATCTTCCTCCTCACCCTCTTCCCCAACCCACTCCCTCTCCTCCTCTTCCTCCTCCTCTCCGCCGCCTGGTACTTCATCTACTTCTCCCGCGATGACTTCCCCCTCGCAATCCTCCCACTCGCGTTTCTCACCGTTGTCGCACTCCTCGCTACCGCCGCCTGGCTCAACCTTCTTCTTGCCGTCCTAATTGAGGCCCTGGTGGTTTTCCTGCACGGGGTGCTCCGGAGCACGGACGGCCTTATCGGGGACGATCAAGATTCCCCCTACGGCCATATGCTTGGTGACACTCCCGCCTCTGGTGCCTATGTACCTGTTTGATTTCTCCTTTTCCATTTCTCAATTCTGATGTACAATTCACTAACAATCACCCATTATTCATGTATGCTACATTCATTGTATCAAATTTGCCTTGTCATTGGATGAAAGATCCCCGTAATTGGTGTGCTGCTGGGGATTTATCCTCGTTATCATAGGGTTTCTATACGACTTTGCCCTGTCATGTGCTAGGTTGAACTGAAAGCAAGCACAAATAATGCATCATCTGAGGACAATTTAAGTGTAGTTCTTGTAACTGTTTCTGCTACTAGTCTAGTTTTTCTTTTAAAACCCGCCAATTTTTATTGAAACACAGTACAGCAATACCTAACTTCTGCATCGAAGTGTTGGTAATCTTCAATTTCACTTGCATAATTGTGCCTGAATGATTTGCAGGTTTTTTGGGTGGAACCTAGGGTTTGTATGGATTTTCTTTTGCATTATAAAAGTCTCCTTCATTGTGTTAGAACTAGCTATCAACAATGGAACTGTATTTCGCCACAATTTGTAATCTCCATGAATGTATAACTGGGAATCCAAATGTCCTATAAACTGGTATTACTGTTGAGTGTGGGATATATTTCACCAAGCTTGTGTAT
>Ga0209389_1003521_pt1 | contig 12659 bp, 13 predicted proteins | sample CowpearedBW_FD_187526 | JGI IMG/M metagenome (GOLD analysis project Ga0209389, IMG submission 187526) | Root nodule microbial communities of legume samples collected from California, USA - Cow pea red BW (SPAdes) (version 2) | ecosystem: Host-associated > Plants > Roots > Nodule | place: USA... | reverse complement strand
TAAAAAGATGTAAGTTCTTTGCAATCTCATGGATTACCTTACCTTCCTATATATTTCTTATCAGCCAGTTTGAAGGACCATCATTAACACACTCAGTTATTGTAATGTATGAAGACAATTACAATATATTTTTCTGAATCTGTTAGTATGAGCTCAATTTTCTCCCGCGATTATCATTTCATAGTCTTTAACCTGTAAGCCTTAAAGAATCTGTTTAATAATTTATTTAAAGTAATATCAATGAATTTTTCTTGTCTGTTACAACAGAGATCACCTTGTGGCACTTCACCTTCTATACCTTGATTAATTGAGGTTATTGAGTGCAGCAAATGCTGTCAGGTTCACCGACTCAAGGAATGTTTTCAACTTCAAGGATTGGAAACAGTGAATCTCCCAATAGTGGGGCCTCTTCTTCTTTTGCCCTGCCTATTGTAGACATGAGTGAAAATGAGGAAACAGAATTGCTCTCAATAACATGGAATCAGGACTATCGTTGCTTTGCTGCTGGAACAAGTCATGGTTTTCGTATTTATAATTCTAAACCTTGCAAAGAAACTTTCAGACGTGATATGAAAATTGGTGGTTTTAAAATTGTAGAGATGCTATTCCACTGCAATATTCTAGCACTTGTTGGTGCTGTAGCTAATTCACACTACCCACCAAATAAAGTTTTGATATGGGATGATTATCAGAGCAGGAGCATGTGTGAATTCACATATAGATCTGAAGTTCGAGGAGTGAAATTAAGACGTGATCGAATTGCAGTTGTCCTTGAACACAAGATATATGTTTATAGCTTGACAGATTTGAAGCTTCTTCATCAGATTGAGACTCTGGCAAATCCTAGAGGGTTGTGCTGTCTTTCACACCATTCAAATACATTTGTTTTGGTTTGTCCAGGTTTAAACAAAGGACAGGTTCGAGTTGAACATTTTGGACTGAACGTGACAAAATTAATCAATGCTCATGATTCTCAAATTGCATGTTTTACTCTGACATTGGATGGACTCCTTCTTGCAACTGCTAGTATAACGGGCACTTTAATTAGAATCTTCAATACAATGGACGGAACTCAATTACAAGAAGTAGGTTATTATTGTGTAAATTGTATTATTTTGTTAAATCATTATTAATTTATTATGTTTAACTTTCTATTTTATGTACTTTCCATTTAAGAGAATTTTAAAATGATTTTTCTTTTTCATTTATGTTGTTTTTTGCACACTCCCATTTGATAATTCATAAATATGACTAGGATATACCAGTTTCCTCTGCAACATTGGATGTCTTGTTACATTAATAATGTTTTAGTAAGTTGATCTTTTTTACTGTCCTTGTAAAAAGCTTTTACACCTTAATAGTCTTGGGTTGTCCACAAAAATTCCAAAACTTATATCTTTTTTTCAGGAGGAATTGGTTTAATAATGTTTTAATAAATTCTCTCTTTTGTTTTCATGCTCTATGATGCATTCACACTTTCTTGTAGGTAAGAAGAGGTGCAGATAGAGCTGAAATCAGCAGTATAGCCTTTTCTCCAAATGTTCAGTGGTTGGCAGCATCAAGTGACAAAGGCACTGTTCATGTATTCAGCTTGAGAGTGAGAGTGTCTGGGGAGGATAGTTTGACTCAGCCAAATGTTGCTCAAGGTCCTGCACTGTTTGATCAGAATTCTTCTACTTCTTTGGATCCCTTGATTTCAACAAATACTGGCGCCAACCCCAATTCTGCGTTTTCTTTCATGAGAGGTAACATTAATTTTCTTAAGTATAATGCTGTGAACGTTTGGAATCATCATAATTTAGTGATGCAATCATTTTTGTTCAGTTTATCTATTTGAATAGTTATCCTGGGAGCTATATTGTGTGTTTGATTTTTAAATAGAAATTTATATAGATGGGAGATCTTGACTGATTTTTTCTATTCAGTTCAAATCATCTATCTGGAGTCTACTATTTTTGTACAAGTGCCAGGTATCAAACGTGATAATACATTGATTAAAAAGAATCAGCACTCTCTCTACCCCAGGAGTTGTGTCTGTGCATTCTTGCCCTGTTTTGATTGTTTATTCCTTTATAACACAAAATGCCAATTTCTTCAGCTCCATTAGATTTCTCTTTGGATTTGCTCGGATATATTTTCTGAACACTAGATGTAATCAATGGCTCAGCTAGTTAGTTATGCATTTTTTGGTTCATATATAACGGTTTCTGACTAGGCATTACCCTTTTAAGGATTACGTCTTTTCAAACCATTGTTCATAATCTTTCTTTTAAGGATATGGAGTCTTGGGACGGTAAATCTGCTCATGGTTCTGAAACCTTTCTAGTTGGGATATTTTGCACAATATTCTTTCGGCATGATTTGTTGTGTGCTTATGATTGTTCCTTGATATGTTGTAGGACTTCTACCAAAATATTTTAGCTCAGAGTGGTCATTTGCACAGTTCCGTTTGCCCCAAAGCACCCATTTAATTGTGGCATTTGGATCTGAGAACGATGTCATAATTGTTGGCATGAATGGGAGGTATGTGTATATTTTGTGGGCTGCCCTTTTTTTTTCTGAAATTGAGTAGTTGATGTTTTATTAAAATTTTCATAAGAAGTTAAGATAAACATAATATCTTAGTGATGCATGCTGTTGAGATTAATGGCTAATTAAGAAATGTAGTTGTATCACTGACTTTCGTTAAAAGCAAATTTTATAAACTTGTCATGGAATCGTGTGAACATATTGTGGTGTTTGTGCATATTGGATAAAACATAAAGTAGATATTTAAAGTTCTACTTGAATAGTTGATATTTACTATTTTCAGAGTATATTGTTTGTTAAAAGGATGAACCTTGCACAACCTTAAGGTTGATGCCTGGTAACAGGATTGGATCTTGGAAACAAATCTCCACTTAAAGGGGGGTTTGCGAATTTGTTACATCTATAATTTCCATTTGCCCCACCAGGTGGGAAATATCATGCATGAACGGCCTTTTTCATTTGTTAATTGGATTAACAAGTTTCACTTGATTATAAAATTCTACATAAAAATATTTAACGGAGTTAATAGAGCAAGCTTCAGGAGTTGCATCTGTACAATTATTGTTTCTGTGTAATTTGTTTCCGCACACACTCACGCTGAAGTTGATTTCATTTGCTTAAAAAAAGAGAGATGGAATAGCCTCGTCAAGATCACTTATAGGAACTTAGTTCTTTGATATCTGCTTTATTGTTTCTTTAATATCAGTTTTGTTCAGTTCTCTTCATTCTTGTTGACTTCACTCAGCCATTTCCGTCCTGTGTTCTTTGATATCAGTTTCTACAGATGCAGCTTTGATATAGTTCATGGGGGAGAGATGGTGCAGAAGGAGCATGTTAGTTTCCTAAAATTTGAAAATAAGCGATAAACAATTTCTAGTTTCTCAACATCTTTGTCAAGCATCAACAACTCTCCTCAAGCACTGTAAATATGTTCCAGCAACAGACAATAAACGGTTCACATCATGTGTGAAAATGATTCCCCGGTATTGGAGGATCTGGAGATACATTGTTGAATACCTTGTATATTTTGAGGAACAAATTAGATTGAAAAGGAGAAATACCAAGCAGCAGATTCATCACAAATAAATCACTTACTGGATATCTCTTTTATATCACAGTGGAGTGGAGTGGATGGTTTGTTGTGGTACATTGTCATATTACATGGATACATTACATTCACATCATGCTTGGAACTCCTCGGTGGTATTCCATTTACTTGGATTAGGTCTGAGATACACAGAAATTGAAAACTTCATACTATCATTCCTTTTGTACAGTGTCAAAGTAACATGATTAGGTTAAATCATTTATTTGGTTCTGTAGTTCAACACACTTTACTTTTCAGTTTTTATTCTTAAAAATCATCCGATTTAATTCTCCTACATATTATTTTTTATTTCTTGTTGTATGTATAAACATTAGGGATTAAAACATATTAAACATAGTTATAGGATTAAAATAGATAATTGAAGTATAGAGAATACTATAGTTCAACACACTTTACTTTTAGTTTCTTTTGTAGTTCAATCTCGAGATGTTCCACATATAATTTCTCTTTGGTTGAAGACTGTTTCTTAAGTAATTATCTCTTTTATACAATCTTCACTTCAACTATAACTCAATCTAGTACATAAAGGTTGATTTGGTGGTAAAAATAAAAGTATAATTAACGACCTCTTGTATATACAATCTGCACTTCAACTATAACTCAATTTAATACAGAGGTTGATTTGGTGGTAAAATTAAAAGACAGAGGACTAGATTGTAAGTTAAATTCCCACAAACAGATATTAAGTAACATCCATGAATATAAAAAATTAACATAATACCATTGTTTTTCAGTAAATCAACTAGATGATGATGTTCTAAAATCAGTTGCCACCATAACTTAAACAGCTATTAATAAGAGTTTTGTTGTTGGCCCGTGTAAGATAAAAAAGGAATCTTTAGGATGTTGAGGTTTGATCAGGTTACTGAAATCTTAGAGTCACCATATTATATACAGTATATACAAATTATAGCATGTTATTAGTAGGATATGACAGCCATCATAATGAGATGCACAGAGAGTGATTACTCACAAATTTTGCAAGACGAACCAATTACAGCATAAGACGAATAAAAGAATCGGTAAGACCTAAATTTCAGTATCATAGAACTAAATGTAAATCTCTATTTATCAATAAGTAAATCGGTTTGAAACATTGTACATGAATGTTCAAGTAAGCAGTACAAAAGTGAAGATTTTACATAATAATGTGGGGACTTCAAGGTATTATTTTTTGCACAAAATTTTGGCAATTATTGCTCCTTTTAGTTTGTTTACTGGTACTAGAATCTCTTGGTTGCTTTAAACCTTCAAACCTTGAGTTCCCATAAATTATTCAACAATATAGCATCATTTTGGTAAGGTCACAGCTTAGATCTTGTATGTTTCTCATCGAAAACAATCATCACCTTCCCAATAACTTTCCTATCTTTGATGGCAGAAAAGGCAAAGTTGGCCTGCAAAGATAAGAAAGAAATTATTTACAACAGATTGCATTGAAAATCTATGAAGCATAGAGATGAGTAAATAGGAAAATGATACAGATTTCTAAACATGTATACCTTTCCCATGAAATATCTTAAAAAAAAAAATACTTCCTTCGGTTACAACAGTAGTAAAATCCCTTTAAAATAAAGTCTCAGAATGTTTAAAGAATTAGAGAAAAATGAAAGAGACACAAATTAGTAGAAATGTTTTTTAACAGAGAAATTGCTGACCTCTGACGGGGGGTATGAGTGAGAAATATGGATGGAAATCAAGCCTCTTGCCAACCAAGACAGTAGCTCCTTCACAGAATCTTCAAGAACACCTGGCCGGTGTATTTTATAGCTACCCCAGTAAAGTCCATGCACTGTCCAATTCTGGTATAATAGTTTTAAATAAAAGCAATCATAACCAACAGTTTATACCATCTACGGCAGAATTCATGTAAATATGTAATGTAGGAAGCAAAATCCAAGGAATAAGTATAAAGATACAAAGTTCTAACTAGTTCAGTTTGATGTTGATATATATAGTATTTTCAACCATAAAGAGTGTTTTTTTTGGATAAGCCAGCCATAAAGAGTGTGGTAAGTGATTTAATCATCTATAGTATAGTACAACTGTATATTAACTGTATATTTATTTATCTTAAACATATTAATAGATTATATTTTAAAAATTAGAAAAAAAAAATTGTCTTGAAGTTCAAACTGGTTTTGGGCCAGTTTAACTGATTGTGGAAATAAGAGATTGAATTTAAATCAATGTGGCAGCCAATTGTCAAGCACAATGTGATTACAAATTTAAAGTTTATGTGAATAAAGCATGATCAGATGAAGCAACAAAGCATAACACAATTTAGAGATCAACCAAATTAGGTTAGACAAGACAAATTCATGCTCTGAAACTTAATTTTCACTGCCGTACCTTAACGAGAGCTATGTTAACAGGGATGACAGGAATTTCACCACTTGCAAACCCAATTATGAGAATGTTAGCTCCCCATTTTAGAAGCCGCAAAGATTCTTTAGTGAGTTTACCTCCAACCGGGTCATACAGGACATCAACCCCCTTAAGTCTTCTAGTCTGAAGGAACTTCTTCACACTCTCAGTTACATTTTCATTACCCAAGTCCACCACATGATCAACACCAAGAGATTTCAAAAGTTGCACCTTTTCAGCTCCCCTGATAACAGACCACATAACAAAAAAGACTCAACTCACTAGTAACTGGGGATAACTATTAAATGTTTGGTCATAAAAAATCATAATAAAATATCAGGTAATATTTTAGTTAAATATTCGTATGTTTGATCCCTGCATGAAAAAATTGATTCTATGTCCAAAATTGATCTTGATTTTAAGGAACTTTTGCTTTGGATAAAGGATTTTTACACTAGATTTACAACTAACTTCTTTTCAGACTAGACACATCCAAACATTTCACTTCAAAATCAATTTTAACCAACTAGTGTGTTTAGATTCCCATCAAGCATGTTCGGATGTGGATCCCTTGGTCCTATGTCTTTTCTCTAAGACTGAGTTTTTGACATAAATTTTGGGACAAATGTGGATCTCCAATGCTTAACCAAACAGGAACATAATTAATTTATTCTGAATCAGTGTTACAAAGATTCATCCAAACACACATTTAAGGTGTATTTTGTAGGTGAGAATTAGGGGAAAGGTGATAAAAAATAAGCTGGACGGTTTGGAGGAAGAAAAATAAAGTGAAAATAATTTTAAAAATAATGGAATTCACTGTACAATTTCTCATCTCTTTCTACTAATATTTGTCTCCCTTCATCTCTTCGTTGTTTTACTTTACCTAAATACCTTTTGTTGATAAGAGAGAAATCAAGACGGCATACAATGAATTTTGTGTATTTTGACCACATAAATACAGGCATTCAGTTATCCTATTTTAAGCTGACAACATAAATATACAATCAGTATAATAGATGCTAATAGCATCAACTGGTTCTAGCATATCCACAAAATTCTATCACTCTTTCTCAAGCTGAAGCATATAGGTTATAGGCACCAAGCTTGTTACACATGTAGTTAATTTGATGACCCCTTAGTGACTTGGAAAATATATATACCAGTTGATCATGAGAATTGACAAAGCTAGCAGATATTTCCCCGAACATGACTTTCTCTCCTGACAAAGTGAGAATCAACTACAGTATTCCTCATCCTTTCATGGAATACTAGATCTGAGGCAATATCTATGGCAACCTGATTATCAACATATAATTGATAAGTGTGTAATCTCCCCAAACATTAGTTCGTGAAACAATTGTTTGGGTCATATAAACTTGACTGGCCACATCCATAGCCCAATATTCTACCTTCACACTTTACCTGACTACAACTTTTGCTCCTTTTGTTCCAAAGAAACAAGGTCAGCTCTGACAAATATGCAAAAACCAAAGGTGGATCTTCCATCAGTGGGGAAGCCTGCCCAATCTTCATTGGAATACCCCATAACTTGAGTATATCCTTTGTCTTTAAACGAAAGACAGAGCTATCACACAATGAGTCACTGCATCATGATGTTCCTTAAATGGAGAGTTAAGGAACTCACTTACTACAATTGCATGTCGAATGAGATATCCGAGTAAGTTAGTTCAAATTCCCTACCTAACTTTCAAATAGCTGCAAAATGAGTAGTGGACCCACAAGCATGGATTAGGGTTCCCTTCTAGTTAGGATCTTAATACCATGTTAAAAAGAAAGAAATGAAGAAAACATACAATGAATTTGGTGTTTAGACCACAACAAAGCTATTCAATCTATAGGGCAGAGAACATAATTACAGAATATTCATTATCCTATTTTAGGTTAATAACTCAATCACATTATGTGATTCTAATATCATCCATTACTATTTCTACATTATTCTAACATCTATTACTATGGAATTAGCTCACAAATTCACTACATAGCATCTACCACACAAAGAGAGTTGACAACAAAGAAAACTACAAGTGCTAGACAATAGAAGGTAATAAGAGGAAGAACAAGAAAGAATCACACACAAGAGTAACATCGTTCAATTGAAGTGTCAACAAACTTCAACCGACTCTACAGGGGAATTCACTATAACACAAAAATTACAATTCAAAAGTTTCTCTCTCAAGAAACTCTCACTCAGAACAACTCAATAGGTATGTATTATTTAGCAAATTATGCAGTACAACTCCCAGTTAGCTTACTACCGAAGCTAGAAGGTCTTATTTACAGAGCAAATAATGATAGAAACTAAGACAAACTGAAAAAGATAGGTACGTATTATTTAGCAAATTATGCAGTAAAACAGTAATGAGTTATAACTCTTCAGCAAACAAGTAATTCCAGAGTCATAGACTCCTCCAAAGAATACCTCTCCTTCCACAAAAGACTAACCAACCTCCTCTTCACCACTCTCCTCTCCCATATAACCAATCCCACCAAATGGGAATTTCTCATATGTCAGTCCTGTTTCCTAACTAATTTCTCACTCCTCCTCCACTTGGCCCCACTTTCTTTCTTCTGGTATAAACATTCCATATTTTGGGCCTAACCACCCCGTCAATAATTGTTCCTTGCTGAGTAACAGGCCCATGCTCCTTTCTCACTGTATGATCCTTATTTGGAGTCCTATCAAATATCGTTATAACTGACACATGTGAAACATGCCTAGACCAATGAAGAAGACATGTGAATAAAGCTTGTCTTATAGACATTAGACAATGCCACCAGCAATAGCTATAACTTTAGCATAAAACACCTTTAGAACTCTAGCACTTATCATCATGCATCTCACTCTTTCCGGAATGGTCCTATTGAACCTCTCAACTAGGCCATTCTGTTGAGGAGTTCTTGCTACCGTCCAATGCCTTGCAATGTCATTCTCTTTATAGAAGGTTATTGAATATAGAGAAGGTAGAGATTGAGATTAATCTCCCTTGCGTAGAAAATACACATAGGGGCTGTATTTATAATAAAGAACAAAGGGGTTGTATTTATAATAAAGAACATATGGGCTAAGCCCAAAATACATATAAAGAATAATAATAATAAAAACAAAAAATAAGATATTAAAGATATCTTAACAAAGGTGTTGAACAATTCTAAACCAAATTCAAGATCATAATTAATTTTGAGCTGCTTGACTGTTTTCCTTGTTTGGTTCTCCACAAGACACTTCCAGCTCTTGAAATTTCTAAAGGCTTTGGTCTTAGTTTTCTTAGGATAGATCCACAACTTCCTTGAGTAATTGTGTACTATGGACAAAAGTATCTAGCACCAGAGTTTTATGGACTTGGAAAGTCCACATAGGTTAGCATAGACATAATCAATGCTTTTCCTTGGACACAGTGTTCACAAAATCTCAACTACTCAATTTTATCATTGTCAAACAAGCCTTGCTTTTTCAACTCCACCAAATCTTTCTCGTTTACATGACCTATCCTTTTATGTCATATCTTAGTCTTGGATAGACAGTCTGTTCAGCAGTAGACGTTGAGCCAAATGCTACAACACCTTTCAAGGCATTCAGTTCATTCTTCCTCACACCCTTCATTACTATCATGGACCCCTCAACACCTTCAACACTCCCCTCTCACCTTTAAACACAAACCCCTTCTTCTCAAACTCACCAATGGATATTAGATTGTGCTTCAAGCTAGGTACAAAGCTAACTTACTCAAGCATTCACTTAGTTCCATCATGCAGATGAAACCTAATAGTTCCAACACAAGTTATCTTACAAGACTTGTTGTCACCAAGAATTGAGTCTCTTTCAAGTTGTGTAAACTCTTAGATCCAAAGACAGTTAGAGGTTCATATGAAATGAACATCAAGAGTCCATTATCCACTCACAATCATCAGTACTGCCTGATATCGTAAGGATCTCTAATGATTCATAACCGTCTTCCACCAGAGTTGTTTCACCATACACAAATGATCCATTAGACCGTTTGCCAAACCTAGACGATCTATCAAGGTTGGTACCCTTCTTCTACCTATCTGGATAGAACCTTTTGGTGTGTCTTTTCTTCTTTCAGTGGTAAAATATGATAGACGGTGGATTTCTACCATTCTTCGACCTTGACTTTGACCTTCTTCTACCTCCTCTATTATCACAGATAGACTATTTACCCCTTACTACAAGGCCATCTCCAACAGCAAACTCCTTATCTTCAAACTTCTCATTTAGCTCCTTCGAGCTTAGAGTAGTTTGAACCTTCTCAAAATAGAGAGTCTCTCTTCTATACAACAAGATTTACTTGCAGTGCTCATGCATCTTAGGCAACAAACACAGCAATAGCAATGCCTAATCCTCATCATCAATCTGCAGATCAGTGTTCTCCAAATCAAGGATCAACTTGTTGAAGTCATCCAGTTGTTCACTCATTGCCTCATCTTATATGAGTACAACACTTGCTTTAGATACAGACAATTCACCAAGGACTTGGTCATATACTAGCTCTCAAGCTTAATCCAAAGTCCTGCATATGTCTTCTCCTTCTAAACTTGCCTCAACACCTTATCACTAAGGCTCAGAACGAATCGCATCTGTTGAATAGAAGAGCACACATCTTTAACCGCCACAATCCAAAGCCATTCAGACCAGTGATTTTCCAACCTCATTCTTTGCAGAAATTCACTACAGAGCTTCTACCACACAAACAAAATTGATAATAGAGAAAACTGCAAGTGCTAGACAATAGAAGGTCATTAGAGGAAGAACAGGAAATAATCGCACAAAGAAGTTATGTTTTTGATCAAGATTTTACTCAACCAATTCTTCATCACACTTATAATCTACACTTCATTTCTAGCAAACTTTTAGTCGTCCTTTTGTTTTCTATCCACCCTAATTCTCTCGTCGATATCAAATAAGGAGCTTAGCCATTATACCATTCCACCATATTCAATCCATATATCAAAAAGTAGAAAATAAAAGTCATTACCTAGCCACAGCAATGACAATGGCCCCACAAGCTTTTCCAATTTGCACAGCAGCAAGGCCCACACCTCCAGCTGCACCCAAAACCAATAACACCTGCAACACAGTTCCACAACTCATTTAACCACGAAAAGACAGAACAATAAGCATTCTACACACACAGCAACAAGTGAATCAAATTCAAAGCATAGCATATATACTTGACCAGAGGTCAATTGGGCCCTGTGGACGAGTGCTACATGAGAAGTGCCAAAAGCCACAGCAAGTGCTCCAGCAGCAACAAGATCGACCCCTTGGGGCACCCCAAACCTTCAAAGCCAACAACTTTAAACTAAATAAACTCCAAAACCCAACATTAAAAGGTAGCAGGAGCGGAATCTCACAATTGGGACTCGTCAACGACGATGAACTGAGCGAATGTGCCAAGTCCGGCGAAGGAACAAACGGGGTCCCCGACTCGGAAGTTCGAAACTTTGGGGCCAACGGCGTCAACGTAGCCTGAAAAATCGGAGCCTGGGATGAAGGGCAAAGAGGGCTTCTCTTGATACTTGCCCAAAATCTGCAAGTAATTGGCGAAGTTCAAGCTTGTGGCTTTGATTCTGACTCTTACAGCGGTGGGAGAATCGAGTTGGGGAATTGGGTGATTCTTTGACAAAACTATTGGGCTATCGTTGTCTTCCAAACTTACAGTTGGATCACCAAGCTTCCTGCACAATAGTGCCTCCATTTCTATCTGTTGTTTTTGATATGCTAGAGAAATATTTCAGGTAAATGCTACGAACCTAAACAACGAAAAAAATTGTGTCGAGAACTATACAGATACAAACTGTCGCTTTTATTTCATAATTGAAGTAAATATAAAATAAAAAAGTGGCTTTTTAATTATTTAAAATTTATGGTATAATTTAATCAGAGATCAAGATTTCAGAAACGAGGGAGATTCCTATTATAAAAGTCGATAAATTTATTACACCTAGCTATTTATAAGTGCATGATATTGACTCCAAAAAAGAACTAAATTAGATGGGATAAAGAAATCATATATCTAAAGCACTTCCCCTAAGATATCTGGAATTTAAGAATGTTTAAGGTCAAAACCTTAGTGTCAGACAGGTTTAAGTGTTCTGTTGTTTACTTATTCCAGTGCTGCTGGTAGTTGTATTCTATCCGTTTGAAAACCATAAAGCTGAAACTCGATCGAAGAAAAGCTGATAGAAGTTGAAGATATTGGAGTGAGACGATGAGGGTACTGGTATTTTGTGCGGAACCGAGTTTTCTTACCCCTTCTACTCTCTATATATCTCATGGCAAAAATTCTACCTCTTTATATACACACAAACATCCTTCTCCTCGAATATCTCCAAACTATGCTACTACCAACAAACGACTCGTTGTTTCTGCTTCTTCAGCTCCATCACTGAGCGGTTCAGGAGCAGAATATTCCGGTATTCAACTTCACCATGTCCTCATTTCTGGTTTCATTTTTTTTTTTTTATATATTATTTAATGCTCGTTTGTAGTCCGTGAATTGTTATTGCTTCCATTTTTTTTTCCTCTTTATTTGATGGGAGGAAATATCAATGAATTATCGGAGAAAAGACCTACGTAAGTTCTCTCGTTTCCTATAGTTTCATTCTG
>Ga0209389_1003519_pt1 | contig 12659 bp, 17 predicted proteins | sample CowpearedBW_FD_187526 | JGI IMG/M metagenome (GOLD analysis project Ga0209389, IMG submission 187526) | Root nodule microbial communities of legume samples collected from California, USA - Cow pea red BW (SPAdes) (version 2) | ecosystem: Host-associated > Plants > Roots > Nodule | place: USA... | reverse complement strand
AAAAAAAAAAAAAAAAAAAAAAAAAACGAGCTGAAAGTACACATTCTTTTATGATGGCTAAGTAATATGAAAACACCTTGAGCTTTACATATTCCAAATAAGGTCATATTAGGCATCATGACCTTGAGATTTACATATTCAATCTATCTTTCATTTTTCTCTCTCTGCAGGTAGCAATCAAAGTTAGTCCAAATCAAAAATAGGCAATGGATTTATTATTTCCAATTTTTGGCACAAAAAGCTATGAAAGGGACTATTTTATGCTTTGATTCCCGTTATTTTTTTAATTCAAGATTGTTAATGCTATTTTTTTCTTATTAGCATATCGTTCATAATCAAGTTTAATTAAATAATTATGAAAATAAATATGCATACCTGCAGAAGCAGGGTGCCATCATTGCATTTATCAGTAACACGTGTCCTCACATAGAAAGGATCTGTAAAATGCACTGCTAGGGTCCTGGATATCAAGGTAAGAGACTATTATGCAACCAATGGCAGAGTATCTAAAAGTCATACGCATGACATGTAAAATTCAACGGCTGTATGATATATTATGTTGATTCAAACATAAGGATGAAGGAAAATGGAAAAACCTTTCAAATATCTGATTGTGGAATGCTCCAAATTCAAGTTTCAGAGCTATTGTTCTCATTCCATCTACAATACTTTCTCTCCTTGTTGTGGCTGGAAAGAGAAAACAAAATCAGTACATTTGAAAAGGGTATGTATGGATCCATCAAAACTTGTCACCATATTAACCTGAAGAAGATCCTCTGCTAAGTGTGTCACCGATGGCACGTACCAGAACCCAAAGAATAGAAGGATTGTCACTTGCCCAATTCGGAAATTCTATTTTGCCATCATTAAGACTTAAGCGTTCAAAATTTTTATCACAATTTACTTGAGCACAGTCATTCTGCAGCTGGTCATCTTTATTCTGTGATACACCAGCATAGCTTTCCATCTCAATTACATGTGACTCTTTAATCTCCAACCCTGGACCAGTATCGATATGCAAGACAGCAGCTTTGAGGGAGTATTTTACTGGTCGAACTAAAATGCCAACCCATTGGTGTTCATTTATCAACAAAGCAGATGAAACAGCAGCATCAAGATCAACAAGAGCTCTAGGTTTGAAAACCTAAAGAAAAAGACAAAAAGGCAATATTAGGTAATTAACCTTTTTTTTGTCACCGAAAAGATAAAGAGCACTACTGAAAACAAATGGTAGATTGTAATTACCAGAAACCAATATAACATCAATTTAAGTTCAAGTCATGTACTGATCAAGAGGAGAACAGGAAGGAAGTAAACTAAAAAGAATAGAAAATCCCTATCTTCTATTGAACAGTCACACTCCATTACTTTTTTCATCTTGCTAAAAGTATACCTTCAAAATGGGTTTAGCTGGCTTTTCATAACTCATAAAATCATCACTATCTGCAGGACCAACTTTTGAAAAACTGTGAGATCTAAACCTCAACTCTCCAATCTGTCCAGTGAGAACTCCAAGAACATAAGATCCTGGTTTCTGAGGTGGTAGATCTAAGGTAATGGTATTCCGACCAGGGTGTAACACAACAGCTGTAGAACTCTTCAATGCCTAAAACAATTTAAATAAATGAGTTAATCATTAAAAGCTATATACTTCTCATACTATAATTGAAAAGAGTAAATAGCTCCTAACAACAAATACCTTTAAACCGTCATCAGTATTATATGTTGCATTTAATGTTAGAGTGATTGAATTAAGAGTTATATCATCTGGAAACCCACTCCATACAGTTACAGAAAGGATACCGGGATCTCTATCACATAACTCCAAAGGAGGCCCAGGGTTTCCAGAAAATGTTACTAATGACGATACATCAAGATGTATAGGGTCCTTCATTTCACTATGAGCAAGACGGATGACTTCTGACTGAAAGGCTTGGCGCTCCTTGGTCAAAAATAATCCTTCATCAAGAGAAAGTAACCTCACACAAGATAATAAGTAGCCAGCTCGATCATTTATCATCTTCTGACACTCAGCTAAATTGGGAAGAACCTCAGCCAACAAATCCTGCCATCCTTCACCAGCATACAGTGCACAAACCTTCTCATATGACTCTGCAGCTTGGTCAAAATTCCCATGCTTAAAAGCGACAGCTGCTATCTCACCATCAAGGACAACACCATGTCTTTTCCACCAAGAACGATGGTAATTGTCAGCAGCTCCTTTAGTTAGCTCTAAATATTTTTTCTGCCCACAACCAAGATACATATTACTCATTTATTCAAGAGGTAAACTATTAACGAACATGTTTACAAGTATTCAAGGAGCATTCAGTAGGAGGAAAATGTAAAACACAATCAGAGATGTGGATAAATTATCAGAAACTATCAAAGAGGGATCTTAGAAAGTAATTTCATTGAACTTGTACTATGCATCACACTAAGACGATACCTCAAATTCTTCAGATGATGATAAAGATTTCCACAGTTCTGGACTAGAAATGGTTTGCTTCAAAGCATGCTCAGCCGCAATAAAAATCTCAGCAAGCCTCATTGGTCGGTCAATTGAACTATCAAAGTTTCCTGGTGAAGAATTTGTACGTGTCATGGAATTTGGAGGTGCTTTGTGTGGTGACATTCTTGTGGATGCATCGAAACCTGATCTGTCAGCATACAAATCAGATTGATAAAAAAACCCGAATTGTAATAGGAAAAATATAGGATTTCTGACCAAGACGTGAAAAAGGAATCCATTTGTAACAAAATATATTGCATTTTATTACCCATCCATTGGACCCTGACGATTGTCAAACATTTCAGACACGCTTCCAGCTGAAAGTGAGGCCCTGCGCCTGTTGGCCTCTCGCAGAAGAACAGTAGGTTCAAGGGGCAGGGGTTTCCTCTGGATACCAAAGTGCTTGGTTCTGGAAGTTGTTTGGAGAATAAGCTACAAATATATAATCATATTATTTAAGGTAAAATATGATGGGTATAAATCTAGGGAAACAAATAATAATAATAATAATAATAATAATAATAATAGTAATAAAACATACAACATAAACTCAACTCAACCCATTTCCTATGTAAATTTGATCTCACTATTTCAAGTGAGATTCTAATTCTACTACAAGAAATCGTTAGGATGCTCCAACTAGGGTGAGGGCAGAAGGGGGAGGGATTATAGACAATAACAAAACTGGCATATGTGGCAACTTTTGTGGGAAGTATCGTGAGTCTGCAGAACAAGGGAAGAAAGGGGAAATGAGAGACGGTAGAGTAACTGGTTGGGTAGAATATTTTCTCTATCAGGCCACAGTAAATTCAGTTCCCATGAAAGAAATAATCAATTTTTTCTACTTCTAGTTAAAAAAAATATTTTCAATTTATAATACAGGAATAAAAGAAATGACAAAAAGCCTTGAACCAAAAATTAAGTGAACATTTTTACAAAAAGAAAATGGGTTTGAAACAGTTGCATGAAAAGCATAGCCATATGTTGTTAATTGGTGCCTTCGGCTGGTGCAAAATATGTGGGCTCATAGGGCAATATCTTTCAATTCCAATAACCTGTGAAATGTTGACTGATGGAGGCCAGACAGACCAGTTTAGAAAAACATCATGACTGCTAAAAATTACTTTGTATGATTCAAATCAACTTCGATGCGAAGATTCTAAAAACTTTTATGTTGGCTATTGGCTGCATCATACAACCCTCCTCTATTTTATACACATGGAACTATGCACCACACATGTACTGGGTCAGGCGAGACAAATTCCAAATTAAGATCCTTTTTCATACCACACCAGTTGGTATAATAGTGAATGTCCAGGAGTGAACAAATTTTTTTGTTAATTATACTTTCTGTTGGGTGACAATCTGGTAAATTGTGAAGTCATTCCCATGATTATGACTACAATACCTTTTCTTTCTCAAGCACCTCCACAGATGAGTCACCAGGAACTGAAGGCCAGACAGCTGGCTTAGGCCATGGTAGCAAGCTGAGGGAAGCACTGCTCAAAGGGAAAGAAACAACTATTAAACCAGAAACAGGGAACACTATACCAACTATGATGTAACTAATCATGCACTACACAATCAATGAAAGGAATACAGCATGATCTGATGAAGAAAATGCAAAAGAAAATGTTGATCTGCAATCACAAAAAGATGTACCTGTTGACAGGACTTCTTTCTATATCAGTTCCATACCCAATTAAATAGGCAAGCCTCATGAACTGCCAAGATATATAACATTTAGAAAGCAGTTCTTGTTAACAATGGTATGGAACACAATATCAATGTAGTTGATAATCAACATGGCAGACTAAACGAGGATGAAAAAGATGACGTTGATTCAACTCCATTTCTAAATGGTGCATTTTTGTCATTGGAGTTGTCTCATTTGAAGACTGCATCAAAACAAAATAGATATCCAGTCTATTTACCAACTTCATGAGAATCCTACCTTAACTCTAGCTAGAGAGTATAGGTCCCCCAGAAGACGAAAAAACTCCTTCTCTATATCAGGCGCCACATTTCCATCAGTATAATTTGAAGTGGTTGCTTTAATTAAAGACATGCAAGCAGTTGCTACCCAGACTTCACGCATACAAAATGGCAGAATCCGCTGAAAAGAAATATCATAATGAAGTCAAAATGTGAGAAACAAAAAAATTATACAACTCAAACTGGAATAATATAGTAATATAGACACGTGAAGAGAGCATTTGATCAAATACAGTAAATCAAATACCTCATGCAAGGACAATGATTTAGAGAAGCTTATTATGAATGAATAGCCTCGTGTTGCAGCCTCAATGGGACGATGTAGCTTGAATAAGAGCTGCAAAATGACAGTAATTTAGTAAGCCACATAATTCAGTTAAAAGGATGGTTACTTGCAGTATAGTACCTGAACACAAAATGTCAATGACAACACAAACAGATAGTCGTTAAAAAGGCTTTGGATATTACAATTTTTGGAGCACAAACATCTCTAAATCAGTGACAAAGACCAAATAGATTAAACTTTAGGAATTGTTGAATGGATTAGTGACAAACCAGGTCATGGAGGATGGTACTGCACTAACACCATGTTGATAAGAAATCGGGAATAATGAATTTTTTGTGTTGTGTACATACATGAGTATCCTTATTTATAAAGAAGAGTACTGCACTACCAATTTTTCGTGTTTTCATGCAAATTATTTTATATTTATTTTAATTGAATGCAAAAGGTAAAATTCAGTCTGATCTATAAATTGCATCTTAAACAATGTTTTCAAAACCAAATTGGTCATTAGACCAGTTAAGATGGTTCAATCGGTGGGTCAAACCAATATTAATAAAACTATTTTAATAATTAAAAACACGCTAAATGATGTCAAAAAATATATAATATCATAATTTTATCTTGCTCAAAACTAAATAAAACTTAAATTTATGGGTTCTTTGCATTTAAAATGCATAAAAAGTTTAAATAAATATGCATATCATCTAAACTGTAAGAAAAAAGTTAAAATTGTAATTTATTATTATCTTTTGTTGAACCGGATTTTTACTAGTTTGACACTGATTCTGTACATCACCAGTTGTGCACCACAACCGAACTAGACTAGAGACTGATTTTCAGTATAACCAGCGGTCCAATTTTGAGAACCATGATCTTAAATCATATATATCATAAATAATACAAGCAAAGAAGCAGCTAAGCTTACAAACAGCAAAGAAGACATTAGAGCAAAATCAATCTAAATTTGTTTTACAACTAAGCTGCTAACATGTTTAGCATTATATAAGTGTTCTGGCCAGGGCAAACCTTTGATTGACATGCAAACAGATACTGTCTGAATTCAAACTCCCTAAACGAGTCCTCTTGAACCATCTGTGTCAATGGTTTATTTATTGGATTAAGCAATGCTGCCTGATCATCACCATGATCAGCCCCTCCAAAATCTCTCTGCTTTCCAGTCATGTTAACTGCATTCATTTCAGTCATTTGAATCAATTTTCATTGTTCACAGGAGACTATCTGTTAGACACAAGATTTAATGTTCCCGTGAAGGGGGTTTATAAAGAACAAAATTGTCAATCTAAAAACATCAACTTTATTTGGCTACAACAACAGAGAAAGAAACTAAGCATCAAGCACCTGTTTCAAGATAGCAGAGTTCCAGCTCATCATATTCCCGTAACGCATCATCATGAAGGTGAGCCATTTCAAACATAAAAGCCAAGCTTTCCTGAGCACAGAATACAAATTTATTTAAAGACCCCAAAAGCTCCCAGAATTAGCAGAAAGGGGTAACTTATAAAGAACAACAAAGGTTGGACTTTCATACGTCAAAATCATTTATTGCACTTTTAAGTATAATTCATCAAAATAGCATTAACCTTTAGAATAAAAAAATTGCAGAAGTTCCAGACTGGCATGAGGCGCTGTTCACTGAGCTTTCGTATTTCATCCTCATAAAATTGTACACGTCTATCCAGGGTATTTCTAATGCATTCCATTATCTTTGATTCTAGATCCTCCCAAAAGTTTGCTTCAGGAAAATGCATGTCATATTTGCAACATCTAGATGAGGAAGCAACCATGTTAAAAGCATCAAATGAGAAGGAAATAAAATTGTCAATAAAAAGGGAAGAAAATTAAGTTGTGTCATTAATGCAATTAAACTAAATATTAAACATAAACTTGAATAATAAATCTTTTATCTTTCTCAATTGTTATTATTTCTGTTTGGTAACTATCACAGTGTTTTTTCCTAACTCTACCATAAAAAGTCTCAACCACTTGCATGTATAATGTTAACAGATGATTCCATAATATTTATTTATGAAAGAAATAAGAAAACGTATCAAATAATCCTATTGAAAGAAAGTATAAGAGTGAACCTTGAAGCTAAATTCCAAGCACCACTTTTGCTTTCTATATCGACACATCAAGTTCATACTAACCAAAACAATAAACAATTAAATAGTTTAAATTCCTATGTGTTGATCATATTCTGTAATATATATCAAAAGGTTGATAAAACATATTGAGTTGTAAAGAATATCAGCAAACTATCAACAAAACATTCAAACTTCCATTGGAGAAGGGAAGAGCTCACTTGTTGCAAGTCTAATTTGTCAGGTTACCTTTCTCTTCTTTTGGTATTAAACTCAACTTCAAGTCTAGCATATACTTTCTTCGCCATTTTGTTTGCCTGATCATTTGCTGGATGAGCTTTTGATACAAATACAATGAACCACTCCCTTTCATCATTTTGGACAATTAATTTCAAACGAGGTTTAAGGATATTTTTGAACTCATCTAGATCCTGGGAATAAAATTAAGAGTTAAACTACACAATAGATCCCACAACTGAATCAATAACTGAAAGGATTATACACCAAAAACCTATTAAAACCATGAAATTAAGCTCTTATAATGTTTTCTGCATCAGATTATCAATACATACTGTTATTCGAAGAACTCCCAAAAACATGTAAAAAACATCAGCATTCTTTTAACAAGCAAGAAAACTAACCACAATCAGGCTAATTCAACATGATAGTTATACACCAAGTATAGATCAACCTATGAAATAAAACTCCTTAATGAATTTCGTCAGCAGATTAACAATAATTTCTGTTCCAACATTTGAAAAAACTTCCAAAACAGGTAAAAAGTGATCAGAATTGTTTTTCACAAGAAAGGAAACTAGCAACACATCAGGGCATCATCAAGCTAATTCAACAGAACCAACAAGAAATAACATTTAAAATTCAATCTTAATGCCAACAAAAGTTACAAATAGTGAGCAGGAAATGTGTGCAGAAACAAACCTAGTCAAATCCAATGAATTAAAATGGATGCATTGTAGCAACTATCTGAAGACTGGACATTTTAAATAAAAAAGGATGCCATGCAACTTATTTATAATCATAGAAGCTAAAGAAGTCAGGTGCAAATCCAAAATGTTGTTTTTCCGAAATCACTTCACATTAAAGTTCATTGGAAATTGAAGCTTGGACAAAGAATACATACATCACCTTGTGCTAAAACAATATAGCTACTAGAAAGGATTAACAAGCACCAAATGTCAGCTCCCCTAATTAAAAAGGTTGCATACCATGTAAGAAATCAGTCATCTAAACTAAAAGCTCAAAAGTTAAGTACAAGCCCAAGAATGTATCTAAAACAGACATAATACTATATATGAAAACAGATTTTTTTTTCCAATAGGAAAGGGATAAATCATTGCAAATTCTTATTATCAAAAGTAAAAATAAAAGTAACTTTCTATGTAATCAGTTTTATCAAATGTATTTTGTCTTGAAAATTCATTTCACTCCAATTGGCAGATCCATGAGCTCCCAAGTTTGGTCTTTTTCTAGTGAACTTATTCTATTGTCCAAAACCTTCCTCCATTTATCATGCTCCACAACTTCAAGAAACAAAGCTGGATCATCACTCATAATGTTTTGTACCATGTAGGTTTATGCTTCTACACTCAACCCCTCACCACTCACAAATCCTTCCATCCAAGCTAGTGTCCTTCTTCTTCTTTCAATTGCCTTTACATGTGAATTCTTACTTCATTATTAGCATTATTATCCTTCATATAATTTTCATTACTAGCATCACTACCCCTCACATTATCTTCACTAGCATTACCAAATTCTTCATCTTCCTCTAAATCATCACCATTACTCTCCCTCACTTTCCTCACCATTGAAACCATCATTACCCCAAACCAATTTTGCTTCTATTTGGTTTTTATAATTTCATTCTCAATCTCAACTTTTTTTCTTCCTCAAAAACTACATCCTTACTAATTATTTGTCTTAGGTCAAAAGGACAGTAACCCTTTGACTCATCACTCACACCCAACATGATACAAGGAAAACTATTATCATCAATTTGACCTCTTTTTGTCTCGGGTATGTGCATATGTGCGCAACCACAAGCTTGGAGGTATTCTCCTAAAGGTTTGACTCCGCTCCAAGCTTATTGAGGAGTGATGCTCTTCATAGCAATGTTGGACATCGAATCAACAAGTAAAATGCCCAATTTATAACTTCAGCCTAGAAAGATTTGGGAACCTGTATAGCAAAGAGCACACAACATACGATATTCATCATTGTTCTATTTTTTCTTTCTACAACCCCATTTTGGTGTGGTGTATACGCTCTAATCAATTGTCTATTATTCCACCTTTTTCACAAAAATGATTTGAAATTGAAAGTTAATTATTCTCATTTGTCCGTCCACAAACACTTCACAGATGTTTCTGCTTTATTTTCTACTAATTTCTTGTAAGTCTTGAAACACTCCTAGGCATCTGACTTTTCAAAAAGCAAATATGACTGTAATCATCAATGAAGCACAGGAGATCCCTCTTTCCACTATGTGATATAGGCTCTTCTGGTCTGCAAAAATATGCATGTATGAGATCAAATATCTTATTAGCACACCATTCACTCTTCTCGGGAATAGGATTATGGTGTTGCTTATTGACAAAACAAACTCCACAAGAAACATTTAAGACTTCTAGTTCAGGTAGTCCACACATCATATTTTTTTTGTTTGTAGCGCCTTTAATCCCATATAGCTTAAGTGTCCATACCTTTGATGCCAAAAGTAAGCTAGTTTGAGGAAGTATCCAAACATTCTTGAATAGGGGCACTATTGTTGGAGCTTTCATTGAGAAGAATAAACATATAATTGATACTCATCTTCGTATGTGCAATCAATCTTTTGCTTGGATGATAGATATTACATATTCCATTTTTTATGAAATAGCAAGACCTTTTTCCCGCAACTGCCTCATACTCAACAAGTTGTTTCGAAGCTAAAGAACATAAATTACATCTTGAATAAGAAAAGTAGTTCCATTAATCACCAATCTTACATTGCCTTTTCCAACCACAAACATTGGAGAGTTATTTTCACACTTAACAGAATGCTTATGTTCTTCTACCATGTTAGAGAACATTCCTCTGTCTCCACACATATGATTAGAACATCAAGAGTTCAAGAACCATGCATCGTTTCTTTTGGCTTTATTTTCTTCTACAAAAGCCATCAAAAGAAGCTCCTCTTCTTTGTCCAATTCAACGTAATTCGACTCTTTGTTCCATTTGAGACATTCAAATTGAAAATGTCCCAAATTGTGGCACTTCAAATACTCCTCCTTGGCCTTTGAGAAAGATTGTCTTCATTGCCCACATCCTCAACCCCAATACGCTCCTCTTCCTCTTCTTTGTCCAATTCAACGTAATTTGACTCTTTGTTCCATTTGAGACATTCAAATTGAAAATGTCACAAATTGTGGCACTTCAAATATTCCTCCTTGGCCTTTGAGAAAGATTGTCTTCATTGTCCACATCCTCAACCCCAATATGCTCCTCTTCCTCTTCCCCTTTCTCAACTATTTTCCACCTTGTGTGTTCATTCCCCATCTCTACTACTTCTTTTAAACTTTTGTTCATGAACCACTAGAGAGCTTTGAAGCTCGTCGACCACATTCTTTCTTTCTCTTTTGACTACTCAATCGAAACCACAACATAGGTGAATCTCTCCACCAATTTTTGAAGAATTTTCTCCATCACTTCTGAGTCAAGCATACCTTCTCCATTGCTCCTCATTTTGTTGGCCACTACCATTATTCTAGCCAAATATGAGTAATGGTTTCATATACTTTCATTTCATGAACCTCAAACGCTCTTCTCAAACAATTAAGAACTAACTACTTCACATGATCATTGCACATAAATTTTCAATTTAGGGAATCCCAATCAATATTGGATGTGATATGAAGCCTGTCCGAGGCTTGTTCAAAGATTGATCTATCAATAGCCCGAAAAGGATAATGTTTGACTTTATGATCTTTGTACTGGCATTTCCCAACTGCTGCAACTCTACTTCAATCAACACAACCCCTTCATCGGACTCCTCAAAACTAGTTTCAACCAACCTCCCTAGACCATTGGCATGATGAGGAAGATTTTCCATCAACTCACTCTAATAATCATATGTAAGCCATCAAAGTGAGAAATTTTTGCTGAAATCATTGTCACTCGCCTTCGTGTTATGCTCTCTTCTCTCTTAACTAACTTGAAAGGAATAATAAAAAATATATGTAGCTTGAAAAACTGATAGATGATGTTATTGAATCAAAACATGTAACCACAAATATATTTTCTTCCCCTTATTAACAGCCATTTACTCTCTATATTACAACATCAAAAACCTTCTCATCTTCTAATTTATAATAATAACAACAATACTCAATTCTTTCTACTGTAACAGCAAAAACTTCTTCATATCTAACCTAAGTTGTTATTAAAACATGCAATTTTGTACTGCAACCTAAAAAATATAAACTAGAATTCTTGTTACCTCACAGGTGACAAGTACAACTGTTGCATAAGGCTCTCGAAACCAAAATAAAAACTGCTCCTGAGGGAACCGGCTGCGTAGTCTTGAATCAGTAGTTAATATGAACTCGGCTGGCAATGCGTCAACAAAGACAGGGTTCCGCGTCTTGTTATTCAAAGTCGCCCGTTTGAACGGCGAACGCCCCTCAAAAGCAGGTTTGACAGTTGGCCACAAGTCACTCACATCCTCCACTGAGAATCAATTCACAAAGCATCAATATAAAGAAGTCACATGCACACACATTCTCACGCACACATCCAGATCAATAATACTACATCTACTGTTTATTACTGTCTCTGCTTCCACTGCGACTATTCATTGTCAACAATGACAACAGTTGAGACTATTTTTGCAGTTTCCAATGGACCTCGCTCATCTTTACCTTGAAACGATCATCACAATACATTGAAATTGAAATTGAAGTATTCCTAAGTTCGATAATTACAATCAGCAATTATTGAAAATACTAATATCACATAGGCAGAATAATAAATTGCAGTGAAACGCAACTAAAACCCTACACCGCGATCTAAAACTAATACAGAGCTCCTTTAAAGATAAAAACGGAAAGAAACGGAGCGTTTCAATGCGATTGCGAATAGCACAATGCTAGGAAACCACAAGCGAATGCAGAGAGAACGGAGGAGATTGGATCTTCGGTTACAAAGCGATGAGAGGAAGATAGTGATGAAATACCTGAAATGACGAGGCGATCGGAGGTGTTTTTTATTGTCTGGAACTGAGCGAGGAAGTTGGCCATGGTGGATCTGAAGAATTAGGAAAGATCCATGGAAATGAAATCGCGGAGAAAGAGAGAGAAGAGAGCGCGGTGGTGCAGTGAGTGAGAGTGTTGAGTTGGAAGAGCTAGTTTGAGTATGGAGTTCGGAGAGGTCACGGCCCGCAGATCTAGTGCTTCGCGGTGTACACCATCACCGTTCGCACATTTCATCAGACCGTTGCCTCAGCCGTCATGTCACTCTCTATGGATACTTATTTTCTTCCGTGGAAAAATGTTAACTGCACTTTGCTTCTGAGAATCATCAGAGTTAACACCGCGCTCGTTCGCGTATTAACTGTGTATATACAGTATAAAGAATTAGTTTTTTTCTTTAACCAGAGTCTCTTACTTGTTATATTTTAACTTTTTTTGTTCTTTTTCTTCATTGTATTTTAATTTTTAATTTAATGTTATTGTTCTTTTTTTTTTTTATTTTTTTTTTTTTTTTT
>Ga0209389_1003509_pt1 | contig 12679 bp, 10 predicted proteins | sample CowpearedBW_FD_187526 | JGI IMG/M metagenome (GOLD analysis project Ga0209389, IMG submission 187526) | Root nodule microbial communities of legume samples collected from California, USA - Cow pea red BW (SPAdes) (version 2) | ecosystem: Host-associated > Plants > Roots > Nodule | place: USA... | reverse complement strand
CCCTGATCCAGCGTATGATTCGTGTCCCGAAAGTCCCAACACTTGAAATTCAAGAATCTCATGCTCGAGTAGAATCATCTGTTATGGCCGCAACTCGAGGAAGAGGAGGACATGGACCTAGAGGAGCTGGACGTGGAGGCCGTGGACGTCCTCAATGCACATATTGCAAGAGGATGGGTCACACTCAGGAAAACTGTTACTCCTTACATGGTTTTCCTTCTAAGACTGCCAATGTCTCTCAGGCTGACACTACTGAGTCCAAGTTCACTGAGGACGAGTATCAAGAGTACCTACGTCTCAAGTCCAGCAGCCTGACACAATCATCTCAAGCCCCGAGTACTTTAACAGCTTGCATTTCTCAATCCATTGAAAGTCACAATTCATGGGTAATTGATTCCGGTGCTTCTGACCACATCTCTGGTAATACCTATTTGTTCTCAACCATTTCATTTCAAGACAAACCTCCTAGCTTACACATCATGATTGCCTAGATATACTAATTACTTCTACCGCGAGTTTAGCAAATGAGTTGGCGAGTCCGTATGACTTTTCTTCAAACCCAAAAAGACACCAAAGATTATCGTTTCCTCTGCGAAATTAGCTCGATTCGTTCTTCTCCTCCATTGTTACTTGCGACTAGGGTTCCATGCTCTCTGTGCTATCACTCTCGCGACTCATCTCACAATCCTTGATGCATTGTAGTTTTGTTCTATTTGTTTGCCATTGTCTTGCTGATAGCCTATCGTCGTGGTTGTCCTGTGTTGTGCCATTGTCGTGCTGGTGTTGTGATGCTAAAGTTTCGTGAGAGATGAAGTTTTAGGGTTTCTTTCTTCTATTATGGGCTTCTGGGCCTTAGTCTAGCAACCTTTTATTTTATATAAAGTATAATATATAATGTAACTAATCGAAGTTATTCTAAAAGAATAATAATATAAGAAAAATTTAAAAAATATAATATATTAATAATAATATTTAATTAAAAAAATAGGAAAAGTTATTTATGGAAACATATAATAATAAAATATTATATTATTTTTAAATAATTTTAATTTTCTTTAAAGCAAATGCTTAAGATATTACGAGTCGAGTTTACTAAACTCCCACAAGTTCATGTAAACCCTCGAGTTTGACAACGATAATGTAAGTGGTTTCTGAGAAACAAGGAGACATAGAAACAAAATTGTGCAGGTGAGTCTGTGAGTGTGAATGTTTTACAGCGAAGGAGAAGTGGAAGAAAATCTGTTGGTGTCTTTAGTGCATGAGTGCCACTCTAATGACTTGGGTTTGTGAATGCAGTTTTTGAATTTCTTAAGGAGAAGAGATGCACGTAGTTGAACTAGTGCCAATTTTGAATTTCTAATATTACATATAAATGGATTTGGGTGAAGAGATGCCCCTGCATGTAACTATTGCAAGTTACTGAAGAGAAGACATGTAAGTTACAAGTGTCTTATTTGGTCTTTTTTTTGATTGAAACCCATTTGGCCAAGATTGTGAATGGTGTGGGTTTGAATTTTGTTTTAATTGAAACGCCCATTCACCGAGAAAGGGGATAGGTGCTGCAATAGCAAAATAAAAGGTGAACTTTATTTGTATTAATTTTAATCAGGTGATGCTGCAACCGACAACACACATAACAAGGTGAAGTTTTGATTGAAGTAGTTTCTAATTAGGTTTAGGTTTTATTTAAACTGAATCCATTCACCTAAGAAGGTAATTAGTGGTGCAGCAGTTGGTACAGAAAAACAACAATCCACACGATTTTGTTATGCCACAATCATGCATGGGATTTAAATCGTAAATAGTATGCAAAATTGTAGGATCGTATAGTTTAATTAGTAAAATCTTGATTTTAGCTAATGTGCAAACGAATGTTGCTTAGGTATTGTACGTGTTAGCTTCCATGATGTTAAGCAACATGTGTCTCATAACCCTCTCCAACAAGCCTAGGAGGAACCGTGAAGGAAAATAAGTAGATTCTGATGAACAATGTGTTCATTGTGTTGAGAGAGAGAAACAAGAGAGCTTAGGATGAATTTTGTGTGTTTAGATCACATTGGAGCTGTTGAATTTATAGGGAAGAAAACATAATTACAAAATATTGAGGACATAAATACAAAATATTTAGTTATCCTTGTTCAGGCTAATATATAAATATAGAATCAATCTAATTGATCCTAAGATCAATGGTCAAGATTCTAACACTGCCTTTGGAATGTGAGCAAAAAAAAAAAAGTTTACAGGCATTTGTTGCAACACACTTCAAATGATAGCAACTAGTGGTTCAGTAGTTGATTCTGGAACGTGGCCAGGCCAAACCAGGTTACACTAGGTCAATGTCTTTGCTGATCCTATTAGAGGCTGGACCATTTGTGCCATCTGTTCCTGGTTGGACCGCTTTGATTGGCTGGTCTTAGCTGGGTTTTAAGACATTGGAATGTGCCACCACTGGCAACAAATACCCACCTCTCAACAGTGTGGTTCTTGTCTCGTTAAACTGGTAATGTTAATTACTGCACCATTAAGGCATTAACTAGAAGACAGACTAGTGTTCATTTTCACTTTGATTGTACTCTAGGGATAGACGAATTTTAGGTATTTCTTGTTCATCAGGTTAATGTAGGGTTCCACATGAATTTTAGGGCACAGGTTATCCTGTCAGCATTATAGGTAACTGTATTTTTTTTTTTAAATTAAAATTTCGCATCAGCATTCCCTGCTTCACTAAACTTTGACTAATAAGGAATGATGTTGAATTTGTTCTTATAGTGTTTCTGCTGTACATTTACAGCACGGTTAGTTGCTGCTTTATGTTTGTGGTGTCTTTGTTAATATCATCTCACATCATTGTTGAAAATTAATCCTGCTGCTGAAATTTCACATCATGTTGGTTGTATATTGTATTCTATTTTTTTTTTATTGAATTGTTAATGCCCTGAAATTCTTTGAAATATAATTTTCAGGCTCGGAGGTTGTTACTAGATCCAGCTGTTCATGAAGAGTTCACTCGTTTAAAGGTTTGCTATTTGACTTGATGCTGACTTACACTGAATTGAGTTTGGTTGATCTTTTTAACTCTTCTGTTGGAGAAACACAGGGAGGTGAGAAAAATTGTGTGATAATTCGTAATTCATGTTTGAATAGGAAAAGGTTTGTTAGTTCAAGTTGTCTACAGATTTTTTTCACTGACTAATATAGGGCAGAGAGATTTTGTTAGTGTCTGAACTGTGTTGTCACACCTAATAACCGTCTGGGGTAACAGTAATAAACTTTTGTATTTTGGAGGTCACAAAATGAAATGGAAAGGAATTATCACAGAAGATGGAAGAGTACAGGCAACCTTTGCACTTCGGGTAGACAGTCCTTGTATAGTTGGAAGTACATGGGATAAGTTGTATGGTAGAGGGTTTTGGTAAATCTGTAACCCTTTGTTTGGTAGAGGGGAGGGGGAGGAAGATGTTGGTTGTTTGGTTTCGGGATGAGGGGAAAAGAAAAAGAAATGGTGGAACCCACTTTTTTTATTTCCTAAATATTTCAATTCATCTCTCTCCCTCTCCCTCTCCTTATTTTTCCCATCAAATCAATCAAATTGCATAACTTTCAAAACACCTTGTCTATTTCTCGCTTATTTCTACTCTACCAAACAATTAATCAAACAATTTTATTTCTTACATATTTATCTTTTCTCAACTTATTTATTCTCTATTTCCATTATTTCTATTTATTTCATCTAAATCAATTACACCCTAAATGTTTTCAGGTTACTTTAGAATAGACAAATTTCAGATTTGGCTTTCTTCTGAGATGTGGTTGGCCCTTTGGATATTTTATAAACAGATGCTTTAATACCCATAACTTAAACACTGTTGTTTTTTCTTTCATGTCGTCACTCCCTACACATAATAACAATTTCTTTCAGTTGTTGCTTACCCCTTTTTAGTTCTTACAAGATTTCTCATCTGATAATAGAATTTAGTCGAGGAAAAGGATAAAAAGGTGAAGGAGTTGCAAGATAACATTGCTGCTATGAATTTTACTCCCCAAAGCAAGATGGGGAAGATGCTGATGGCTAAATGTAGAACCCTGCAGGAGGAAAATGAGGAGATTGGAAATCAAGCTTCTGAGGGGAAGGTGCTACCATCTCTTTGCTCTATGCCTCTAATTGTCCCTTTTTCCCTCACTTGTGTTGTATTAGTTACTGGAAGTAATGTCACAGTTGTATGCATTTCTCCAATATTGACATAAGGGCTCAATCCCAAAATGTATTGTATGGTATTCATTGTTACTGAATTGATGCTTAAATTGTTGTCATTTTCCATTTCTGTTTCCCTCCTGGTATGCAGATACATGAATTAGCACTGAAGCTTGCATTGCAGAAGTCCCAGAATTCACAACTTAGAAGTCAATTTGAAGGTTTGTCATTGAATGGAACTTGTTTTATGTTGTATGTTTTAAATCATGGATAGTGGTTTGCAGCGGCCGTCTTCAAAACCACCAGACACTATAGCTAATTAGTGCATAGCAAGATAACCACTATTGTGAACTATACACAAAAATTGTCAAAAATGATAAAAATTACTCAATATTTACATTCATAATTAACAATGAAAGGTCATTTGGTTTTAAACACCAACGAAAGTCAACTACTAGTTTCCTAGATAGAATTATCGATTATCATCTAAATTCAAGCTGTTATCATTTTCACTATTATTACATCTATAGATTTGAATTTTGGAAATTAAAATCCCAGAAATAGCCCTCCAACAAGCCCCAATGTCTCTGTTCCAAGTTTTTTTTTGAAATAAACACAGCGCCGCAATAGTGCCCACAGCTGTTTGGTCCGCTATACTAAACTGTTCTGCTACAGTAGCCCCTAGAACGAATAGCGTCTGCAGCGACTGCTACACCGAATAGTGGCACTCTAGTGAACTATTTAAAACCCTTTTGGTTCTATAATCCCTTGACTCTTAGACCAGCTAGCTGAGTAACTGTCGTCGCCTTTTCTTTTAAGATTCAAATTAGTCTATCAATAGTTTTGTTACATTTCATGCCAAAGTGAAATGATATTGTTGTGTGTGGCTATAAAACTAATGATTTGAAGTGTATAGTATGCTGGAACTATTATCATAAATGTGCTAATTTATTTTCTTGTGTGTAAAATTGGAGACTGGAGGGATTAAAAGTTATCTACCTTAGTTTATATAAACACTAGTTCTTGTTCATGACATCTATTACAGGGTTGCAGAAGCACATGGAAGGACTGACAAATGATGTGGAAAGATCCAACGAAACGGTTTTTACGTCTTTCTCCTTTTCTCATTATTTGTTATTTAAAGTGCAATAAAATGTCTCTTTGATTCATGAGCAACAATTTATGAACAAAAGATCAACAAAATAAATGATTGCTGATATGAATTGCATGTAGATTAAAAAATTCTGCCTCAAGTTTTTGAAACTGATAATATAATTTGCTCAAATATAATTTTTGAATAAATATTTTTATTATTACATAAAAGAAAGGGTAAATAAATACTTTTTAATAATTTTATGCCATGATGTCCTTAGATTGATAGAAATTGGGTATTGATGTTTTCAAATGGAAAGTTTTTGTATACTTAGAACCTGTTTATATCCGAGTCAAGAAAATGTTTTCCATGGTTGGATAACGTAATACTGTATGAATGCGTTGATATTTGAACGCGTTATTTTACAATAAAGAATTTTGAATCAATACTTTTGGCAGATACATGAAAATTGATATTTGAGAGTCCATCCTAAAATGGATTGCATTGCAGGTTCTCATGTTACAAGATAAACTCGAAGAGAAGGATCGGGAAATCCAAAGACTAAAACATGAGTTTCAGCAGAAAAACGTAGAGGATGCAAGGTCTGATGCAACTTTGACCAAAAATGACAATAACGAGACGACAGCTGGAGAGGCTGCGAACTAATTTGACAGTATAATTTTTTGTAGGAAACAATTGCTTTTCATTTTAATGTCTTTATACTCCTGTATATTATGTTAATAATTTTTTGCATATCTATGAGGAATGATTATGCTTCTACTTTGAGTGGAAATATAGTCCTCGTAGTTGAACATGGTGCCATTTTTATACTTCACTATCTGTTACAATGGAGTTGTGTTCTTTAAAAGAAGAATCTTTCTAAATAAAATTGGAGATATATAAAACACAAGATATGGACACTAAATTGGGTGGGGGAGCAGTACAAGTTTTCATCAGGAGAAAGGATTTTTAAATCATTAGATTGTATTTCCTTTCAATGTCATCAAATTTCAACCATGGTGGCGTGCGGAAACCGGTTGTGGTTTCCGAATCTGTTGCAACAACATGGAGAATGTGAAGTGGGTTTCTGTGACGGCTCGTGGAGGTCACTTTTTGCATGGCGGCTGGCGGTGGTGAGACGGTAATGGTGGAAAAAGCGAACTGAAGAAAGAGATAAGTAGTAGTAAAGTAGCAAAGTGGAAGAGATAATGCATCAACTGCTTCATAAGAGATGAGATAGGAAGCGGTGGTGGCACACATCAACCCTAATTGCATCATTTGATGTGCTTTATGAATGTTTAATACATAAAGGTCAAAATTTGGATTAGGCCTATTAATATTATTTAACCTAAATCTAGAAATTCTTCTCTTTTATTCTTTTACATGTTATCGTGACCTTCATCTTGTTCTTTTACTAGTTACTATTGCAGTAAAATATTGGTTAAAACATCTCTTCCCTTATTCTTTTCACTTTGGCTTTAATTACTGCAACAAACAAACACATCTGCCACCATTGATTGTTGTTGCTTGCCATTGTCAATCACTGTTACCTGCCTCATGTCGTCACAGTCAACCACTATCGCTTGCTGCCATTGTCAACTCTTTTTTTTTTTTCAATTTTTTCAATTTTTTCCTTCTCCTCTACTTTCACCATAATTATTTTTTTACAAATTATACTTTTCGTTATAATTGTTATAATTTCCGTTATAACTTTATAAATGATTTTTATTTGTTGATATTTTTCGTTATCTGATATTGATAACATTGTTTCCTTTTGAAATTTAAAGTATCAACTCTTATTAACATGATTGTTGTGTCTATTTTAGGTTGTTCTATCCTCTTTGGTTATTGGTACTAAAACAAGATTATCATCTAGCTCACAAAAGGGTGGTGTGTTATCAAAATATCATATGGTTTATAGGGTTAACTATCTTACCTCATAACAAGTTCATTTTAAGGAAAGAACGATCTTTCCTCTTAAGAGATGTTCTCTTCGTTATATTTTTCCTACTTCTCGCACTCCTTAAGTGATTTTGTTACATCATTTGTCACTTGAACTCGTCACTCGCTTTTCTCTTTTCATACATCATTAGTTGTCCTACCAATACTCGTTTCTTAGATACTAGTCTTCTCTTGGAGGCTCAAGCGTTAATAGACTTTCGATATAAAATTCCATTTTCCATGTAGTATCTTCAATATTTTGGCCCTTCCATTGTATAACCATGTCACAAATAACATCTTCTCCATGTTTAATCACTTTGTTTGCTAATATACCCTTTGGTTTTAAATTGATTCTGTCATTACGAATTTGAAGAAAAATTCTTTTTAAGAACGAAGATATGATAGATGACTATTTCCTAAACTTTAAGTGGTACGAATTTGAGAATAAATTATATTCAAGAAGAAGGAAGGGTATGATAGAAACTATCTCCTAAACATATATAAGAAGAATTTAAGGAAGAACATTTATAATTCAAAGGATTTATGACAAGGCCAAAGCTCAAAACACATCTCCTTGAAGCTTATAATGTTCCATAAAGAAGGAAACTTAAAGAACATGAAGATCATAAGTACATTTGAGGAAAAATTACTAGAAAAATTAATTTATGTTTTTGGGTTTTGGGCTTTCTTGTAGAAATTAGTTTAAGTTTATGTTTTTAGGCTTGAGCTTTCTTTTAGAGTTTCTAGGTTTTCTTAAATTTATGTGCCTATAAATATAGGTACCAAAAACTAATGTAAACAATTTTGAGTCATATTATATGCATTTGAATTCTTTGAGAGATGATTCTCTTGGTTTTTGGATTAGAACTTTGATTCTTATCAAAGATTAAAATCTTTATGACGAATTTTCACTTGACTTATCAATCTGTTAGATTGTGGGGTTCCCCCATCCACGTCTTATTTCGTGTTCTTTTTTGATTTATTTGTGTTGTGTCTCCTTAGGATTCAAATTAAGAAGGGATCATACTTTTTCATGGATAAGATTGTATAATCATGAATCTTAACAATACACTTATTGCATATAAGATATTTGGTCTTGTTGTTGTAAGATACATAATGTAACCAATTAAGCTTTTGTATAGTGCTTCTTCCACTTATTCTTCTGAAATATTATCCTTTCATAACTTCTCCTTTTGACACATAGGGTGTCCATACTTTTATAGTGTTTTATGCTAAATTTCTTGAAGATCTCCTTTGTGTACTTCCTTTGACTAATGAAAAATTTACCATAATTTTTCTTAACCTCCATACTAAGGAAAAATGACATTTGTTCTAAGTTTGTCATTTAAAAACTTATAGCATATTATCCTTGAATTGTTGGATAAGTTCATAATAGCTGCTAGTAACTAGGAGATCATCAACATACAAAGAAATCATAATAGAATTAGCTTGATCACCTTTTATGTATAAAGTGGATTCACTAAGACTTTTAATAAAGCCTAGCTTTGATACAAATTCATGAATTCTATTATACCAAGCTCTTGAGGCTTGTTTCAATTCATACAAAGCCTTTTTTAGTAGATAAACTTTGTCTTTTTGTCCTTTCATAAAGAACCCTTCAGGTTGCTCAACAAAGATTCCTTCCTCATAAAATCCATTTAGAAAGGTTGACTTGACACCAAATTGGTAGATTTTCCACCCCTTTTGTGTTGCAATAGCTAGCAACATCCTAATGATATCTTACCTTGCAACTAATGCAAACATATCAAAGTAATCTACTCCAAAAATTTGAACGTACCCTTTCACGACTTACCTTGCTTGTACTTTTTGATTGAACCGTCTACATTTAACTTTGTTTTAAACACCCGTTCCACACCTATGACTTTAAACAAGCTCCTAAGTCTATTTTTTTCCGATCCTCTTGCATTATGTCCTTCTATTGTTTAATAATAACATGCAGGATTTAGAAGTATTACATTGCATTTGTCATATATATGTGATAACAATCTCTTACATTGTGCATCATTAACTAGCTCATATTGATTAAGTAAAGGGCTAACTATTGGCATATTTTCAGCATTATTCCAATTTTATTGCTCATTCTCCATGAAGTACACATCCCTACTTATAAGAATTTTCCTTCTAGAAGGTTGACAAATTCTATAAGCCTTGGATATGAAGTTGTATCTCACAAAAATCCTAGGTTCAACTTTCTTGTCTAGCTTGTCTCTTTTAACAGTGAAACATAACCATTCAAACACTTTAAAATTTTTTAAGAAGGGTTTATAACCATACCGAGCCTTGAACAAAGTCTTCCCATCTACTTCTTTGGAGGGAGGTCTATTTAACAAAGATATTGAAGTGTTTGCAGTCTCCACCCAATATTTCTTTGATAGTCCTTTCTCATGAAGCATACATCTCACCATCGTCTAATACTTGCTTTCATTAACCTAATTTTGTTGAGGAGTGTAAGGTGTTGTTAGTTGATCCTCAATGTATGCTTACTCACAAAACATAGTGAATTGTCATGAAGTGCATTCCTTCCCATTATTAGACTGTAAAGGTTAAATCATGCAACCACTTTGCTTTCCAATCTATTGCTTAAATCTCCAAAATACACATGCAACTTCTAATTTAGACTTGAGAAAGCAAATCCAACACATTCGAGTGAAATCATGAATAAAAGTGATATAATATTTACTATAATATTTGCTCTCCTTAAGTGAAGCACTCCTTTGACATCCAACCAAATCGATGTGTATCAATTGTAGCTTCTTTGTTGCTCTCCAGGTTGTTTGTTTAAATGGTAATATTGATTGCTTTCCATATTGATAAGTCATATAACTTGGTAACTTAGAATCCAAATGAGGCAATCCATGAACCAACTCTTTTTGTTGCATATTGAACACAACTACATAATGAAAATGGGCCGACTTGTTGTGCAATAATTCTATACATTTACGGTTGTTGGATAAGCAAATTGGATCAAATGAGAAACATTTTCCTCTCACTTTGACACAAAAAATTTCTGTCATTGACATATTTAATCAAATAATGATTATTTTCAAAGATGACTTTAAATCCTTTCTCAACCAATTGACCAACACTGAACAAGTTTTGAACCTACACAACTTTGTAGTCGCACAACTTTTAATGGCTGTAGTGCCCCGTATTCAAGAACAATTATATCATCATTACTAATTCTAACTTTTGATACGTGTGATCTATCCATTTTTATAAAATGATTTTCATCATGGGTTGTGTAGTTGGTACAACCATTATCCACTCGTATTCAAGAACAATCAAACCACCATTACCAATTCTAACTTTTGATATATGTGATTTATCCATTTCTATAAAATGCTTTTCATTATGGGTTGTGTGGTTCGTACAACCATTATCCACTAATCAACATTGACTCAAGTTGCTGCTTAAGAAACATGTTGCTACAAACAAATGCTCATTTTCTTGTTGATCTTCAACTTGGGCCTTATTCTTTTATTAAAGATTTCCTTTTCTATAAATTCTCACATGATGTCCTAACTTGTTGCACTTCTCATGCTTAACATCATGCTTTCTCCAAGACTTGAAAGAATGATGACCCATTTGGCACAATGCTTGTGAAAAGGAAATCCTTTGTTTTTGTCTCCATTATTGTTATTGGCCACATCTTGTGTACTGAAGTTCTTCTTCTTGTATTCCTTCCACTTGTTTTTCTTTTCTTGGTTAAGTTGAATTTTATATTACAATACTCTTTCCACAAAACCTTCGACTCTTATCTTTCTTCTTTGTTCTTGTGTTTGCAAAGCATTTACTGGTTTTTCTAAGGTAAGTTTTGACAAATCCTTTATATTCTCCAAGGAAATAGTAGCAGTCGAATTTTTTTACGGACAATCATAGATATAATAATGTCACCATAAAGCATAAGCGGTGTCAGTGTTTTGTATAATGTTTCAGAATCCATTTTTTTATGAATTAAAGCACGATGTTTCAACCTTTTTGTGGTGGGCTACACTTTATTCTCTCACAATTCCTTTAGAGAACAAGGCACATGATACCAATTTGTTGGTAAAAGAATGTAACTCACAAGGAGAATAATAATTTATTTATTCAACAATAACATGTCTATAAATACAGACCTTGTAACAGAAGAAAAAATAGCCACAGGAAAAGAAATAACATTAAACAATTGTTCATGCACATGTTCAACAAAGATACATGAAAAAAATGAATGTATCTTAGTTGTATCGGGCAACTGCAACTTGTAGAGTAGTGCTCTAACTCTTTCCAGCACTTTAAATATCCATAATAATGTGCATCTAACAAAGGATTTATAAAAGCTTCCACACTTAATTATGCATGCAATCTAAGCTTTAGAAACACAAAATCTCCTACGTGAATTTATGCTCTGTCTTCTTTTTATTTGCTTGATATATCATTCTATTTTGTGTCTGCTGCAATTAATACTTCAATTGTCTAAGAACTTCACCTTAATCTAATAACTCCCTCTTTATCGCCTCCACATCCACTTCTTTGTGTAGGAAGCAAATGATAATTGTGGGTGTTATACCATAAAAACCTTCAAAAGATGTTGGCCCTAGGAAGCATGGAAATTGGTGGTTTACCAATATTTAGCCCACGACAGCCATTACACCCATTATTTTGGCTGATTTGTTACTGAACAATGTGGAAAGATCTTCCAAACAATAATTAACAACTTTGGTTTGACCATCTATTTTTGGATGATAGGTGATACTTGTAAGGACCATGAGAACGAAATCATCTAGGAGCGGACTAGACGAGGTGGAGCCATCTAGTGGAGGACTAGACAAGGTGGAGTTGTCTAGCAGAGGACTGGACAAGGCCAAGTTGTGAGGTAAGCAAATGTGTCAAGAAGGGTGTTGGTAGAATGTTAGACGAAAGGTGTTAATTGCACTAGTTAGACGATGTGTGTGTTTTGCAGAGTAGACAACTAAGTGTAAAATGCACACATTAGATGACTATTGTAGCTACATTAAGTAGAAGAGTGTGGTTGGTGAGCATTAAACGTTGTTTGTGCTAGACACTTTGGGGATGTGCTGTGTTTAACAACTACATGTTAGTCACATGGCGATGGTATCTCACTAACATGTGAGAACAATAATAGAGTAGTAAGTCAAGGACAAGGGGACAAGTGTTTTTAAGAGGGTTAAAAGACCTTATAAGTGTAATTTTATGATTGGATGATTTGAGAAAAAACACGCTTTAAGTTACAAAATCCCATCACAAAAGTACCTCATTAAGGAAATTATACTTTTTTAGAAAATCATTTCTTTCTTATTTTTCTCTCTCTTCTCTCTAGAGCTCGTGGTGGTTGCTCATTTCTAGATCAAATAGTGGTTTGGTGTTTGTGGAGAGAAGAACTTTCAGCTTAACTAATTAGAAGTGGAATCGGGGTAAGTCAACTTTGACTT
>Ga0209389_1003508_pt1 | contig 12679 bp, 9 predicted proteins | sample CowpearedBW_FD_187526 | JGI IMG/M metagenome (GOLD analysis project Ga0209389, IMG submission 187526) | Root nodule microbial communities of legume samples collected from California, USA - Cow pea red BW (SPAdes) (version 2) | ecosystem: Host-associated > Plants > Roots > Nodule | place: USA... | reverse complement strand
ATGGCGTTTTTTAGTTTCTTAAGAGCCTCTATGCTTTCCTCAGTCCACTCGAAACTCCTTTCTCCAATAGGTTGGTAAGGGGCTTCGCTATCTTCCCATAACCTTGTATAAATCGACGATAATAACTCCTAAGACCAAGGAAACCTCTTAAGGCTTTAATGCTCTTAGGTATTGGCCACTGGTGAATAGCTGCCAACTTCTCAGAATCCATCTCCACCCCTTTTTGTGAAATAATTTGCCCCAAATACCTTACTTGCTTCCTGAATTCGCATTTTTTTCTGATTTGACAAGAATTTATGCTGCTGTAGTGTCCCCAAAACCTGGTTTAGGTGTGTCAGATGTGCCTCCCACAACTTTCTGTAAATTAAGATGTCGTCAAAAAACACCAAGAACAATTTCCTCAAATATTTATGTAGAACCGTTTTCATAGCACATTGGAAAGAAGCTGGGGCATTGGTTAGCCCAAAAGGCATAACTAGGAATTGATAATGCCCATGGTGCGTGTGGAAAGCAATTTTCTGAATATCATGTTCAACCATTCTGATACGATGATACGCAGCTTTGAGATCAATTTTCAAAAAGAAGTTAGCTCCTTACAACTCATCCCACAACTCCTCCATGACTAGTATGGGAAACATATCCGGAATAGTAGGTTGTTGACTATAATTGATGCAAAACCTCCAACTCCCATCCTTCTTCTTGACTAAAATAACTGGGCTTGAATAAGGGCTATTGTTGGGCCTGATTATTCCAGATTTGAGTATGTCCGACAACTGTTTCTCAATTTCAGACTTCAACAAGTGTGGGTACTGTAGGGTCTTACATTCACTGGGTTCTCACCCTTCTTGATAGGAATTTTATGATCAATCCCCCTCCTGGATGGTAGTTCTAACACCTCCTAAAAAATCCCCTTATACTCCTGCAGAACCCCCCTTAATTCCTCTTGTTTAGGTGGCAAATTTGTACTTGGAACTTCAGCCTCCTCCATTTCAGTCACACCTAACTCCCAAACCAGCGTTATAGCTTCAATCTCAGTTTCCTTCAACAACACCTGAGGTGTTACCACCTTTTTTGTCAGTGTTAGATCTCCCTTTATTTGTACTTGATGATCTACTGTATTGAAAGACATTGTCAAAGTCCTCCAATTTACTTTAACCTCCCCTAGCGAAGCCAGCCAAGTCATCCCCAATATTAGGTCAACTCCTCCCAATTCGAACAAGAAGGTTTCCTTCACACTGTGCTCTTCCAACTACACCTCTACATTTTTGCAGCAGCCACTAGTTTGTTTTCTTATGGCCATCTCCCAATTTGACACAATACAGAAGGGTATTTTCCACTGGTAATTCCAAATCAGCCACTAATTCTGAGGAGATAAAACTATGGCTAGCCCCACTGTCTATCAGAATCAACACCTTCCTCCCTTTAACTCGTCCTTCCAACTTTATTGTATTTGTCTGAGTTAACCCTCCTGCTGAAAATAAAGACAGCTATATCTTCCTATTCCCCATGTCTTGTGATTCTCCTTCTTTTGTTTCCTCTCCGTCGTCCCCTTCCTTCTCATCTTCGGCCAAGATCACCACCTTTAGATTCTTATCGGGGCATCGATGTCCGAGACTATAAGCTCCCCCGCAATGGAAGCATCTTCCTTCTTCCCTTCTTCTATTATATTTCGGGTGAGGAAGGTTTCGTACCCCTCTACTCCTGGTTCCCTCCACTTTATTTTCCCCAGTTTTGGATCCAAACAATGTTTCCCTCCTTTCCTTCCGACCCGTACTGATTTGGCTGGGTGCGCCTTGTGAATTTCTCTTGAAGATTTCAGTTCTTGAAACTGTCCCCATCCCTCCTTTGTACCGAAAATTAGCATTGTTGTTTCCATATCTTTAGTTGTCTCCATGGATCTCACTAAATCCTTCGGGTCATGTGGTCGGATATGACTTTTGATATTACTTTTCTGATAGATTGGGAATCTGGGACACCAACATCTCAAATTCTTGAATATATTCTTCCATTGTACCATTCTGCCTTATTGCTGCTAGTTCTTCAAAGATAGAGCTCCTTTCTTTGCCTCTAAACCTCCTATTTAGTGCTTCAGTGAATTCTTCCCATGAAGGATTCTTAGTCTTCTTTTTCCAAAAGTGGAACTAGTGATTGGCACTTCCCTCCATACTGATGAAAGCCAACCGCAACTTCTCTTTTTTTAAGAAATACTCTGAATCTCAAAGAATCTCTCTGTTCTTGAAATCCACCCCATTGGGTCACTTCCTTCAAACGTTGGTAATTCTATCCTCTTCATCCAATGATGTTAAACCTCTTCTTCCCCACCGACTCTGAGTTGTCTCTTATCACCTTCCGTTCTCTTCTTCCCCCGTTCACTGAATTTTCACTCTTCTCGGAGCTCCCTTCTCTTTTCTTGTGTTGCTTCAGCAAATCTTTGATTTCTTGAATATTTTCTTGCATCCCCGTAATCGCTTTTCCTTGTTCGCAGGCCCATTTCTCCAATGCCACCATTCGTCCTTCCATGGTTAAGCCTCCCTTCGATCCGGCATGTCAGACCAAACTGTTAGGATTCATTGATTAAAGAACCCAAACTGTCTCATGAAATACTCACCAAGAACACTTACACCAGAGAAAATGACTGAAAAGACTTCTTTTATTGGTTACTATATAGTTCGTGAACATACACTACCAAGGGATAATGCTTCCCTTTCCACACGACTCTTAAGCATCCTGTCACTAACTCTTATAGACAAAAACTCCTCCCCCACTCAGACACAGACCTCCCCTTAAATAGTCTTCCATCAGAGATGACTATCACGGGAGGCTAATTCAGTTTAACCTCAATTGCCTAACCAACTAACTACTTGTCTTCTTCCTTCTCACATATACATTTAGTTTCCTAACAACTTTCTATTACAGTGGGGCATACGCAACACAAGTCTCGACAATTTGGCCACTAAGTTGAATTTAAAACCTAATGTATTCTTAAGTTGATATCACATGTAAGAATATTATAACTGAAAGGAACAAGATCCCAATAAAATTATACAGAGGAAAATCTAATTAAGAGACTAAGAAATGGAAACAACTATCATACCTTTTGTAGTAAGCGCTTCTCGGAAGAAGAACAGCACACCAAAGAAACAACAGGCAAGACCTGAATAACAGCTTTCAATTAGTTAATCAGTACATGCAATTGATAGTACATGCTTAACTTCAATACATATCAACTTTTCTCACCTCTTACATGTAGCGTAATATGAAATTTTTACATGTAAATTCTGAATTATGAAATAATTAATAATTTTCGATTAAGTTGTTTCTTCTGTAGGCCATAAATATCTTACTACAAGTTGACTTGTTAAGAATTTATATCCAAATATAGGTTGCCATTTCTTGAATTTTGTAGTCTGAAAAACTTGCCCATGTAGAATGACATTTAATTGGGTGCCCTATTTAAGGCTTAGTACACACCAATAAGGTTCAACTGTCTTTGGATTATCCATAAAAATATCAGTTCGGTGTTTCAAGTTTCCCATCATATTGTGTCTCATCTTTAACGAATATATCTGAATTGTATAAATAGAAAGATGACAACACATATAAGATCTCAAAATTTTGTTACTTACAATTAATATATTACAGTTAACAGCTTGCACACTGCTTTCTATACAGGAAATAACATAGCAAGAATTTAGGCTAGAAGTATGAAAGTAACACATTATACAGACAAGTAATGGAGAAAAGGTACTGAAAAATAAGTAGAAAATCAGAATTTAAAGTTTCTCTCTATTCCATATATTTAAAATATAATGTAATTGCAGAGAAGAACTGTCACATCTTACTTGCAATATCAGCAACTTTTAATTTATCATGCAAAAAGACCCTGGCCATAATTGAAGCCATAATCGGAACTGTTGAGTTCAATACAATGGCTTGAGAGAAAGGCAGGCTTTGAGAGCTGAAAAATAACACATTGTTTTATTAAAATACTTGGCAACAAATGAAATCCTCAATGACAAAAAAAAAATCAAATAAAATAGATCACAATGATATTGTTATTATAGAATTGTATATTTTTGAATGTATTGTGTGTCTAATCTAGATTACACAATATGTATTTATACTATTGAATAGAATCAACAATCCTAATTTATGAGATTATGTAATGGTTGATTCCCAAGAAATCTGTAAGAGCTGATTATAATCTAACACTTTTCTTCAAGCTGGGGCATATATGTCATATGCACCAAGCCTGTTACAAATGTACTCAATCCAAGGGCCTCTAAGGAACTTGGTAAATACATCATCCAGTTGATTGCTAGAGTTGACAAAATCAATAGTGATTTCTCCATAGAGCACCTTTTCTCCAACGTGACAATCAATTTCAATGTATTTGGTTCTTCATGGAAGACCAGATTTGATGCAATGTGAAGTGCAGCTTTAGAAATTAGCTTAGTACACTAACTGCGAAAGTGATGCTGGATCAAGTTATGGTGAGATAGATGTGTCTACCTACCAGGCGACTATATCTTTCCGGGTCTTTCAATGGCTCCCCCTAACTCGGAAGAAGCTTGATATTGGGATCCACAGGAGTATGACAAGTACAACAGTCCAGCATAGCAGTTTCAATAAGAATGTTCAGGGCACACTTACGTGATTAATGACAATTCCAGAAGCAGATTGAGCAACTTCAATGCCTAAGAAATAATTTAGAGGGCCCAAATCTTTAGTATGAAATTGTTGTGAAAGGTGCCCTTTCAGTTGTCAAATTCCAGTCTCATCAAGGAGGAGACAGAATGATCAGTCTCACACCTTGTCATGCCAAACTGTATCAAGACAGAATTGAAGTGACCAAACCAAGTATGAGGAGATTGCTTCAAACCATAGAGAGACTGTTGATGCTTACAAACAAGACGAGAGTTGCTAGAAGCAAGAAAACCAGAGAGTTGATCCATATAAACTTCTTTCTGCAATTTACCATCTAAGAATGCATTTTTAATATCTAGCAGGTAAAGAGGGGAATGATGAATAGAATTCATAGCCAGAAAGAGACGAGAAGAAGTTATTTTGGCCACGGGTGAAAAGGTGTCCCCCTAATCTAGACCCAAAATTCTTGTATCCTTTGATGATCAAGCGAGCTTTTAAACCCAACGACAAGCAACAGTTTTCTTGCCAGGAGGTAAAGGAATATATTCCCAAGTGCCATTGGAATGTAAGGCTGCCATCTCCTCTACCATTGCCTGATGCGAGCCGGGACCAACCATGGCTTCACCTATAGTATTAAGAATAGACACAGAATCCAAAGAAGAAATAAAAGAGAAATAAGATGGAGACAAACGATCATAAGTAATGGTAAAATCACAGAGAGGGTTAGGATTCCAAGAGGAACGAATACCTTTTTGTATTGCTATAGGAGGTTCAAGTGGAGGAAGCGTGGACGGAGGGGCGATTGGACCAGGAAATGATCAGTAAAGTGAGTCACAATTGGAGTTTGAACTCATTTGTGGTATTGAAGCAAAGGACCATGTTAAGAAGTGCACTTTAAACCTAACTCAACCCTACAAACCGGCTTGTAAGGTGAGATTTGCACCTACTTACATACTATAAACTTATCGTATCACTAGTCGATGTGGGACTTCCAACACCCCCACGCCGAGGTATATACATCTCAAGCATGGAACTTGACATTAATGGGTGGTCCCACAATGGCACGATAGCGGGTGGAATAATACGTCCAACAAACAAGAAATCTCGTTAGGATAGACTCTAACAATGGCTCTAATACAATATAGAATTGCATATATTCTGAATGTATTGTGTGTCTAATGCAGACCACACAATATGTATTTATACCATTGAATAGAATCAATTACAATAAAGACACATAATAGTTAGGAAACAATCATCCTAATTTACGAGATTATGTAACCATAGATTATATTCAAACATTTATAATTAAAAATATAAAGCTAATCCTATAAAAGCAAGGATATCTAGATTATATAGGCATTATTAGGAACGATTTCATTTATTCCCACCTCATATCTTTGTTATTAGAAAATATGAAATATCTTATTGTTTTGATTCCTTTTTCTTCTACATATAAAGCATCCATATTGTCTTGGGAACACACTTTTTCAACTTAATGTCATCACAGCCACAACTACGAACACCGCATTGAGAAAAAGGTGGGCGACTACAATTTCCACAAGCATAGCTGCTGCAGTCCTATGACCTTAAGGATTAGGGTTTCACATATGATTGTCAATAATTTAGCAAAGGGGGGAATGTATTTTCTAGAAATCGTTATTGGAGTTGTTTCAAACTTACTTTCAATGACAGAAATTATCAAAGCATATTCTTGCAGCAGAACTTCAAGAATAGTGTCAACACATTGACATGTATGACTAGACATCTAATTCTAGCAAGTTCATCTCCAATGCATAGGAGGCATGTGGATCACTACAAAGTTGTCTAGCACGCGTCGTGGTTTAGGCAAAGATGTTGTCTTGAATTTGTTCCCACACTTGATACGAGTGGATAGATCCAAGAACACGAGACAAGATCGACTTTGAAAGCATCAATTGAAGCCAAGTAAATAAGATTTGAACTTCACTTCCCATTCTTCATAGGCTAGGTTTATTTTTCTAGAAGCGCGGTCATCACCTCAAAGAAATTGAGGAGGAGTCACTAGGTTTACATAAAACAATGAAGTCTGTGCGACTTTCTAATAGGTTCAACTGATGCTTCCAATGAAATTAATTGGAATCATCAAGTTTTTCAACTATAGAATTGGGAAAATATTGGGAAGAGCAAGGGAGGGAATTTGAATTGGCCATTGCGCAACAATCCTTGGCTCATGACACCATATCAAAATTTTAGGAAGGAGAGAAAACAAAGAAACAATTAACAGAAAGAGAAGGATTACTATTACACTTAATGAGTCTTAGATAACCAGAACAGACAGAAAAGAAGAGAAATGAACAAAATTATTTTATTCAATGTGAAAACGAAACTGAGTCATGTACACTTAGAGTGTTTATAGGAGAATGGTTTTGTGTGTAACCACATAACTTTACAGCTGCCATAAAGAGAACTAAACAGAATACAAGGGAAAATGTACAGTTATACAAAACACATCTTATTACTCTAATAGGCAGCCTCAAACTTAAGTAGAAGATTTTTAAACAGAAAAGTGCTTCACATTAAGTTTGCTACGAAGAATAGCATGTGTAGAAGATAGGGACTTAGTCAAAACATCAGCCCACTGATCAAGAGCCGGAACATGAGAAACAGCCAATTGTTGAGACAATCTTCTCCCGGACAGCAAAGGCAGTTTCTTGGTTGAGAAAATATTTGCACCTCGTTTGGATAGTTTAGAATTGGATAACATAGGAGAAGAGATAGGATCTGCTTTTGCCATGTTGGTTTTATGAAGTAATCACGAATATATTTGGTTTGAGTCACGAGAATAGAGCCATTCGTCAAATGTTTGACCTCAAGACCAAAAAAGTAGTCTAACTGACCAAGCTATTTCAGAGAAAAGTTTGCATAGAGTTTAGCAATGATAGTGTGAATCAGACTGAGAGTTGACAGTGACAAGAATGTAATCAACATACACTAGAAGATAGATAACATCAGATCAATGATTATAAATGAACAGAGAAGTGCACAAGAGCAAGAGACAAAACCCAGTTGCTGGAGAGTAGTTTGCAGTCGTGTAAACCATTGTCTTAGGGCTTGCTTTAGGCCATAAAGAGCCTTGTTAAGCTTGCAAACTAATGATTTATCATAAGCTTCAAATCCTGGTGGTTGTTGCATGTAAAAAGTTTCATCTAAGAACCCATGGAGAAAGGCATTATTCTCATAATTTAGGGTAGAATTGTTCAATTTATTATTCTGAGAATACAACTCCTATATACAAGGCTAGAATCCTATTTTAGGAAGTATAATAGTAGCACCTAGACAATCAAATCCCTATGATTCAAGGATACCATTATACACTGCAATTATAATCTGCTAAATAAGGAAATAATAAAACACAAATCCTGACAGAATTAATACAAATAATAAAACAGATTCTAACAATTATTAACATCAAGATGGAACATTTTCCACCTATAAGAAACAGCAACAGTGAGAATAATACGTATAGTAATTGGTTTAATGACTGGAGGGAAGGTTTCATGAAAGTCAAACCCATGAATTTGATGAAACCCTTTAGCGAAAGGACACGCTTTATATTTGTTGATAGAGCCATCAACATTTTCTTTAACTCTAAACACCCATTTACATCCAATAATTTTTCTGCCAGTAGGAAGAGGAACCCGATCCCAGGTTTTCTGATTAATTAAGGCCTCATACAATGCATGGCAACTTTCCAATTCTCATCACTAAGGGCTTGTTTGACAGTTTTAGGCTCAGAACAAGAAAGCAACAGAGAAGGATGAACTCTTTTTTGATTAATAGCAGTTTTACATCTTTTTTTATCCTAAACCACCTAGGCTTCGTAGTCAAGATTAAGCAGGCCATCTAAACGATTAGACTCCATGAGGAAACGTGCAAGAACCACAGGATTAAACAAAAATCTCTGTAACTTGTGTGACTTGATGACTTGTTCAACATACTAACACTAGTGACAGTAATTGGAATCATCCAGTTTTTCCATGATCACGAAGGTGAAGCCATGAGAAGAGAGCACAAATGAAAGAAAAAAAACCCACCGTGAATTGATAGGCAGAGTGTCGAACACGAACAATTAGAACGAAAACCAGAAGCGACGATGAGAGACGAACAAATCTGTCGAATAAAGGCAAGGAAACCAGACAATCAGAACATGCAAACAAGTTCGACGAACCGAGGTGAGCAGAACCCATAGAACGAAACCTATAAACAAATCTGCAATAGATACGTAGCAATTGGACGAACACAAGCAACGAACCGCAACAAACGAACAAACTTCAAGTTGTGATTGCAAACACAAGACGAAAAGCAATCAACAAACGAACGTCAAAGAGAAGTGTGCACCAAAGAGATGCATAAGTAGAAGATAATCATGCAATCACAAGGAGGGTGAAAAAAACGCTTTGGATACCATCTTAGATAACCATAACAGAGAGAAAAGAATAGAAATGAACAAAACTATTTCATTGAATGTGAAAACTGAACAGAGTGATGTACACTTAAGAGTATTTATATGATAATTGTTTTGTGTGTAACCACAGAACTTTACAGCTTTCATAAAGAGAACTAAACAGAATACAAGGAAAAATGTACAATTCTACAAAACACATCTTATTACTGTAATACTCTAATACTCTAATAATGAGAAAGAATATACAAGTTAAGCATATACCGGCAAAAGAAGATGGTACGGATCAAACAAACTAATGGTTAAGAAACGAACTTTAAGCCTAACTCAAACGTACAAAATTGACTTGTAAGATGAGGTTTGCACCGTCATATATACTATAAATGGGCCCTATCTCTAATCGATGTGGGACTTCCAACACTAATCATAGCAGAAAAGAAAATAACTAACTAACATCCGGTTGAATAATTGAATGTTTGCATTTATATCTCTAATATTTATGGAGTTGAACATTTTACGTAAATCCTTTCTCAAAATCGGATTAGCCCGATAGACCCACTATCTTTGAAGGAATTTTTCTTGTGAACCTTCCTCTTAGGTTCACATTCACTATTTAGGCACAAAAGCCAACAAGTTTTCGACGATCAGTCTTTCCTGCGACGAACACAAGGGTGGGATCACACAACATCAATCTATCCAACCGTCCAAACACCAACATGAGCCAGCCATCCATGCACCTTCACCCGTGACCTCTATCTGGCTCCAATTGTAGCTCTAACCTACGCATGTCGTAGTGCCTAACTTGATAGTTGACTAACTATGTGTATTTTCTACTCACGGGAATTAACCCTATATTTAGTTTTCACTATTTTCACAATTATATTGATTCCTTTTCACTATTTTCACAATTATATTGATTCCTTTTTCACAATACATAAAGTATTCATGTTTCTCATAAACGCGTGGATTCATATGAACGTTCCTGTCTTTTCTAGAGTTTGAAAAAAATGAAAGGTTGGAAAGGAAGAAGCAAGTTGCACTAAACTTAATATGAAGAATATTGTCAAATTACGAATGGAAGTTTTACAAAACTTTGTTCTCACATACTTATTATTAGTTACAACATGCATGATTACGAAATGCAATTCAAATCCTTTCCCTAAAGCCTTTATCTAATGTTGTACTTCTAAGAATTAGTGCAATAACTGATCAAACCCAAGAGCTTTATAATATATATCGTGTTTGACTAACTAACAGTGAAGAAAACAATATCATCCGGTATCAAATAACATCCTAAAAGTACGTTAAAATATTCTGAAAGTATGACATTTTTACGAGTAGAAAGACAAGTAGTGAGTCCAGTAGAGAAAAAATCCGAAAAGAACAAATGAAATGCTGAAAAGAAACAAAATAGAGAGGGAAAATACTATGACCACTTACCAATATATAAAACTTGACATTGATATACATCCTGTAAGGGCCCTTAAAAGTAAAATGATTCTAACTTGGGATGTTCCAAATACTGGCTGTTCACTCCTTCTCAACCACAAATATGACAGTATCAAGGTAATTGCACATCTTGTAAAAGCAGTCTCAAATAAAGGAATTGCCTGAACTGTCAAATCAAAATTGTTATTGCAAAAATTAAAATGGGAAACACTTAAAAAGAACTGAAAAGTAAAAATGAGAACAGTAAATCTTGAAAATATATCTTAAAGTGAACTCAATAGATAAATAAAATGTATATTTTAAATTTAACTAACTATTTAAATAAATATATAAGAATAAATGATGGAATTAGAAGTATAACTAATATAGATAGTATGCCAAAATTCTTAAGATGCAAAACTATTTTGTTGAAAAAGATTTCAGGAGTCTTGGTGTTCCATCCACTGTCTGTTTGAATACCGCTTGAGTCCGTTACTAATACTTAAGATTGCAAAATCTATATATTGAGTATTAAACAGTATTCAGTATTTAACAACTGATGTATGATTCAGTGATGTAGCTCAAAAAAATATTTATTTAGTTTCAATCAAATATAGGGCAAATAAATAAATTAGTTGTTGACAGGGTTCAAAATTTATGACTGCATGACATGATGTGGCTAGAACATCTCAGCTGTTATTGCATAAGACTGTGACTGTGGGCACAGCATAACCATGCCCAGTTCAAAACAATGGACATGGGTAAATGCAGAGAGGCTGGAGTGGTTAGAGAGGGTGACCTTAGGCTAATTATTTTTTATCCCCAAGGCTTGTGCAGTGAAAACTAGTAATGATGTAATTGAATTTATGAATATTGAAGAAATTGAAATGAACAGAGGAAAAATTTAAAGTTTACCTTCTCCCTTCCCCTTCCCAAAGAAAGTATGACAAAACTTAAGAGTTTAACACCATAGAAATTCACAAGTGAATTGCTAGGTACTTTCAACAAAATACTTTTTTCATTGGTTGTTACCACTATTATGCAAATGTATCGCATGTTACTTGCATACTTGTGTGATCCTACGAATTTGAGGGACACCGCAAACTAAAGCACACAGCAGATCAGAGGAGGCACCAATCTTAGCTGGACTGCACAGTTGCTCGTGAAATCCCGGGATCATGTGAGCAAGCTAAAGGACACCGCAGAGTGTGAGGACGTAATCTTAGCTGGATTGAACGGTTGCTCATGAAATCCCAGGACCATGTGCCACATAGATCAATTTCAGTTTGAGCGGCTAGAGTTCGAGAATTGAAATAGCCCAATTGTTGACTAAAAGACCCGATCCAACTCGCAAAAGAAGCACAACTTGTATGGCCCTTTTGTTCCGCTAGGCTTCCCAACCCATTCACAAATATAAAGAGAAGCAAACAACTCTTATTGGTGCACTCTAATGTTGGTGTTAAAGCTGCTGTCAAAATAAGTATTACCATCGCCATTGACAGCCATCTAAGTACTAATGCTGCAGCCGCTGATGCTAGCTTCACAGTTGACGGCCATCGCAGCATCTACACACTCTATTTTGCTTTGTATTTTCTTTTTGTTCTTGTCAAAGAGTGTTATTTGTTCTTTTTGGAGAGTACTTTTTTTTTTCTTGCTAGAGAGTGTTCTGTTTTGTTTATAATTTGAAGACTACAATTGAATTAGCGGAAGGTGATTCAGGTCCATCACTAGAAATGGAAATGCTATTGGACCAAGGACTAATTGCTGCATGGAGTATTGTGCTTTAATTGATGGGAAAGTGAGAAATGTGAACTGTACATATTGTGAGGAAGTATAAACAAGAGCAATTTATAGATCGAAACATCATGTAGCAGGAAATCTGAAAGATTTTGGGGCACGTATAGTAGTTGTTGAGGAACTTAAAAAATTGATGTTGGATGTTGTTTATCAATTACTGCAAAATTTGATTATAATGCCAACAATTCAATGGTGAATGGTGTAGATGCATGTTAAGACTAATACCCTAGATGCATGAGGTGAATGCATGAGGGGGATAACTGCTTGTATATAGGGTGATACATATGCTTGTGTGTTGGAAAGTGTATAGTTTGTGGTTATTATATATATATATATACACATATATATATATATATATATACA
>Ga0209389_1003507_pt1 | contig 12681 bp, 12 predicted proteins | sample CowpearedBW_FD_187526 | JGI IMG/M metagenome (GOLD analysis project Ga0209389, IMG submission 187526) | Root nodule microbial communities of legume samples collected from California, USA - Cow pea red BW (SPAdes) (version 2) | ecosystem: Host-associated > Plants > Roots > Nodule | place: USA... | reverse complement strand
CAGCCATCCTAGCTACCCTCTGACTCTTCACGTTCATGCCCAAAATTGATTTTACCAAAAAGAAAGAAAGATATTTTGCTTAAGCCAAGGTTCGAATCCATGACCCTCCAATATCAATGCAAGTGCACAACTAATTCACCCAATTCATGTTTCATGATAATTTCTATAAATTTAGAAATTTATACTCTCTTACCATGCTCACACATATAATAAAATAATACACTTTAAGTAACACCTCATTGGCACACATAAGACTTGAACCCAAGTCCTCTTAACATGTTTAAGTGCTCTCAACCACTTAAGCTAACACTTTTCCATGTCACAAAGATTAGCATTTAATGTCATAAAGGCTTCCACTACCTGCATTTATTAAATAATTATTTATTTATTTATTTAAATTTCATGGGTCTTACATTCTCCATCTAATGGATGACACAAAAGTCTTTCCTTTCCTCTACTTTCATAATGCCACCTCATATGTGGAGTAACACTCATTCATGCATATAATCTCCTAAGCTTAGGAATGAGATGTAAATAATGCATTCTTTTCATAGGAACATCTTTATGTCTACCTCTACTCACCTTTTTAGTCTTATAACGAGGTTTGTGACAAAACTTACATTCGGTTAATTGTTTGTCTTCATCTGAGTAGAACAACATACACCCATCAACACAACAATTAATTTTTCTTGCATACAACCCAAGTTTAGAAACTAGTTTCAAGGTTCTATAATAATCTTCGGGTATAAAGTTGTCTTTAGGGTGTGTTTCTTTCAAAAGAGCCAATGTTTGATTAAAAGATCTTTGGGACATGTTTCCCTCTGATTTAATTGTCAAAAATCTAATAGCAACAGATAACTCAGTGTGATTTGTACGTCTTGGCCATAATGGTTTTTGTGAAGCATGTAATAAGTCATAAAAATATTTTGCTTCAGTATTTGGACATTCTTCATTTTGTTGATCATAATTACTTGAAAACTCTACACCAACTGCTTCATGGATCATGTTGTCAAAGTCTTGATTATGATCCTCATGTGCACATGCAGAAAATTTTGGATAAGTATTATACACATGACACAAAGTTGGATCAATTTCTCCGTGGCATGTCCAATACCAATAAGGAGGCACAAATCCCCTTCGATAGAGATGAACTTTGACATCTTCATAATCTAAGAAGTTAAGATTTTTGCATTTACTACATAGGCATCTAATTTTTCCATTCGACAAGTTTGCTTTTTCAAGAGCAAAAGAAACGAATTCAACAATACCATTTAAAAATGCTTCAATATACCCTTTTCGACCTAGTAAGAGTCTGGTATACATCCAACTACGATTTTTATGAACATTCATCGTCTGTCATATAATAAACCAATTTTAAATTTTGACAAGTTATATGAATATAACAACGAAAACACGCTATAAGTAGATCAAATAACATAAACTTAACATTAGTGTGGTCATAGTATTTATATCCTTACCTATCACCCTACAAAGCATACATCAATTTCTTTTCCATTTCATTTCAACTTGATCCATGGAACGTACATTTGGTCTTGTTCCCGCCACTATGAGAAGTTTCGAACATGATATCAATAATATTAATCAGCCACACCAACAAACCAATCAAATATAAATTATTTACATAAAATTATGAATCCAATAAAAAAATATCAACAATAATGAAAACATAAAATTGTATTTAACTTTGAAATGAAAATGAAAATTCAAATGAAATGAAAACTGTAACTGCCTATTTAAGAGCACAAACGTAGATGTTTCTTCCTAGTAGATGCTAAAAATTAAAATACAAGTGCTGGTGGTATACATCATATCTATATAAATCATAGAATTTTCTTACAAATAGTTAAGTAAATCTGAATTGGGGGATTGATACCAGTAGTTGTAGAGTGGTTAAGTCCAGCAATCCTTGATCACATATCAGCACACTCCTTTCTTATTAGACCTTACTTGAAATGAGTCGGAAAAAAAAATCAAGATATATTTAATTGGTTTGATACGTTACATGTGTGTTCTAAAGCAAAGTTGAAAGGGAACAATCTTCTAATTCAAATGTTAAAGCATTCCATTGTTCAGTAAAGTGTTTCCTTTTCTGCAAGTTGTCAAGATAATTCAATGTCTTTATACCCTCTACCCGACTTCACTTAATACAGGTAAAAAAATAAGTTATATACAATTAAAAATGAAACCTAAGAATATAGCTTGCAAAAGTGTAAGACCCACGAAATTTAATTAATTAAATAAATAATTAATTAATAAATGTAGGTAGTGGGAGCCTTTGTGGCATTAAATGTTGAATGATATGACGTGGAAAGGTATTAGCTCAAGTGGTTGAGAGTACTTGGTTGTGATTGAGAGGACTTAAGTTTGAGTCCTAGGTATGCCATTTATGTGTTATTTTATTTGTGCATTTTAATAATGTAATTGATCATGATGAGTGATAATATAATCCTAGAATTATAGGAATTATCATGAAACATGAATTGGTTGAATGGTTGTGCATTGATTTAACATGGGCATGGTTATGGTTTCAAACCTTGGTATATCCAAATTAAGCTTTCTTTTTGCTAAAATTAGTTTTGGCATGAATGTGAAAGGGCAGAGAAACCCGAGCTGACAATGGGCAACCAAGAGGGGCTGGAAAAGCAGCCACTAATGAACTTTGAATGACAACAGCCTTAATACACATTTTCGTTTTCCTCCCTTCATTGGTAATTAAGATAAAAATTAGTGGCCAATTAAGGGAAAGAAAGAGTGTTTTGTGGCTGCCATTGTTACATAGTAAGTGGAGGAAGAATTCAGCGAGTGTACTATGTGAATTGAGTGTAACTGGGAGCTGAATTGAGGGGAAGTGTTGGGCGACATAGTGATCAAGGGAAAAGGCAAGAACTCGCAATTGTATTCAATTGTATTATTAATTGTTAAGCCATGCAGACTAAGTGTATTCAATTGTATGGAAAAGGCAAGAACTCGCAATTGTATTCAATTGTATTATTAAGCAAAAGGAAACCAGGTTAGGGGGGCTAGACTACATGTATTCAATTGTATTATTAATTGTTGTATGATGTATTATGAATATACTGCCTAAGCCATGCTAATTCTGTTCAAATTCATGTTTTTGGAACTTTTCCACAAACCGCCTAGCGGGTGATGAACTACCGCCAGGCGACTCATCCCCCTGTGTTGAAAACTAGGTTCCCGAGAGGAACTGCTTAGTGGTGCGAGCGAGCTGGCAAGCGACACATGTGTGCCAACCCAATTTCCTAGGTTTTCTATGAAGGGTCTGGCAGTGATGAACACCCGTCATGCGACGCGAGTCACTTTTGGCTCAATTTTGGTTTCTTGTGTGTTCTGGGTGGATTATGAACGAGAAAGTAAGGAGCCTCATCGTTGAATTGATTAGTGGACACTAGAAAATTGGGAAATTATGTTACCAATTGAGGTTAATTGACGAAATTGTTATGAACACTCTTTTAGGGTTGAAAATTTAGGGTTTTGATGTCACAAGAATAATTGGTGGTTAAATTGTACTAGAAATGTTAAGGAATGTATTCAGGTTGTGAATTCTTATAATTGTAAGTGAATTCGCGTGAGAATTGGTAGAAAGATGCAAAAAAGGGACAATTGAGAAGTGTTGGGGCTTCGCGGGTGATGGAAATTTCTTTTGGAAAATTCCCAGAATGCTATGCATCGCTTGACAATACTTATTGAGCCGCCATGCGCCAGCGTAGAAGAAGCAATTTGCGCGGCTGGAAGGTGCATATGAGGGGTTAGGATTATTGAAAACTAAATTAATATCAAGTGAGTACTAGGAAACCTGATTGGACAGAGGCCTAGGGTGTGTAGGTATATTAGTGATTGTGAATTAATGTGGGGATTTATGGAGAGTTGGAGGAATTATGATAATAATACCAATGCGATAGGAAGTATTAGTATACTATAGTGTTACTATACTGAGAATTTTAGACCAATTTGTAGGTACTAAGTGAAGATGCATTGGTTGGATATGAAACCCATGTTTATGCTATGATAAGGTTCATAGGTGGGGAGAAGGACACTTTGAGTGGAAACGGATCATGGATCCTAAAGTGGAGTAAAATATTGGAGTTAGTGAGTAAACGAATATAAATATAAGGCGTAATTATTAATTAAATGGAAAAATGGCAAACTACAATATATGAGTCATATAACATGATGGGATTACCTAATCTTAGAGGCTAAGAGGATTCACAATGATTGGAAAAGTGTGAGAAGGGCATGCAGTTTAGCTAAACCAGTAATTGCGCAACAACTAGTGTAGCGCCTGAAGATGGCGTAGGACCCGCCAGGCGATAGTACAAAAATAGGGGAAGTCTAGAACACGTGGCGCTTGGCGGTAAGGGCTGTTCATCAGGCGATACTTGTAAAATGTGGCTACAGAGGGGCTTTGCGCCTGGCGGCACGTGTCCCCCGTTAGGCGATTTAGAAGCGAATTTCGCCTGGCGGTTAGGGGTAGCGCTAGGAGATAATGTAGAGGCCAAACTTGTTTGTTGCTTGCTTTGGATGTGCGTGGTCTACAAGGCTTTGGTGATATCTCGAAGGTCGACTTGTCAGTGTTCCTTGAGTTGTGGCTCGGAACGTATCCCTTGAGTTTTGGCTCAAGATAGAGGTTAAGCACGTGACATTCCTTGAGTTGTGGCTCAGAATGGCATCTCTTGAGTTATGGCTCGTGATGGCAGATGAACACGAGGAACTCTTGAGTTGTGGCTCGGGTTGGCGAGTGTTGCTGGTGTGAGTGTGCGAGTTGGCTCATACGAATGGGTCTAGATAGGTTACCCTCCTTAGTATATGGCTGATGAGTTTGGTAGTTGTTCTGGTAAAAAGGGGAACCCGAGGTGCACACTGGTCGCCACTCGGCCTCTTTGCCAGAAACTCGATAAAATCTCTCTTTCTCTCTTTTTTCTCTCACAAAAAATGTCTACCCCTTTTCTGGGGTATGGTGCCTGCTTTATATCGATCCTTCCTCGTCATCCATTCAGTTAGTGTGGTGGTGGAATGCTGTTGGGAATGCCGAAACATATGGGAACGTTGTCACTTACCCCCTATCTAGAGGGAAAGTGGAGCGGTTTTGGAAATATCCTTTACAAGTCGGTCGTAGATCGGCCCAGTTCACAAGTCCACTTGAAACTGCGCTAATATGTGGATCGGTTCAAGATCGGGTACAGACCCAGCTCGTAGACTGGTCGTTTGATGGCCCAACATCAAAGTCGGTCTAAAATCGGTCCTAGACAAGATGACCGTGGGACCAAGCTGGCCTAGATGAACATAATGAATCGTATAAATTGGGTTGGGTGGAAACTGGTTGCCAAGGCATACACTAAGCCTCCGACTTCGAGCGCCTTTTTAGACAATGGAGCGAAGAGGTCGTTCAGACTTCCTTGGCGCGCGTGCCTGGAGTAGCGTGCGGTGCGTGGCTAATGGATTTGTGCCGCGTGAGTTGACGTTTTAGTTTCCTTATGAAAAGAAAACTGTCATGCGTCTTTTCAACATTTAAGGCAACTTCTCGCATACGTTTTCTGGATTTCTCATTTCAATCTCTTTCTATTTCGTTGCCTATCTTCATTTTGGTTTGCAGTTCTTCTCGCGGTGGTCGCGGTTTCTCGGCATCTCAGGCAACAGGTGCTTTTTTTATTTCTTGTTTCTTACTTTTTGATTAATTTTCACACTCTTCTGTTGTGCTCCTTTGGTTTTTGGGTTTCCTAGCCATTTCGCCGCATGTTTGGGGTTTTGGTTTTGTGCATGTTGGTTCGAAGCAGTAGTTTTTCGAGCTTTTCTTTTTTGGGGGGGGAGAGTGATGTTTAGTTGCGAACATCGATGGTGGTTGTTTAGTGGTTTTCTTGGTGGTTTTGCAGTTTCGCCGCTGAACTTAGGTTGAGGGGGAGGTTTGTTTGTGCTGTGATTTGGTTAAAAGGTTTTGTGTTACCTGTGCTAATATGACATCTTACGATGATTTCTATCCTTGGGCGTCGTTACCCCTACGTAGAGAGACTTCCAACTTTACTTTGGACAACTTTATAGTTCGGTACCGCCGTGGACAGCGCCTGTGTCAGAGTGACGAGGAGGATGTTCTTATAGTTCGATGTGATTTGGACGAGCCGGTTTGTGCGAACGAATCCAGCGATCGATTAGGACCGTTTTGTTTCTTTTATGCAACCTTGCTCTCTAAGGTTGGTCTTCGTCTTCCTCTAAGTTCTTTTGAGAAGGGGGTGTTGTCTATCCTGAATGTCGCTCTGAGTCAACTCCACCCGAATAGCTGGGCTTTTATTAGGGGTTTCCACATTCTATGTACTCATTTTGGAGTTGTGCCGACACAAAATACCTTCTTGTATTTTTTCGAGGTGAAGAAAAATCCAAAACAAATGTGGCTGTCGGTGAATGGTGTCGGTGGTAGGGGTTTATTGACGTTGTTCCAGGATTTGCAGGGGGATTTGCGGGGGATTTGCAGTGTTTGGTAAATCAGGAAACCTCTTCCCTTGAGGAGGATGCTCACGCATTCATTCACAAGGCTGGTGTGTCAATAACTGCTCTCTGCGGCAAGATGAATCGCTTAAGTGTGGTCGACGATCAACGCAGCAAGGAAATGTCTCTTATTCAGTCTGAGTTGACATTGGCAAAGGAGGAAATAACTCGGCTTGTGGCTGAGGTGGAGAGGCTTCAAGTGTTTAAGCAGAAGTTGGAGGAAAGCGGCAAGCGGGTGGCCGAGTTGGAAACGACCATACGTTGGATGGAAGAGGAGATTACTAAGAAAGAGCGATCTTGGAGAGCTTTGGAGGAGAAGCTTGCTAATGAGGCCGCTTCAACTTATGGTCTTGGTTTTGAGGCTGCTTTGGAGCAGGTGCGACTCTTTTGTCCTTCCACCAATGTATCTGGTGCTGATGCTGGCAAAGTCGTCGTTGATGGGCAGATAGTTGAGGAATGATGTCTTGTAGTTCTTATGTTGCGTGTAATTTTCTTATTTTTCTTGTTTTGCGAACATCTTCTGGGGACTTGTATTTTGGTGTTACTTGAACCTTTGGGCATCTCTGAGGAGGTGCACTTTTGCTTCCTTCGTAGCACTTAGATCTTTATGAATTTATGTGAAATTGTGTTTACCGTAGTACTTCCTTGTGAAATAATGTGATCTAATTGATATAGATTGTAGGTTATTTTGTCTAAGACAATTTTCTTGAACTAGGTTTAGTAATCGTACCTTTATTGGCTTTATGCGAGATTTTTTAAAGTCGTCGGGAGCTGGATGTTGCAGGTGTCGTGGGTTCGGGGGGTAGGTATCGCTGATGGTGTAACCCTCAGGCGAGGACCTTCCGAGTTGACGCAGGGAGGTTTGGCTTAGCCTACATTCTGACCTGTTTAACCCTCGGCCGAGGATTCTCCGTGGTGAGGTAGGAAGTTGGAAGTTCACCCAACCCTCTGCCGAACATTCTGATTTGGTTTACTTAACCCTCAGTCTTTGGCTGAGGATCCGACCTTTAGCCGTGCTAAACAATTTTGTCGATTGCGGGTTTTTCCCGACCTTTAACCGTGCTAAAGGATTTGTCGATTGCGGGGTTTTTCCCGACCTTTAGCCGTGCTAAAGGATTTGTCGATTGTGGATTTTTCCCGACCTTTAGCCGTGCTAAAGGATTTGTCGATTGCGGGTTTTTCCCGATCTTTAGCCGTGCCAAAGGATTTGTTGATTGACACTTCTGGTAGGAACAAAGAGATCATTTTGATATTCATCCGACCTCGTTAGAAAACCCTTATGTTCCTGTAAGGGAAAAAGAGTCTCGGGTTATTACATAATATTCAGAAAATCAACTGAAATAGAAACAAAGTACTGTTGTGTTCCAAGTGCGAGGAATCGTTGTTCCGTCTAGGGTTTCTAGTTTGTAGGCACCCCGTCCTAGTGTTTGCTTTATCCTGAACGGCCCTGTCCACTTCGGGGAGAGCTTGTTTTCAAGTTGCAAAGGATGGGCCCTTCGTAGGATGAGGTCGCCTTCTGGGAACGCGCGTTGTTTGACTTTGGTCCTGTACCGGGCTTCCACCTTTCTCTTTATGGCCTCACTGTTAACCTTGGCCCTTTCTCGAGCTTCTTCCAGTGTATCTAGATTCGCGCGGAGTCCCTCCTCGGAGGAAGCGGCGGTAAAGTATTGGACTCTGCATGTTGGTTGCAGGATCTCTATAGGGAGTACTGCGTCTGTGCCATACACCAGACCAAATGGAGTTTCTCGTGTTGACGATTGAGGCATTGTATGGTATGATAACAAGATCCCGGGTAATTCGTTCGCCCAATCTCCTTTTGCCAACGATATCCTCCTTCCGATTGCCCTTAGTATGACCTTGGCTGCTTCTACCTGTTCATTTGTTTGTGGATGTTCTACCGAGGTGAAGGCTTGCCAAATTCCCCATTCAATGCAGGCCTCGCAGAGTATGTTTCCTGTGAATTGAGTTCTGTTATCGGATATCAACCTCTTAGGTGTTCCAAATCGGCATACTATTTGCTTCCATACGATGTTCTTTACACGAATAGCTATTATGGTCGTGACGGCTTCAACTTCTATCCATTTAGTGAAGTATTCGATGGCCACTATCAAGAATTTCACTTGTCTAGTTGCAAGGGGAAACGGCCTAATATGTCGATTTCCAAGTATGAAAAGGCCATGGGGAACTTATTGAATATAGCTCCTCGGGGGGGCTCGGTGCCAGTCCGAGTGTTTCTGACATTGGGCGCACTTGCGGGCGAAGTCTTGACAGTCTTGTCGTAGTGTGGGGCAATAGTATCCAGCACAAATGATCTTTATCCCCAAAGCTCGGCCACCAATGTGGCTGCCACATATTCCCTCGTGGAGTTCGGCCATAATTCGGGAGGCTTCGTTGTCTTTGACGCATATGAGAAGAGGTCTACAGAATCCATACCGGAACAGCTTCCCGTCAATCATGGTGTATTTGGCAGCATTCTTCTTTATTATTTGTGCTTCACTTGGATCTTGTGGGAGGACACCATCAGCGAGATATGTAACATATGGGGTCATCCACGAGTTTGATGAGCCATTGGTTACTAATGAGAGGATTTTTAACTGGTTGTTTTTGGATGGCATTTCGGCAGCGGATACCCTAGGTGTTATCAATGTTTCCCGTATGACCGATCTGTGTTGTCCAGGCTTCGACCGACTTGCTAATTTGGATAAGAGGTCCGCGCGGCTATTCTGTTCCCGCGGAACGTGTAGTAGCTTAAATGCCGCAAATGAGCAGGATAGGGTGCGTACGAATTCCAAGTATCGCGCCAATAAGGGATCTTTAGCTTGGAACTCATTGGACACTTGTCCGGTTACGAGGAGGGAGTCGCTTTTTGCCATTAGCCGGGAAGCTCCCAGTTCTTTAGTGAGAAGCATCCCGACAATGAGTGCCTCCTATTCTGCTTGATTGTTGCTGGTATGAAAAGAGAAGCGTAATGTTTGTTCTATAAGGGATCCTTGGGGATCTTCCAAGATTACACCCGCTCCACTTCCTTTGGGACTTGATGCGCCATCAACAGATAAGACCCAAACACCCTTTGAGGATTCTTCTAATTCGAGAGCTGGCGAGGTTAACTCGGCGACGAAGTCGGCTAATACTTGCGCCTTTACTGGTCCCCTAGGTTCAAAGGCGATATTATACTATGATAGTTCAATCGACCATTTCACGAGCTTTCCGGATACATCGGGTTTTTGTAAGATCTGCTTCACAGGTTGGTCGGTCATGATGATCACCGTATGAGCCTGGAAATAGGGGCAGAGTCGGCGAGTGGTGAAGATAATGGCTAGGGCTACCTTTTCGATCTTCTGATACTTAGCCTCAGCTCCTCTTAAAGTGTTACTGACGAAACATATTGGTCGTTGTTCTCCACTCTGCTCTTGGACAAGGGTCGTGCTGACTGCAAGGTCAGTGACGGTTATGTACAACTTTAAAGGTTCTCCTGGATGTGGTCGTCGTAGTATGGGAGGACTTGCAAGGTGTCTTTTTAGCTGTTGGAAAGCTTCTTCGCACTCCTCGCTCCATTGAAAACCTTGACCCTTGCCCAAGCATTTGAAGTAAGGGAAACCTCGGTCCCCCCATGTGGTAGGAATTTGGCTAAAGCTGTTATGCGTCCGGTCAGACGTTGTACTTCTTTGATACAGCTCGGGCTTATCATGTTCATGATCGCAACACATTTTTCTGGGTTTTGGCCTCTATCCCCCTCTCGGTCAACAAAAAACCCAGAAACTTTCCAGCTTTCACTCTGAACACACATTTATCAGCGTTCAGCTTTAGTCCGTACTTGTTGATGGTGGTGAATAGCTCGGCAAGGTCGTCACCATGAGTTACTATGGAGGTTGAGGTGACCACCATGTCGTCCACATACGCTTGTACCTTTTTCCCCAAGATTGGCTGCAGGACTCTATCCATCAGCCTCTGATACGTGGCTCCCGCATTCTTGAGACCAAAATGCATTACTTTGTAGCAGTAATTAGCGGCCTCGCCCATGAAAGCCGTCTTGTCCTCGTCTTCTGGGTGCATGTGGATCTGGTTGTACCCCGAGTACGCATCCAGGAAGCTAAGTAACCCACAACCTGACGCATTGTCTACCAGAGAATCAATGTTGGGCAAGGGGTAGGAGTCTTTGGGACATGCGTTGTTGAGATCGGTGAAATCTACACACATCCTCCACTTTCCATTTGCTTTCTTGACCATCACTACGTTAGCGAGCCACTCAGGATATTGAATTTCGCGGATGTGATTTGCGGTCATTAACTTCCTTGTTTCTTCCCTTATGGCCTCTAGTTTTTCCGGAGACATCCTCCTCCTTCTTTGCACTTTTGGTCTGGCCTTTTGGTCCACGTTCAACTTATGGCTGATAAAATTGGGATTGATTCCCACCATATCCGATGGGGACCAAGCAAAAGATCCGAGATTTACTCAGAGTATCGTCAATAGGTTCTGCTCGGTGCCTTATTACATCTTCCGTTTCTATGTGTATGGAGGCCCTAAGACGGACCTCTGCAAGGGAGATAGCCAGATTTTTTACAAGGGACTCATTGAATGAGTTGGCTCGAAGGCCTTTCACAAAGGCATCCACTAGAATCTCCTCGTCCGAGTTGGGAATGTTTGTGCTGGCGTCGCAAAAATGATTTAAGTAATCTCGTAGAGATTCGTCGGTCCCCTGTCTCACATCCAACAAGTTTTACATTCGTGAAGGCTTCGCTCAGTTAGCGACAAATCGCTCAAGGAACATCTTGGCGAACATTGGGAAAGATGTTACCCTGGCTCTGGGTATGCCACTGAACCACTTCAACGCTGCTCCGGAGAGTGTTCCTACAAATACTTTACATCTCACGACATCACTCCCACCTGAGACTAATATCTGGGCATTAAAAACTTTCAGCTGAGATTCCAGGTCGGCGCTGCCTGCGTAGGGGGGTAACTTAGGGATGTTGTATTGAAGTGGAACTTGTTCAGCCATGATGGTAGCAGAGAATGGGTGTCCTTGGTCTTCCACATTGATTGGACAACGTCCAAGGTTACGCTCCTCTCGGTCTTGTAATCGGCGTAAGAGATCTCCATTGGCACGTCTTAAGTTTCCTTGCTCCTGGAGGGTGTCTTCCATCCTTTGCCTTGCTTCTTCTGCTTCTCTTCGTGTCGCGGCATGTTCTTCTTGTGCTTCATTTGCTCGATTGTGCGCCTCGTTTGCTTTTTGGCGTATTTGCTCGTTTTCACGTCGTAATTCTATGATCTGTCGTAACAACTCGGCGGCAGTAGGCTCAGTAGACTCAGTGTTTGCGTGATTCGGCTCGTCAGACTCATTGCTTGCGTGATTCTGCTGTTGTTCATCCATCTTTAAAGGTTTTTTGATTAATGAACTTCTTTTAGGGTCTGGGAATCAGTTTTACCAAAGCCCTACGGTGGGCGCCAATCTGTTCTGGTAAAAAGGGGAACCTGAGGTGCACACTGGTCGCCACTCGGCCTCTTTGCCAAAAACTCAATAATATCTCTCTTTCTCTCTTTTTTCTCTCACAAAAAATGTCTGCCCCTTTTCTGGGGTATGGTGCCTGCTTTATATTGATCCTTCCTCGTCCTCCATTCGGTTAGTGTGGTGGTGGAATGTTGTTGGGAATACAAAAACGTATGGGAATGTGGTCATGTACCCCCAGAGGGAAAGTGGAGCGGTTTTGGAAATATCCTTTACAAGTCGGTCGTAGATCAGCCCAGTTCACAAGTCCACTTGAAATCGCGCTAATATGTGGATCGGTTCAAGATCGGGTACAGACCCAGCTCGTAGACTAGTCGTCTGCTAGCCCAACGTCAAAGTCGGTCTCAAATCGATCCTAGACAGGATGACTGTGTGAACAAGCTAGCCTAGATGAACATAATGAATGGTATAAATTGGGTCTGGTGGAAACTGGTCGCCAAGGCATATAGTAGTTATGAACTATTTTGTATTGGGAACTCCACCTAGCGTTACAGAGTATGGTCTGTAGCTAGTTTCCCGCACGTGTTCTACAAGTTGTGGCTTGTAGGTGTGGTAACAAGACATCTTGAAATATTCATCTAAAGACGTAGATCATGGATGGCATGGTGGTGGCCATGCGATATGGAATCAAAGGATGAAACTTCTTTGGTGTATGTGAATAT
>Ga0209389_1003505_pt1 | contig 12681 bp, 5 predicted proteins | sample CowpearedBW_FD_187526 | JGI IMG/M metagenome (GOLD analysis project Ga0209389, IMG submission 187526) | Root nodule microbial communities of legume samples collected from California, USA - Cow pea red BW (SPAdes) (version 2) | ecosystem: Host-associated > Plants > Roots > Nodule | place: USA... | reverse complement strand
TTAAACTGCAACAAATTCAATCAGTTGATTTAGTTTTTAATCGACTGATTTCACTTAAGTTAAGTGAAATCAACCGATTGATTTGAAAATCAACCTGTTGAATTTCGTAACAGTTTGACTATAAAAGTTGTGATTTTCGAAAGAGAAGTTTGTTGATCATTTTAGAGCACGGATTTGTTCTGGAAACTTGTGGAAACTCTCTCCTTTGTGATCATAGGTGTTGCAGCTGTTGAAGATTGATCTTGGATCAATTCTTGGAGCTTTTGGCTTGGTTTGAAGCTTGGAGAAAGTGGTTTATGGTACGCTAAACTGTGCTACCACTGAGGTTTGATCTTTCTCAAGCCTTGTGTGTGTTCCTGGTGGTTTTCCAAGTCTGCAAGAGGGTTATTGCTGTATTGGTGTGATTCTTGTGTGATTCAAGAGTCTTTTGTGGTGTTTTTGCATATTTTGGAAGTGTAAAGGTGGATACTTGTTAACACCCAATTTTGTCCGGGTTATAATATTTTTTTTTCTTTTCATCTTATTTTACTTTTATTTTATTTTATTTTATTTTTATTATTATTCTATTTTTATTTTATTTTTATTTTTTGTTTTATATTTTTATTTTTTCTTTTATTTTATGTTATTTTATTTTATTATATTATATTTTATTTTATTTTATTTTGTTTTGTTTTAATCATATTATTTATTTTTATTTTATTTACAATTTTCTTTATTTTCCTTTTTTACTTTTTATTATTTAAGAAAAAAATAAAATGAAAAAAAAAGAGAAGACCAAGAGGTTAACGTAAGGTCTCTGATGGTTATGGGTGGTAGCTAGCTGGCCATGGTCATGATGGCTGAAGAAGGAAGGAGCAGGAAGCAACATCTGCTTTCAGCCTTATCCCACGTCTCAAGGTGGGAAAGGAACAGAGCAGATGCACAACAAATATCATCAGAGATCCCTTCATTCATGAGGATGGAACTTCTTCACTCATGGAGGCTTTCCCGAATTCATTTCTCTAAAAAACAAAAACAGCACCTTCATCCTCACATTCTCAACACCACATAACCCAGCCCAAAACCACCGTGAATCATCATCACCTTCATAGCCTGTCAATACCACTGTGCATTATCACCACCTCTATTAACCATCATCACCGTCCCTACTCTTCTCCATTATCATCTTCCATCACCTTCAACCTGCAATCAGAAAAATCAAGCAAACCCGCTTCACCGCCACTCTTCATCTTCTGTTAAAAACTGAACAACAGCAAGCTCTCGCTTTTCTTTCGATCACATACATCAAATCAGAAATGGAGAAACAGGAAAAAAGAAAAACGTCGGCGGCATCGCGTGGGACTTAGTCTTCCATCGAGTCGGAGCTCTGAACGGTGGAGTGTGATCACATTATGTTTGCGGACCTAGTCACAATGGGACTGGCGCGGTGGTGGCGAGTGGCAGAGGCTAGGACGCCTTTCTCTCTCATGGGAAGAAGAAACAAGAAAACTGGTGATTCGGGAAGCTTGGCAGCACCAGCGACATCAACATTCACGGCGGTGGTCACAGACGCTTCGTCAGCGGCATCTTGAAGGAGAAACAACCTCTGTCTCGCGCGCGGGAGGAAAAAAAATGAGAAAGGGACGATTTAGGGAGTTGGGTTCTCCCCTGCGATGCTTCCGGTGGTGACTGGCGTCGACGGTGGCGTGTCTCGCCGGCCGTGGGACTTGCGGCAGTTACACCTGCTGCTGGAGTCTTGGTGGCTCGGTGGCTCGAGGAATTGGAGAGGGGGGCTGACGTTGGTGAAGTGAAGAGAGATTTAGCTAATTAGGGTTAGAGAAAAAATTGGGTCTGTGTGTTTTTTCTCGCGCACCCCCAATATTAAGTTTCGCCACGCACGACTTTCGTAGGTTGGATGTTTATTCTTCGTGCACCTCCACTTTTTACGATCTTGCACTCCCGCCTTGTTTTTTTGCTTGTTGGGCTGTCGCTGCATCATTTCACTTCCTCGCGCACCTCCACAATTACTAATCATACACCCTTGCACACAGTTTTTACTCCTATTTTGGGCTTGTTTATATTTTACTCGTTGCACCCCACCTTTTAGTACACACACCTCATTTACTGCGTGCACCTCCCAAATCTGATAACTCGCACCCCATATATTTTTGTTTCTCATTTTTGGGGCTTGTGTTTATGCATTACTTTCTACACCTCCCACACTACTCATGCACCCTACTATTGTTGTTGTTTTTTTTTTTTACTATCTTTTTTGTTATTATTATTTTTTTTCTTTTCTTAAAAAAGAGAAAATGAAAATATTTTAAATTATATAAAATTACAAAAAAATAGAAAAATATAAAAAACGAAAATATTTTCTTTTGCTTTATTGTGTTTGTCTGGTCGCCCGCACCGTGTGACACTCATTTTCAAAAATATCAAAAATAGTTTTCTTTCCCTCTTGGTGTTTGTCCGACCGCTCGCGTCGTGTGACACATGTTTTCAAGTAATTCAAAAACACCAAAAAAAATATATAAGATTTCAAAATATAAAAACATCAACGTTTTAAAACAAGATATCTTTTTAAGAACTACGTGATCCTTGATTCTCCACTGTGAGATACGTAGGAGCAAGGCCAGTCCTTGTCAGGTTCACCTCTAAAAAAATCAAATCTTTTTCTCAATTGTTTTGCAAATATCTTTTAAAGAACTACGTAACCCTGATTTCTCACTTTAAATGAAAATACGTAGGACCAAGGTCAATCCTTGTTGGGCCCAAAATAAAAAGAAAAATATTTTTGTTTCTTTTTAGTATTATTTGTGTCATTATTTTTGGGAAAATTAATATTTTGAAAATCACATCAACTTTGCATTTTTAATTAAAGGTACCGCCCTCGGGCGGGCGCGGTAGGGTGCTAACACCTTCCCTATGCCTAACCGACTCCCGGATCCAAAATCTGGTTTTTCGCAGACTTGTTTTATTTTTATGGTTTTTCATAGTTTTCCAGAATAACTATGATGGCGACTCCAAATCTCTTTTCAAACCCGTTTTCTTTTTCGATTCGCCTTCCCGTCGCGATTCCGGTTGCGACAGATTGATATGTTATGTAAATTTAACATCGTGCTAACTTGTTACAATGTAAAAATAATCACTTCTACTTGATTAAAAGGCTAAAGACATAGAAAAATATAAATCACAACACTAATCAAAATAACAAACCAATTATTGCTTTTTAACCTCAGAATTCATAATAAAATTATAGTGGAACCAACCCAAGAAACTTAGCCCTCCATGGAATCAAAATAACATCAAAATAAAAGAAGAGAATGTGGAGAGAGAAAAAGAAATTAGGTTCCCTAAAGGGTTCCTAAACTCCGATGTTCCAAACTTGTTTTTCTATTTCCCCTTGTCTCTTTATATAGGACTTGATTGGACTTGGATCTGAATTTTCTGTTGTTGAAATCTCTCAAATATCTTTAAAATAATCATAAGTATGATTATCTTTATAGTGGTTATAAATATCTAAAAATATTTGAGAGATATAGCCAATTTTAAAAATATTTAGAAAATATAGTTGGTTGATAATTTCTTATATAATCAAATAAATTAATTACTTAAAGATATATAATAAATTATCACTAACTAATATTTGCATTAATTTTCCAAATAAACCATTTTGCAATCCTCTAATCCAAATTTGCAGATAAATTCAAATATATAAATATTTGCATTTTATCCTCTCTTGTTTGACCAACTTTGACTGTTTTAATTGTTTGACTTATTTGCTTCCAATTAGGGGCTGACACATGGCAAGTCCTTATCCTCTCAAATGAGGCTTGTTGCAACTTTAAAGGTTTCAGCGTGGTGGCTTCAATGGTGGTTCAATTTGATGATGGGTTTGCTTCACGTTTTGTTGGTTGTTTCGATTTGTGAATGTTCAAATTTAGTGGCAGATTGAAGGTGGTTGATGCACAACAACTCCTTCATCAATGGGTGGTGGCACAACATGAACTGTTGTTGGTGGTTGCCTATGGTTTCTATTTGTGTGGAGAAGGATGGGAGGTTGAAGATGATGGGGTAGCAGCATGTGATTGGTCTGATTTTGTGAGTTAGGATTCTGACATGTGTCATGTTTTGATTGGTTCAAATTTGTGAGTGGATTGCCACGTGGCATGATCTGGTTAAGTTGTTTTAGTGAGTAGTATGAGGAGTGAGAATATATGTATTAGAGCGTGTAGGAGTAGGTTTTATGTGACCCATTTGAAAAAGGGAAGTGTATTAGTAAATTAAGGGTGTAAGACATAACTTTCCAAAACTTGCTGATTTTAGCCTTATTTGAAGGTGTTTTGTAACTTTAATCAATTTATTTTCACACCTTAGATGAACTTAATCTTAACTTCAGTTACATGAACAAACATTAGAATATCCAAAAATGATTTATGCAAGTAAAAAATATGTTTTAAGCTATTTTTATCTCACAATCTCAAATAGTCTAATACCATAAACCTCAATTAAATTAATATTTTAAGAATATAATTCAATTAAAAGCCCAAAATTAACCATTAGAGCATAAATAGGCATTCATCAGTAACATATGATCATAGCATGTGGACAACCACAAACAACAAACAAACACAAGGATAACCTTATTTGTTTTTTTTATAAAGTTCTATCATGCATTTCATCTCATGCAGTTCATCTCTCAATCATATATTCATTATTAGTTCACCATTCAACATCATGCACAAACCAAACACCCAATGTACAAAATAATATCATCTAATCCCAAATAATCATTCATTAGTACATTAAGACAAATAAAAACTAGACTTAATTCTAGAACACATGTATTGAGTCGAATACGCATGAAATCTTGCACTTTTCACGAAATCTCTATACACTAGATTTGCGCAAAATAAATTATGTGGTTCCACTTAGCACAAATCTAGTGGATTGAGTAAAAAGAATCGTTGTGGGTCCACCTGACACACATCTACCATGGCAAAGTTAATTCACTATACCATTGCCAAAATGGTTATCTTACTATAGGAACCTCTTTTAACTCTAACCACCTAAATTTCATTCTTTATATGAGTCAATGAGTTTAGTAGAGTTCATATGACTTAACAAACGAGACTCCCACTCAATACATATCCTAAAATTAAACAATGTGACAATTCTCCTTAAAATTAACCACATTCATATAATACACAATTAACCATACTTTTTAATCGAAACTTCAAACTAAAATCAAGAAATCATCACCATCAACACTATTCATCCCTTTTCATTGGTACAATTCACGTAATAACGTTACTGATTCACATTTCCCACATATATTTTTTGGAACTTAGGTTCAAGCTTTCTTTAACATAATATAAACCATTGTGATCAAATCAAGAAAAGCTTTCTATCATCATAACTCATGCAATTCAAAATATTTATCATTATCTATTTGCATGTTTGTCTATATTCAATTATTTAAAAGCACATTGTTAAATGTGTGCAACAACAATTTGTTTAACAAATTTTTTTTATCTTTAGCCAAGTTCTTAGGGAATTATTTATTTTAATTACTGAATTAAGTTAGTGGCTATTTTTAGGAAGTTTAGTATTTTACTGTTGTTACAATTTGTTATTTTGCTTATGTTCAAGATCTATATTTAAAACAAATTATTATTGAATAAAATGATCATCTTTCCTCCTATATGAATTTAATGTGCTTTCACAAACATATTGGTATCTAGAGCCTTCTTCTTTAGAGGGACCTGTGAGTGAACCGAGTGTAACCCATCACAAAAAGGCCAAAACACCTTGCTTTAATTTACCAATTAGATGGATTATGAAACACCATACATAACACTAGCACCCCCTTTGTTTAATGGTGATGATTATTATATCTGAGTAGCAAGAATGAAGGTCCATCTAAAGTCAAATCATGTTTGGGAAGTTGTTGAAGAGAACCATGAAGTTCCTCCCTTACCAGACAATCCAACATTAGCGTAGATGAAAAATCACAAGGAGAAGAAAGGAAGAAAGTCAAAGGAAAAATCCTCTTTGTTGGTTGTTGAATTGAAAGACATTTTCATTAGAATTATCACAATTGATTCAGCATTTAAAATCTATAATATCATGAAGGATGAATATGAAGGAGATGATAGAATTAAGTGAATACAATCCTTAAATTTCATTCGAGAATTTGAGATGCAGAAAATGAAGGAGTTTGAAATGATTAAAGAGTGTGCCAATAAACTTTGCGGCATTGCTAACAAAGTTAGATTGCTTGGCTCTCATATTCTCGACTCACAAATCGTTGAGAAAATATTGGTGATTGTCCCTGAAAATTTTGAGGCTACTAATATTTCCTTGGAGAATACAAAGCATCTGACAATACTTACTTTGGTAGAACTAGTAAATGCTTTGTAAGCCCAAGAATAAAGAAGGATGATACGAGGAGAGGGTTGTATGGAAGAAACATTGTAGGCTAAATTACAACTTAACTAAGGAGAGAAAAATAGGTGGAAGACATAAAAGAAGAAGAACTTCAACACCTAAGATGCAACCCACAACAATAATGGAGACAAAAACAAAGAATTTCCTCCTTGTAAGCATTGTGGCAAATTAGATCATCCTCCTTTCAAATGTTGGAGAAGACCCAATGTTAAGTGTGAAAAGTGCGACAAGTTACAACATCATGTTCGAATCTGAAAAAAAAATATTCAACCAAAAGATGAAACCCAAGTTACAGTTCAACAAGAGGAGGAGCAATTGTTTGTAGCAACATGTTTCTCTAGAAGCAGCTCAAGTGAATGTTTGTTAGTGGATAATGGTTCTACCAACCGCATGACCCATGATGAAAAACTTTTCAAAGAATTGGATAGATCACAAGTATCAAAAGTTAGAATATGCAATGGTGATCTGATTGTTGTTGAAGGAAAGGGCACTTTACCCATTAAAAGTTGTACAAATACAAAATTAATTCATAATGTTTTGTATGTACTTGAGATTGATCAAAACTTGTTAAGTGTTGTTCAATTGGTTGAGAAAGCATTTGAAGTCATATTTTAAAATAAGCATTATTTAATTAAAGATGTTGATTACAAACACATGTTTAGTATCAAAATGAGAGGAAAAAGTTTCTCATTTGATCGAATGAAATAAGAGCAACCTTCTTATCCAGCTGCGATAAATAGTATAGAAATTTAGCACAAGAGGTTGGGCCATTTTTACATGCAGATGTGTTGAATTTGTAGTGAAATGAGTTGGCTTATGGCTTACCTAAGTTGGCTTATGGCTTACCTCATTTGAATAAAACAAATTATTATTGAATAAAATTATCATCTTTCTTTTTGTTAGTTTAACGTGCTTTCACTAACATACACTTTATTTAATCATCATAAACATCAATCAAATCTCATGTTTCTATAATAACATCTCATCCAACCATCACAAATTCGCTCAATGAATTTATTTCTTGCCAACTAAACCCCATCCTGTAACAGGGTCTGCCTATTAATAAAACACTTTAGAAAAGCTTTTGATAATAAGCTTATCATATGTTGAGTACGAGTCGTCAAACTATGTTATAAATATTTTCACTATTAATTTTCTAATGGGATTGGTAAAACTATTTTATAAATATCTACATTATTCATTTTCTACGAGGATACCCAATAGAGAATGCATGTGTAAGAAAGGTATGATAATAATATAATTTATAATGGTTCAATTCGAATTACAATACATCTAATTCTCTAAAGCTAACAACAATGAGCTTTGTTGTTCAAAGCAAATTACAAGTATTATCACTATCCAAGTACTCAACGTCTCTTAGTTAATTACACAAAGTCTCACCAAGCTACCCACTTAACTCCCCCTCCCTAAGCTTAAGCATGATTACATAGGATCTCTCTAAGCCAAGTAATAAAGTTTTTCCTAACTAGACAACAATGAAATGTCAATGTTCACACTCTTTAGAGTGAATATGAAATATTATCTCTTTAGAATGGATATAAAATACACATTCTTATTGATTTAGAGAATATTACTTCCTAATTATGAAGAGTATACAATTAAGATCTATTTATATATTTTATTCGTCTAGAAGATTGTCTATATTTCTAACAGTTAAGGCTTATTAACATTTTTTTACATGCATGCACAGTTGATGATTATGTATTAGAACCTTAGTTATTCTTACATGGTTGGGCTTTCTTGTGTAAATTTCCAAAAAAGAACTATTGAAGGTTGTATACTTTAAGAGCATCTTGAATCATAGCTTTTTCAAAAGTCATGACTTACTACTAACTGTTAGGTTTATAAAGAGGGGTGTTACTGGGGAGAACAAACACCAATGAGACCTGAGCCCAACCACATAAGGCATTGACACCACTCTCAACCCAAAACCTTAAGGCAATGGGTTTATGGGTCTTTATTCTTTATATAGTGCTCTACTTTCCAATTTCTAACCAATGTGGGACTTAGACTCACACTTGGATTTCTAACCATCTCTCCATCAAGAGTGAGTCCCTTCAACCACATTGGTCTTAACGGGACACGCTTACACCATCGACTCTCATACCACTTATAGGTTTAGAAGGAGGGGGTATCATTGGGGAGAACAAACACCAATGAGACCTGAGCCAAACCATATAAGGCATTGACACCACTTTCAACCCAAAATCTTAAGGCGATGAGTTTATAGGTCTTTATTCTTATATAGTGCTCTACTTTCTCATTTCTAGCCAATGTGGGACTTAGACTCACACTTGGATTCCTAACAATCTCCCGCCGTTCTTTTTTCTTAACGGGACACGCTTACCTGACCCACACTGTCAGGAAGACTTTCAGCCGGTTTTAACCATCGGCTCTAATACCACTTGTTACGTTTAAAGAGGAGGGGGTATCACTAGGGAGATACAACACCAATGAGACCTGAGCCTAACCACATAAGGCATTAACACCACTCTCAACCCAAAACCTTAAGGCAATGAGTTTATGTGTCTTTATTCTTTATATAGTGTTCTACTTTCTCATTTCTAACCAATGTGGGACTTAGACTCACACTTGGATTTCTAACACTAACATCCTTTAACTTGTGGTAGGATAAAATAATTAAATTACACTCTCTAACTTTGTGACTGACTCTTTAATTCTATGAATGTCTTTGCATAACTAACAATACCAAGAAAGTGATTTCTCACATTTATATTTGGTACTTGTGTCAACATTTTAATGAAGAGTCGTTATAAGTTAACTTGTAGAACGTAGACAATACATCATCCAAATGATATGCCTACTCTAGTGCATAACATGTTTATGTTTATTTTACTTTACTTACATCGTCTAATGGCTAATCTTTATATAAGAACACACATGCACACACACATTTAATCTTAATTTTTTTCTTTTAAATATGAAATTAATTGGATATAAAAATAAGGAAGATATATAAAAAAAATTATAGTTTTTAGTTTTTCAAATCTAGTGTCAATGCTTTAATTTTTTTCATATCTTAGATGTTGTAATATTTTATACAAACATACACATAAACATACACACACAGTAATCATACATTTAAATTATAACTTTACATTTAATCTTTCTTACATATTCTTATGATTTTCTTTACTTTTTTATGTTATAGTGAATTTTGGACAATTTTTGCTATTTTTTTAGTTATATAACAAAAAAGAATATTAAGAGTGTTCATTGGATTAGATTACCTCATGATTTAACTCACTCAATTCAACCTAATTAGAATGAATTGAGTTTAATTTATAATTAGATCAAACCTTACTTAATCTACTCTCAGACGGATTAGTGATGGATTTATGAGTATATGCCCCTATACTTTATAAAAAAAAATTGAAATAACAAGACATACTTAATTTATTATATATTTAACTTAAGACTAGATTATAGTTTCATTTAAAAGGTTAATTATTTTTTCACTTGACATTAATACGCATGCCTATATTATCTTAACATATTAAACAAAAACTATAAAAACTCATAATAAATAATGGCTTAAGAAACTTAGCCACGTGACGCTTGTATTCTATCTTTTCCCATGGCAATCATCACATTCATTTTTATTAAACATGCAACTCAACTACTGCCTTCAATAAATATAATAATATTCAACTATTTATGTGGCCTTGCCATTTATTGTTTTGGAAAACCTTAAAATTCTAACTTTTTAAATTTAAGCATTTTTAATTAATTTTTATTAAAAATAATTGACCGTTTTCTTATTTATTTTAGTGTTGTTTCAATTTTATCGTATTTAACTCGTCAAATTTTATATTTCTTTGATGAAATATAAATCATTGATGAAAAAAATTCAGTATATTGTATTGATAATTTTAAATAGTAATGGAAGAAATATTTGAATATTGAGAAGAGAGTTAATTAAGGCAATGAAAAATATGATACCAAGATCAGCATCTTCTTTAATTTGTCTCTTCTTAGGGCATCATCTTGTTGCCATTTTTGCTTAAAAAAAATCACCAAAACATTGAAAGCATGAATTCAACACGCAGCATCAAATTTGGTTGCATTTGTACAAAACTCTTTCCTCAACGACAAGAACCTGCAACAATGGCAAGTAAATTCAGAAACAGACAAACCAAAAAGATAAGAAAAAAAACACGTGTGAACACGTGGAGAAAAATAAGTTGAGGTAGTTGAGGGAAGGTGAGAGGATATTTATGTAAATGAGGTCCCACATCGATTTTAACGCCCATCTTACCTTCCTTTTAAATGCATATAAAGTATATGCATTTATTTTTTGGGTTAAATATATAAGTAGAAATACAAGTCTTATGTTGTTTGTTTATCGTAGGAATTATCAAATTTATGAGAAAATTATGTATTCTACAAGATACTCATAAAATATGGATAGTCTTTTTTGGAGGAGAGATAAATGTTTTGGTACTGTTTTTAGAATGAGCTTAGTATTAGTAAGATCTCTTTTTTATGGTTTATAGGGATTGTTTAAGAAAAAGTTATATTTTTACGTTAGAGTACAAATTTTACCATTTAATTATTTATTTTTAAAATTCATTTTTTTAAATCCATATTATTTTGTATTTTCTATATAAGTTATTCTTTATTTTTATTTTTTTAATATTTTTTTTCTTTTTTAATTGGTGGTTTCTACTAGACTAATCCTATTCATTCTAATTTAAATATTATTTATCTTTTTGTTAGTTCTTTATTCTATTAAGGAATGTCATACTTTTTCACTTATTTTAATAATTGAGACAAATTTCTTTTAATTAGTCTAGTTAATGATTATTAATTTGTTAGACTAGATGATGTAACTTAAGATTTTCAAAATTTCTTTGTATTTTTTTTTCTTAGTTGGAGTTGTTTGAATAAATAGGTGTTACATATAGAGAGTTAATGTAAGAATTTAGAAAATGAACTAAGGGTAGTTGTGGTTTTTAAAAGAAATGATACTATAATATTTCAACATAGAAGGTTAAGGTTATAAATAAGTTTTTTATTAACTAAAGTTAGTTTTTATAAAAGTCATCATCTTTCTAAATTTTTTCTCTAAAATCTTCTTCTGCCTTTTCTCTACATTTCTAACCTCAATTTTCATCCTTTCGAAAATCAATGATCGTATGATTGTTTTTCATGAAGAGCTTTATACATTCACCCGATTAGAGTGAAGAATATAATAAGTTTACGTTTCACTCTTTTTGAGTTGGTTTTAGCTCTTTGAGTTGCATGTGTGCTATACTCCCATGCACGTGACTCAAATGTGCTTAAAATAAATCTATGTTGCTTTGTGATCATAGTGATATGTTTAGATTTTTAATCAAGGTTTGTCTAGTAAGGTCATCCTGTGAGAAATAAAGTTTTAAGTGACCAATGTGAGAAAAAAAAAAGGTGGTTTAATAAGATAAGGGAAGCTAGTTGTCATTTAATTCTTATTGATTATTTATGAAATGCGAATTGTATGATGATGGTGTGTGATGCATGGAGAAAGTGAATCTATCTTTAAATGTTTACTTTACCTATATGAAATTATTAGTTAAATTGATGCTTAATTTGTGATCAAGAATTGGCTTGATGCATGGTAATGAGCTAAATGAGAAAAATTGTGCTTGTTTGTGGAGTTTGATATTAAGTTATGAATTTCAATTGAATATGTGAAAGTGATTTTAGGATTATAGATTGCACTTGACTATACTTTTATGAAATGTTGTTGAATGAGAAATTTGTGATTGAATGTTATATTGATCATGTGATGTGAAATTTGAATTGAACCTATGGGATGGTACTTGGGACCTCTATTGAGTCATTTTAAACAAATTGGTATTGTTTTTTGACTTGGATAATGGATAAGAACCGCTCACTAAGCTAGTGCCAAATTTGAGTTTGGCAGATAGACACATGAAACTTTCTCATTAGCTGAGACAACCTTTGCTGGGCGATTTCGTGTTTCTTATTCTGAGTCATCTCAAAAAATTTGACATTCTCAATTCGTTAACCGTTGGATCAGACTAAAACTTTGACAACAAATGTTAGGCATATGGTTCTTCGTTTTGACCATTTTGATATACTTAAGTGAAATATTATAATTGAAGATTATGTTATTGCAATAAAAAATAAATGATAAATTATTAACACGTGAATTGAAATAAATAATAGTTGATTGATGTTATAAGATGATTTTGGAGTAAGGTA
>Ga0209389_1003501_pt1 | contig 12686 bp, 5 predicted proteins | sample CowpearedBW_FD_187526 | JGI IMG/M metagenome (GOLD analysis project Ga0209389, IMG submission 187526) | Root nodule microbial communities of legume samples collected from California, USA - Cow pea red BW (SPAdes) (version 2) | ecosystem: Host-associated > Plants > Roots > Nodule | place: USA... | reverse complement strand
GGAGGGTGCCTTATCAATGACAAGATATGTCCCTTCATCATAGATAGTGGAAGTTGTGTAAATATGGCTAGCCCAAGGGTGGTGGACAAGTTTGGCTTGAAAACCATTCCTCATGCCAAACTCTACAAGCTATCATGGCTTAAGGAAGAAGAAATAAAAGTAACTAAACAAGTCCTTATTAACTTTTCAATTGGCAATTTTAAGGATGAGATATTATGTGACATTGTGCCTATGAAAGCCAACCATATTTTGCTAGGTAGACCATGGCAATTTGATAGAAAATTTGTTTATGATGGCCATGCAAACACCTACGTTTTATTCTCCCTAGAAAAGAAGTTCACAATCCTACCTCTACCACCTCTACAAGAAAATGAGGACAAAAATAAAATAAAAGATGACAAAGAAAAATAAAGGGGGCAAGCTTTCACTAAGGAGTTACTTGCCCACAAAAAGAGTTTTTCAAAGCAAGAGGTGCAACACCACTCTTCATTCTCTTCCCAAAGAAAGGGAGAAGTGGCATTGCAAAGAAAGAGGGCATCTCCAAGACTAGGGATGGAATCATCAAAGATGAAGAAAGTTTCATCAACTCAAGTCATCCTACATTAACAAAGACTTTAAAAATTTGAGGTCAAATTCTCTCCGACAAAGGGAGAAGGATGAAGGCTTGATCCCTACCAATCATGATGGCCCATGGCACATGCTTAGAAGAAAGGGAGTTCCTTGATCCCTTCCTTTGCGTTTATTTTCTTTAGTTTAAAATTCCATTAAGTTGGCTTGGTTGACTATTTTTAAGTTGACTTATTGACCTTGACTTTGGGTTGACTTGTTGACTCAAAAGATTAGCTTAACCTTAAACCAATATGCTAATAAATTCCTTAATTTTCTTTTGTAGGAATAAGAAAGGAGGAGGACCACATAGGAGACACTTGGCGTCTTAAGGAAGAGAGAGAAGGAACAAGACTTTCTAGAAGCATCTAGAAAGGGGAGGCCCACATACCTTGGACACAAAAGTCTTCTAGAAAGCTCTTGAACCCTCCTTTGGGAGCCTTGGCCATGAAGACTTGCCACCTAGATGGCTTGGACGAAAATTCACCCATGTGCACCCTAGGATGACCTACTTTCTAGAACATGCTATGTTTCTTTTGTAATCCTTTAACTTAGTTGTTTTGCTAAGGGGCCCCTAGACTTGTCTATTTAAGGGGACCTCTAACACTTGTGGAGGGGTTGAACATTTTGGATAATTTATACACTTTGTGTTTCAACCTTTTGTGAGAGCATTCCTCCTTAGGGAGTGGAGTTCTTTCAAGCCTTATCTTGCCTTGGCAAGTGGCGGCATACACCACTCATCTTCAAAGTTGTCATGGCTTCTTCTAGCCTAGCCTTGTAGTGGCGTGAATCCTCCATTCCTCCCCTTTCCCTTGTTTTTCATTTTATGTTTTTTACTCTTCTTGGTTTATATTGTTTCTATTATATGTTTATCCTTTTGGTTTCTTACTCTCCATCAATCCATCCTCCTCCTCTCTAGAACCTTGGAAAGGAACCTTCACATCTAGATAACTTGCTATCTTAATGTCTAGTGGGGATTTCCTTGGTTTTCTTAATCAATCATCACCATATTCATTAATCTTCTAAAAGGAATAAGATAATCCTACATCACATTTGCTTTCACGTTGAAGCCTCACACGGATCCAACGTACATTATTTCTGCATCAAACCCATAATTGCTTAGTTCTTCTCATGCCTGGTTCCTCTCAGACATTAGAGTGTATCAGTCTAGGGCTTCCGTTCACGATCTCCAATCCTAGGGTTTTTTCCATTAGGATTTGTTGTTAGACGACCACCCTCTATTTTACTCATAGTTCTTTTGTTAGCTCTCTGTTAAACTTTTATTTGTTCATGTCGTTCACGGCAGCTTTGCCGTTAGGATTCTTCTGCTTTCTTTCCGGTTGCCTTCATCTATAAAAGGCAGATTGCTAGTTTTTAATTGGTAGCTTGATGAATAAATGAGTGGTATTTCCCCATTTTCATCTTACTCAAACCCTAACCCTAGATAAGGTTTTTAAGTTCGTCGGGTTACCAAACCAGTGAGAGTTCCCCATTGGAACACAGTCTTCTGTTGCCTTTTTGGTGGTTTTCCACCGAACAAACGATTCACGACCTTGCGAGGAGCTTCTGCCGAAGATTCGCTAAGGCTCGTTCTTCAATTCCTCCTCTCCTATGTGACCTATTTATGAATTTTGAAATGTAGTCTTTTGTTAACTTCTTTTGATCAAGGAAATCCATATTGTTTATGCTACTTATTCCCAAGCTCCCATAAGATAAAAAGTCCACCAACTTATCTTCCTAAATATGTGTACATGCTTAATAAGTTATCATCTTTGCAAACAAAAGTACACCCACACATATAACTTTTTTATGTTTTTATAATAATAATAATAATAACTCTAATATTAATACTAATAATAACAATCACTCATACTAATATTATTAATGTAATAATAATAAATATCATAATACTAATACTAATATCTCAAATGCTAATTTCACTAATATTAATTGGGTAAACATATTAATAATGCCATTAATAATAATATAAATAATAATAATGATAATAATATAAATATACCTACAATCAATATCGTGATTGTCCATCATTAATAGGGTTGGTCCAACATGTAGGGACGGGGAAGGACAAAAATACATAAAAATTAAAGAACCTTTATATATGTAGAGATCAAAATTTTAAAGGTGTTTTGATAAATTGGAATAGCATTTTCGTAAATCGATAAAGATAATGCAAAATGATGAAAAATTCAAATAATTGAACACGTGTCACAAAGTTAAGCAAGGATATTTTGGTCAATTGAATAGTAATTTAGATGCGAAATGACAGAAAAACCAAAAGAATGATTTGTGAGAAATATAAGTGAGGTGGCTAGGTAATTTCCATAGCAATTAGTTTTCTTATATTGTCAAGTGGGGTGGATGAATAATTTCTATGGTGGTTAGTTTTCTTATATTGTTAATATACCAAATAACTGAACTTGTGTCACAAAGATAAGTAGGGACGTTTTGATCAATTAGATAGTAGTTTGGATGCAAAATGACAAAATAACCAAAATAATGGACATGTGTTACCGATATAAGTGAGGGATGGATGAATAATTTCCTTAGTGATTAGTTTTCTTATATTATTAATATAACAAATAACTGAACATGTGTTACAAAGATAAGTAATGATGTTTTGATCAATTAGATAGTAGTTTGGATGCGAAATGAGAGAATAACAGAAAAAATGGATATGTGTTAGAAATATAAGTGAGATGGATGAATAATTTTAAAGATGACAAAACGGGTTAGACTCGAGAGAGGAAATCAACCCTTAGAAAAATAGTAGATCGGATCAAGATCTTGAATCCGTAAACAAATATTAATCCAGTTTGTTTGATCCGTAAACTCGTTGAATAAATAAATAATAGATAATAGTTTAAAATATACATATTTATTTAATAATTAAAAAAAGTTGTGTAAATGTGTTAGCCTGTAGGATGTGTAAGTGAATTTTGTTGAAGACCAACTACAATGATGATTTACAGTTACATCATAGTTCTGCTATGCTTTTCGAAGGATTTTATTAGGCCAATAAAAAGTGTTTAATTTCCCCCTACGGTGAGTGTGATGAACCCTGAACCCCTAACTGAAATTTTCACAAAATTTTTTTAACAGTTAAATTTTCAGGTTTCATTTTCAATTTGCATCTCTTCCTCAACAACGAAGTTCGTTAGGTTTGGTGAAAACTCTCTCTTCGGGTAGTGCTTCTGGATTCAAATAAACCATAGTTCTATGCAATTCATCGTTGTCATAAATACTTCTCATTTTCAGTTACTCAAACACTTAATTCAGTTCGTGATTGTTTGTTTCGAACTTTCTGAAACTCATCCGGATGCATTCAATACTATATCGTGCTATTATTGTTGGTGATTCCCGTTGCATACGTTATAGATATAGGCATTTGTGTTCTTCTCTAGGAACTAGACATTTTTCCCATAAAGAACAATGTGAAGAAGAGCTTATCCGGTACCTGGACATTCTCACTTTGAAACTTGGCAAAGGAAGCAGTGAGGAAGAAACCCTTGACACCCTCTTGAGTGATGAAACTTGTGATGCCATACCCCTCTCCCAAAACCTGATTCACCTGTTGCTCCAGCGATACAAGGATGATTGGCAATCTGCATTGGGTGTATTTAGATGGGCTGGTTCACAGTCCAGCTTTAAACATTCGCCGGAGTCATATGATATGATGGTCGATATATTGGGTAGAATGAAGGTTATGAAAAAGTTGAGGGATTTGTTAGATGAAATGCGTAAGAGCGGTCTGGTCATTTTGAATACTGTGGTTAAGGTAATGAGACGGTTTGTTGGGGCAGGGCACTGGGTAGATGCAGTTAAGATATTTGATGATTTGCAAGCTCTGGGGTTGGAGAAGAACACAGAATCCATGAACTTGTTGCTTGATACCCTATGCAAAGAGAAATTTGTGGAGCAAGCTCGTGAAATTTTCTTGGAGCTGAAGCAGCACATTGCTCCTAATGCTCACACCTTCAACATATTCATTCATGGATGGTGCAAAATCTGCCGTGTTGATGAGGCACATTGGACGATTGAAGAGATGAAAGGATATGGTTGTCGCCCTTGTGTTATAAGTTATTCCACAATCATTCAGTGTTACTGTCAAGAAGGGAATTTCATCAAGGTGTATGAGCTTCTTGATGAAATGAAGGCTCAAGGGTGCCCGGCTAATGTGATAACTTATACTACTATCATGAGTGCACTAGCAAAGGCTGGAAAGTTTGAGGAAGCTTTGAAAGTACCTGAAAGAATGAGGTCTTCTGGATGTAGGGCTGATACACTTTTCTTCAATTCTTTCTTATATACATTGGGGAGAGCAGGTAGATTAGATGATGCTGCCTATGTATTTAACGTGGAAATGCCCAAGGCTGGTGTTTCTCCAAATACATCGACCTATAATTCATTGATTTCTATGTTTTGTTATCATGCCCAAGAAAAGAGAGCTTTTGAAATACTGAAGGAGATGGAAAATTCAAACTATTGTAGGCCTGATGCTCAGACTTACCACCCATTGATCAAGTCTTGCTTTAGAACTGGAAAAATAGATAGTGTGTTGAATGATATATTAAATGACATGATTAATAAATATCATCTCAGTCTTGATCTTTCAACCTATACACTGCTAATTCACGGGCTTTGTAGAGGAGATCGATGCAATTGGGCGTTCTCTCTGTTTGAGGAGATGATTGATCAAGATATAATTCCTAGATTCAAAACTTGCCGATTGCTGTTGGATGAAGTGAAGCAGAAAAATATGTTTCAAACTGCTGAGAAAATTGAGGATCTTATGAAAAAATTGTAAATGCATGAGCTTCTTATGTGTGCGTACACTTCTTTGTTACACATGATGTTAACCATTTGATACAAAACCAGGACAAGTAAAGAAGAGAGTGCATGGAAAGTTTTTAAATAGTATGTCAATGGCTTCAGTGCTCAGACATTTCTTATCTGCCTATCCTTTTGATTAATATAATTTTTGAGATCCTTGTTAATATTTGCTAATAAAATAATAATTGTTGTTTCCTTAGAACAACTGACTTGTCATCACGATGAGGATCTACGACGAGTTGAGAGAGATTACGAAGATTCAAAAGTTTCGAAGATTGGTGTCATATACTGGGTTTTACTGCTTCGCCACACTCATAAGTTACGCTTATGTCAGCAATACGACAAGAGCTGGTTACTCTAGAGCCGATCAATTCTATGCATCGTACCCGGCTGGTACCGAGCTTTTAACGGACACTACCAAGGTATTTTCTTTTGTATAATGTAATCAATTTCATAAAATTAGAGCATATTATTTTGACCTAAAGTGTGATTTTGGTGTTTGAAATTTGTTTCAGTTGTACAAAGCTGCACTTGGAAACTGTTTTAAGGCTGAAGAGTGGGGTCCTTTTGAGTTCTGCATCATGGCCAAACACTTTGATCGTCAAGGGAAGTCGCCATATGCTTATCATGCGGTATGATACATACATGCATACATATGATGCCAAAGGGCGTGCTATTAATTGCTTTAACTTTTGCATTAATGTTACTGCAAAGAAAAAAGATTCTTAGTGCATTGGGGATTTGTTTTTTTAACGAAATGTTGGGAGAAAATATTGCATAGGATTATTCGCCCCCCATTTGAGTGAGTGGTGGGCAGTGGAGTGATTGTGAATTGTGAGAGTGACATATAGTGGTCTTCTCTTGATTGACAGGGAGGTCTCTGATAGGAAAATGTTTGAAAAATTCCATAAAAACTGTCTTCTGATATGATAATTTCTACATGTGAAAATAGTAGAAGTTTTGTTTGCTGTATCTCCAAACTTTTCTTTTAGTTGTCAAAGGAAGATCCTGAAGTTTTTACCTGTTATAGGCTAGGGGCAAGGCTTTAAAAAAACTCTTTGATGACAGTTTTGACCGCAACATAAAGGCTTTTGGAGTTTTTGTGACCGCTGTTTCAATTGCATTTTGCAATTTCCCGCAATATCAAGAAGTGCAATAAAACTAGGACTGCCTTTAAAATCTTGGTTACGGTCAAATCTAGTTTCTAGAAACGGAGGATGATAAACACTGTTTCCTTGTATTTCTCATGACCTGAAATCAGTTTAAAACTGTTGTATAATGCCCAGGATGATGACTTTCTCTGTCAAACGGAGGAATTTTTCTCTATGTTCTTTGTATAATCAAGCAATTACAGATATGGCAGAACTGATACAAATATTTTTAATAATTGGTCTTGCTGGAAGCTATGGCTAATTAATTTATCAAACATCAACAGAATATTGTTATTTTATTTTTTGGATAAAATCTTATCACATAAAATTTCAACCATGCTTCTGTGTTTTTTGAATTTTGTCATATTATTCCATTTCTTTTGGATCTCTACATTGTTTATGGAATTAACAAAAGAATATGATGTGTTTGGCTTCTTACAGCAATACATGGCACACCTCCTTTCTCATGGACAACTTGATGGAAGTGGTTGATCAGAGTGATTTACATGATGAAGCATGATAGAGTAGAAACTTTTGCAATATATGAAGACGTGTAAAGTCAAATGAGAAAGCTTGAGATTTGAGTACTTATTGAGATTTGAACTCCCTGTGCATTCTACAGCCTTACTCTTAGGAATAAGGAAAAAAATGTGTAGCATTGTCTCTTTCGTGTTGGGTAACAACAAGTACTCTGCTTTCTTCCTGTTCTTTGATATTCAAACCCAGTCAATCTCAAGTGCTTCTGATCGTGTTGTTTACATTGCTAATTGTCTAATGCTATCCTAATCAAGACTATATTAATAAATGTTGGCATTTAAATAACAAATAGTTTAATTATATTTTTAATTCCTGAAATTTGGAGTAATTCAGGTTTTGGGAACATAGAAAACCTATTTTTAGTACCTCAAAATTGTAAAATTACAGTTTTAGTTACTAAATACTGAATTTGAAGAACTAAAAACAGTTTTGAACAGTAAAGTTTAAACCCTAAACACTAAGAATCTCATTTTTGCCCCTCAGGATTCGATGTTTAGGAATTAATATCTATTTCAACGTTTGATATATCAAATCTTTAATGTGAAATGTGTTAAAGATCTCACAACAACTAAAAATATAGTTTGATATGTCAAATCTTTGATGTGAAATGTGTTAAAGATCTCACAACAACTAAAAATATAACTGAAGTATAGTATATAAGTAAATGTTAATGGTAACTTACAAGCCCCTTTATGAGATTGAATGAAACTTTAGATTTATTTTCAAAGAATTAATATTCTTTATCAATGAGACTGAGATAGCATTAGTACATAGCTTTATATCCCATTTGATTTTGAAGTCTAATTTTTCTTTTTAGAAGATTTTGTAATGTGAATGTACTTAATTTATTAGTTGTAATTGTTATGCTTTCCACTTCAACAAGTGTGTTTTGATGTCCACATTATTCTTTTCACTCGTTATCCTTGCATTGTTCTTCAGTTTCTTTTCCTCAAATAGTAAAAGGATCTAAACAAAATCGAATCAAATTATTTGTGTCAAACTATAGTTTGAATGCATTATCATCATTCTAGCTGAGGTGTGGTTGAGCATTGTCTTATGATAAGTTGTGTAAGCCACATAAGAGACAATAGGGTCAGATGATATGTCGAGACTAATAGAACTAGCAAAAACACAATAGAAAAAATCTAAGATAGGAAAAGAGTAAGTGTGAAGGTGTGTTTTCGGAGGAGAGGAGAGAGGTATTTATAGAATAATCAACCATATAGATAGGACATGCATCATGATCCATACTATGAGCAGCTATCTCAGTTTTATAGCCAGCCAGAGCATCCTTTGCAGCCATATAAGTCACCCTTCCAGCAGCAACCTCAACCATATTTTGAACCATACTGTGAGTAGCCATTCATGCATATGCAACAGCAGCTGCCAGAGTCATATTGGAATCAATATGCTACACCAGAGCAGCAAAGTTTTCAGCCACTGCCACAGATAGATGAACCTTTTTTTTACCATGCTGTTGCCTGAAACCTGAAAAACCTGTAAAACACCCAACCTTGGGATGGTGAGGAGGCTTTGAAAGTGCTTTGGGAAAATCTCTGGAGTTCAAGTGTGGGTGAACACACCAAACGTGTCTTGACCAGAGGAATAAGCTGAAAAGTGTGAAAAGTTAAGCTGAAAACAAAGGCAACTGAGAAAAGTAAAAAGATGAAGAAATGTGGTCTATGTTAGACCTGAAAAGGAAGGAAAAACTGACAAGCAAGAGAGTAGGAAGCAAAAGTAGAAAGAGGGTCAGGTGTATGAACTCACACTTGAGTATTCAATATTCTTCCCCATTGTTGCCTCACCCTTTTCTGGTTTTAGCCCTGCACCCTTTTCTTTATCCTACCCGCACCTTTACCCCCAATACAAGCCATAAAAAGATCTTGTGATCATGAGTGCATTCTTCTAACTTGGCGATTGATTTTAGAGGCTTTTCAAGCCTATGGCAATTTTGGTGTTCATAATGTGCTGAAGGACAAACACTTGACTCACAAACACATAAGAGCATGAGAGCAAACAGAATCCAGTAAGGTCTATTCTGATTCTTGAATTTGGTTTGACTGATTTCTAGCGTATCTATCTTATTTCATCTATCTCTAACTTGGTTGAAGTTTTAAATTGTGTTCTTGGAAGATTCGCTGGATGCTCACCCATTTCAGCCTTGTGGTAAAATTTCTGATTCTGTCCAGCCTTGTAAATTGATGTTTTGATGTTTTCTTCCTTGTAGTTTGCCCAGGAGTGCAAAGTTTAAGTGTGAGAGCGTGTTAAATTCCTATTTTGTCTAGTTTTTAGTAGTTAGTAACACTCCTTTTGGGCATTGTTTTGTGTTAAATGCCTTCTTTTAGTTCAGATTTAGTTTCTGGTAGGAAAAATATGTGTTTTTTTGTAAAAACTTGTTAATAAAGTGTTTTTAAAGGTGTTTTTGGTCTAATTAGTATTTTTGGTTTTATGATAGCTTTCGTAGAAGTAGAATTCGGTTGTAGGAGCTAGCTTTAGTAAGGATTTCAGTTCTAGATTCTTAGTGCAGTAGTGTTTGAGTTTGATGTTGCTAACTTGCATTCCTATCAACTTTTCAGTATCGGAGAGGTGACATATTCCTGGTGCAGCTGAGATAGTGCAAACCACCATTTTAATTTCGGAACTTTCTCTGTCTTGTGTACTCTTTCTGAAATATTCAATGAAATACAATGTTTCCTTTTCGATTCTGGTTTACAGCTTTCAATTCGGTTGTATAAGCTTTGATTGCATTTGCATTTTAAGTTTTCTTGCCCTTAAATTCTGCTTACTTTCCATTTCATGTTTTTTGCCTTTAAATTCTGAATCTGTTTAAATTCCTATATTGCTTTCCACGTTGCAATTCAGTTCTTGTTTCTTGATTCAGTGGATTGAACATTGGTGGAATTTGCATAGTTTAATGTTTCCTCTTAGGAATCAAGTGACCCCAAAGTGGACACAAAGTTACGAGATGTCTTCTTGAGGGCAAAAGAATCCCAATTTAATCATTGAATCATATTCAGCTTTGCAAATTTAGGCACGTTTTCAATTGATCTTTTTACTTTGCTGATTTATGATTATGCACCCATTTACATTTCATGTCTCTTTGCTTTAAGTCCTGTAGTAGTTAGTTGGTTAATCTATGAACTCCACTAGTGGTTTCTCGTAGGCTTTTATGTTCCTAGTATTTAGTAGCTTTAATCATTTTAGTTTCTTTCCATTCTGGAGCATATAAAATCTGTTTGGCAGTTTGCATTAATGCATCATGGTAAGGAATCTTATTTCAAGCATCCTTAGTGTATTTGCATCTGCATTAGTAGTCATTCTGCACATTTAGCATTTCATTTCCCATTGTATTACGCATTTGCATTGCATATGAAATAATTTTGTTTGGGTTGGGCTGCTGTGAATTTGATAGGACTATGAAGGTGTATATTAGAAGGAAGTTAGTTAAAAATTAGGTAGTTAGTTAGGTGGTTGGGGGAGTGAGCCGATCGTGAGTGAAGGCCTTTATATGGCTGACCCTGGGTTGTTCAGGGGAGTCTTTTTAGCTGTATTGTTGTTTGTTTGGAGATAGGATAGAGTCTATCTTGTGTAGGAGGGAGCTGAGTTCTAGGAAGGCTGTACATGATACATTGTTGTTTGGAGTTGAATACACGAGGTTTACTCAATTCTTTGGCTTACAAACAGATCTCGTTTGTGTTTTACACGTTCCAGCAGGTTTCTTTTAACAAGAAACCTAACAGAATTGAATACCAAATCTGCATTTGCATTCCATTTTTTTATCTTGGTACAGATTTAAATTCAGGTATGATGCTGCGTTATAATGCTCTGATGTACTGATGTTATGTGCTGATTTAAAGTGATCTTTGATTCTAAATGCATGTGGCTTGGTCTTAGAGTATGGGATGACTTTGATCACGAATCCAATTTGATCCATGTTTTAGTTTTACAGTGACCCACTCTGCCTCTTAGGTTTCATGCCATACTGGTCTGAATTCACGTGAATAATTCTGGAGCAGCATTCACTTTTCCTTTCCATTTCTTTACTGGGACGTGGTTTTCAGCTGTGCGTGTGCATCTTCATTTCTGCAATTGCTCAATCTAGTTTCATATTATAATAGTGCTGTCACAGTTAAGTTCTGCTGCCATGATCCAAAATTATGCAGGTCTTAATTGTAAATAAAAATGCTGTTACGTGGATTTTGAGTGCTACCAAGTTTGATTTTACTAGTCATATTAATACTTCAGCTCTATTGTAATTCATGCGGTGCATATCCATTTTGGCATTCTACGTGCATCTGAATTCTTTCATCACCATCTCCAATTCATCCAATAGGTGCATAGGTAGTTTAATTCACACTTGCATTACACTGCACTTATATTCTTTGGTTTCCAGGTTCACCATGTTGCATCTATTCATTCATCTTTATTTTAGCCCTCTTTAGAGTATCTTTGCATCCACAATTACACTGCAACAAATTCTGCCTTTGAATTTCTGCATTGAATCCTTTTGGTGTGTATCTAACTGGGTCTGAACTGCTGTATCATCTTTGCATAGCCAGTGAATATAAGTTCTGCATGATTGGTTCTATTTCTCTGCTGCATCAATTCAATACACATAGGTTCTGCATATTGGTTTAGTCTTGCTGCTGCGTCAGTTAGAGCATGATTCATTTTTTTATGATTATTCCTAGATTGAGCATAGCATGTGTTAGAAGTGGGATTTAAGCCTAATCCAACCCCACAAAATCGGCTTATAAGGTGAGGATTGCACCCATTTATATATTGTGAATTGGTCTTATCTTTAGTTGATGTGCGACTTTCGACACACTTCCTTATACCGAGGTATATTCATCTCGTGCGTGGGACTAGAAATTAGTCGGTGGTCTGTTAGTGGTCCGATCACAGATGGAACAAAATGTCCAAGAAATTTTGCTAGGATAGGCTCTAACCTGAATCTGATACTATGTTAAAGGTATGTTTTAAACCTAATTTAATCTCACAAAATCGGCTTGGAAGGTGAGGATTACACTCACTCATATATTATGAATTGATCTTATTTCTTGTCGATGTGGGATGTGAAACCCCATAAAAAAAATTAAAACTACCTTTCTCACTCTCAAAAACCATCAGAGAACACAACTCTCATTCTCCCTCTCTGCTTCCAAGCTCTTCCCTCCTGTTTTTACCAGTTACTCAATTCCCTCACCAGTTCTCTATATTCTTTGTGATCAGATTCTGGAGGATCAGACTCAGCTGGACCCCCTGGTGCTTCAACCCTTAGCTCCTACCCTCCTCGGTAGGTTCCAATTTTTCGTCTTGGTTCAATTTCCGCTAGAGTTCATCTGCTCATCCCTGAATTCGGAGTTAATTATAAGATTCCATCTTTTCTATGTCTTGCTATTGAATCTCTAGGTTAATTTGGGACCTCTGCTTCCTTGGTGCCTGTTAGAATTATTACCTATACCTATTGTATCATTAACCCTATGTGTAGGGGGTTGAGTGTGGGAAACTACCTACTGCCATATCTACTGTTGCATGTAA
>Ga0209389_1003494_pt1 | contig 12694 bp, 10 predicted proteins | sample CowpearedBW_FD_187526 | JGI IMG/M metagenome (GOLD analysis project Ga0209389, IMG submission 187526) | Root nodule microbial communities of legume samples collected from California, USA - Cow pea red BW (SPAdes) (version 2) | ecosystem: Host-associated > Plants > Roots > Nodule | place: USA... | reverse complement strand
CTTTCGCACTTTATTAATTTTTTTTCCTTATCAACTAGTTTCTCTCTCTCTCACACCGTGGGATTAAAATATTGTTTATAACGAAAATAAATAAAGAATTTAGGAAAAATAAGAAAAATAAGAAAAAAAAAACGCGGCTGCTGTATTCACCAAAAACAGAGACACGGTGAGAGGGAGAGAGAGAGAGAGAAACTCTGTGTTGATCGATCCCAGCTAAGATTCAACGTTTCAAATAATCGAACACGGGTTTATTGGTTTTTCGATTGTCGCAGGTTGTGCTAACAATTTTGCAATAATTTTTGTGAAATTTTGAGGCTGTGATTTCTACGCGAGCCCGCGATCGTGTAGAATTGGTCAATTACCTGCGGGGGCGATTCGTTTGGGTGGGATTTTGATTCCAAGGAATGGATCGAGGAGGAAGTGGGATTTTGATTGGGACGGAGGGTTCTCAATGCGGAGGTTTAAGTTGAAAGGTTTGATTTTTGTATTTTTTGGTATTTTTTTGGATGATTTCTGCAGGAGGTAGGGATGCTATAAAGGGGCTGGGTTTAGGGTTAGGGTTAGGGTTGGGTGCTGGGAGGAGAGAGATGGTGGAGTCTGAGCTCGAAGAGGGTGAGGCGTGCTCCTTTCAGAACCACGAGGATTATGATGCCACCGTTGATCCCGATGTTGCCCTCTCTTACATTGTAAGGCTCCTTTAACTTGATTTTGCTTGCTCTGGTATTCCATGTATAGTTTGTAGGTTTTAAAGTAATGAGTTATTGCTGTTCACTTGTTTTACCTTGTTAGATCCGTGACCTGAATTTTGTTTCTGCGGTTGGCTTAAGTTGTTTAGTTGGGGGTGTGCACTGCTGAATTGTGCTTTGCTGTGAGTTGAATAGGCTTGACATGTGGTTAGCATAGAGAGTGTTATTGGGAATGTTGAATTTTTGTGGTCTTTGTGATGTCAACTTGATGCATTGGGTTGTTGAGGAATTTTTTTTAACAATCTGCTCGATCTGCCTGTGGAAATATTGTTTGAATTAGATTGGTGATATGAAGGATTTCTTTCCCTTTTTTTTGGCTTTTTGTTTGATTTATGGCCCTTTTCCTTTCATGAAGAATTAAATGTTGAGATATTTATGTGCTTTTGTTTGTAAATTGATGTTTATAGTTTAGGAGTGCCCTTTACCCTTGGATAGACTTCTATATAGTGTCATCCACTACGTGCCAAAGACCGGCTAGTCGTTTGTCTATATTGTCATTCATAACCACAAGATAACATGAACTATGTGTTTTACCGTTTCTCGATCATAAAACTCGTAAAATGGAAGTTGTGTATCGAAGGAACATAGTTTGGAAATTGAAGCAACTGTGAGATGGCTACTTGGCACATTTAGAATTTTTCCATTGTTTTCATAAATTGCTGTGTTTCCATGTCAGGAATATGTCTACATCTATTGGATTTTTTCAGTTAGATTTAGTTCTGTTCCTGTTTTGGTAACTGTTCTTTCTTTATTGAATTTTTACATTTCAAATTTTCTTTCTCAAAGGATGAAAAAATTCAAGATGTTCTGGGACACTTTCAGAAGGATTTTGAGGGTGGGCTGTCTGCTGAGAGTCTGGGTAAGTCTTGTTAGAATCAAGACTCATCTAATGTAGGATTAAACGTTAAATAGTTACCGGATAATATTGAGAAATAATTGATCATTTCAGGGGCAAAATATGGTGGTTATGGATCATTTTTGCCCACCTATCAGCGATCTCCTGTCTGGTCTCATCCAAGAACTCCACAAAAAAATCATAGTCAAAATACGCCAAAATCCCCGAATAATTTGCTGCCAGAGGTAAATTTCTTACACTACATGGGGCATATCATTATGTGACTGTGATACATTTATTTTTAACTAAATTGATTACTGTATTTGAGGTTTTATGACTTACCTTTGTATATTTATCACTTTCAACTTATTTCAAATTAACATTGTACCTTGCAGGGTGGGCAGAGTGACGCTGTACAATGTTCCACTGGAACTCAGTCATCAAGACTTGGCCCAGGTTCTGGTAACTCTTCGAGGATGGCTTCAAACAAGGGTCTCTATCTAGAAGATGGAACCCATCAAGAAAAGTACTTGGTAACCACTAATGTTGATACATCCACTTCTAAGCACGAGTCTCTAAACAAGAAATTTACTAGCACATCGGACCAGAAGACACTGAAGGTTCGAATCAAAATGGGTCCAGATAATTTATCAACACGGAAAAATGCTGCAATATACAGTGAAATTGGTCTGGATGTGTCACCATCATCATCGCTAGATGACAGCCCCTCAGAAAGTGAGGGGATTTCTCGTGGTCCTCAAGAAGCTCCTTTTGAATCTCCAACCATTATCCTTCAGGTGAATTATCTTTTGGCATTTTGATTATCCATTATTATATTCATATTGATCTTGATGAGTTTAGTTGAATATTTTACATTGTCTTGGAACAGATCATGACAGACCTCCCTCAGCCATTGTCACCACTTTCTGAAAGTATCATTGAATTAACTATAAAGGAAATGCGTGCCAGAGATAGCATCCCTGGTCTTGTTCATCTGGATGATGCAGAAAGTTTTGACATGTCACTAAATGAATCTAATAATGTGAAAGGAGATAGAAAATTGTCACGGGGGAGTGGGAGGAAAATGAAATCTCTGGAGGGCTGTGAATCCTCAATGGAAGTCAAGGGTTCTACAAAGAAGAATGGTCGGATTGATGCTGGAGTGTTGTCAAGAAAGGAACAAAGTACAGATGCATCAACTATGGAGGAGCTAGTTTCAAATACTATGAAGCTTCCACTTTTATCCAGTTCATATTCTTTCGGTGATGACTTGGTTAAGGCTGATGATGGGCCGTGTGATTCTTTGAAGGAAACCCACAAAGTTGTGGTGAGGGAGAAAACCTTCTCTGGCCAGGGTCAAAAGGAAGGGCTGGAGCCAACATCTACTGAGGTGAATGGTTTTTCTGAACGGACAAAGGGAAGCTCAAGAAGAAAAGTTGTGGGAGATAAGGTTCCTTTTGATGACTATATAGTGAAAGAAAATTCTCAAGGAGATAATAATTGCCACTCAATAATGGCTGAATCTAACGTTTCCAAAGTTAGGACAGCATCAAACACTGAAGAGCCTCCTAAGAAGGCTAATCAGAGGGGTAGCCTATGTGAACAAGACAGTATGGCAATACCTCTCGTGACAGAACATCCCGTTCTGGTTGGTAAGAAGAAGGCAAAGGGAAGTCATGACACCGTGGTTATGGAAAGGGAAAAAGAAAACTTGAAGATTGGATCCTCTTCGGCTCCTAAAACAAAAAGGAGTTCTGATGATAGTTCTGCATCAAAAAATGAGACTGAAGATGTTAGAGCACAAAAGAGTCTTGGAAAGACTCGAGATACATACAGAGATTTCTTTGGAGAATTGGAAGAAGAGGAGGACAGAATCGATGTGCTAGAGACCCCATTTGAAGAAAAAGTGAAGGAACCTGAGGTGGTTGAGAGGAGTGCACCTACAACTAGTTTTGGAGCAAAGGAGAGACCAGGTGCTAAGAAAGTTGATAAGCTGTTAACAGCTGAAATATACCCTAAATCAGCCACAAATATTTGGTGCACTGGAAATGCGAATGGTACTGACGCTGAGAATGGTAAAGGGATTCCTGTAATGATACCTCCTGTTGAGATGGAAGATAATTGGGTGCAATGTGACAGGTGTCATAAATGGCGTCTTCTTCCTGTTGGAACAAATCCTGATAACCTACCCGAAAAGTGGCTATGTAGTATGCTTAATTGGCTGTAAGTTCTGTTCAGTAGCTAAATCTTTTATTGTCCATAATCAAAGTATTAATGCCTTGTATGGGCAAACTTATCCACTAGCACTTATAGGAGAATAAAATAGGAAGGTAAAATACTCACAAGTGAATATCAGCTTATGAACATTAGCTATTATAGAAACTCTCTTAACTAACTCCCAAAAGCTGAAGGGCATAAGTTGATTTTAACTCGTGTAGAACTTTCATTCATTTTAAGTTTCTCCAAATAGGGCCTAATATTAACGAGTTTGTCAGTTGGAACTAGCCCTGCACTTACGTTGGGGTGTGGTCTTGAATTTTGGAGGTTTGATACCCCATCAGGCCACCTATCCTCCCCTACCATGTATTTGCACAACCAACATCTCCATCCAGAAAAAAATGTATTAGGGAAACCAAATTGCTTGTTAACCTATATGGAAACTGCTTACATGGTCATAATGGATAATTAACATTGCATGCATAATTATGCAGGCCGGACATGAATCGGTGTAGCTTTAGTGAGGATGAAACCACTAAAGCACTTATTGCATTATACCAAGGGCCTCCTTTTGATGGTCAAAGCAACCTGCAAAATGCCTCTGGCAGTGTTATGGTGGGAGGAGCCATGGCAACATCCCAACCTCCTAACCAGCACCAGCTAAATAATGATGTGCATGCGGTGCCTGGGGGGAAGAAAAAGTTTGTGAAGGAGATACCAAATTCTACAAATAAAGACTTTTCTCAATCCTCATATCCTACGAAGAAAAACTTGTCAGCGGTGAAAAGTAGGAGTTTAAATGATGTGAAATCTCCTGTCATGAGTGAGGCTGATGTTCCATCAGAGAAACACAAAAATAAGCACAGGACGCAGGAACACAGTTCTGATAGGGGTAACTTGAACTGCACATTCATTTTGTTTGTCTGACCAGTATTAACTAAAGTGTTGATGTTCAAAGACCTGTTAAATTTCTCTGTTATCTTCATTTCTGTAATTTTGTTCTCAGGTGATACGAAGAATATGAAGGTCAAAAGCAGGAGGGATCATGATCAAGATTTTCCTAGGCCATCCAAGAAATCTAAGACTGACAAGGCTCATTCTACCAATGAAGACTGGGTAGAACAGAGTGGGACTACTAGGAAGGTGGGTGTTCAAAGTTCAACTAGCACTTTTCCAACTACTTCAGTTGCCAAAGATCGACCAAGACAGAAAGCCCACTCTTCTTCAAGGGACTCCAAATCAAGAAAAGACAGGATTCCAGTTTCTGCTGAAAACACAAGAGATAAAGGTCAGGGTTCGTTGGATGAGGGATCTCTGGATCTGGGGAATTGTGATTCAATTGGTAGTGTGAAAAAAAGAAAACTTAAGGGATATCAGGATGCTATAACTTACAGCCCAGGTAATCCTCGCATACAGGAGAGCAAAACTTCTGAGCATGATTTCAGTGATTCAAGGAAGGAAAAGAAGGCAAAAAGTTCAAAATCCGGAGGCAAAGAATCAAGTACCAGTAAAGGTAGTGGTAGGACTGACAAAAAAGTTAGTCATGCAAAGAACCAGAAATTCAGGCAAAACCCTGAGAGCAGTCTGTCACAACGGAGCTTAGATGGCATGGACTGTTCAAAAAGGGACTTGGGGTCTTTACAGGTTTCTGTTGCTGCCACTTCAAGCTCTTCTAAGGTTTCTGGCTCTCACAAAACCAAAGCCAGCTTCCAGGAAGTGAAGGGCTCACCTGTGGAATCAGTGTCTTCATCACCCATTCGAGTTTTAAATGCTGATAAGCTTTCAAACAAGGAAATTATTGGGAAAGATGATTCACGTGATGTTGCTGCTATGGATAGTCCAAGAAGATGCTCAAATCGTGATGATGATGGTGGGAGTGATCGATCCGGAACGGCCAAGAAGGATAAATCTTTCACCATTGCCAACAGGCCAGATTTTCAGGACAAGGGTGTTAATTACGTGTCCGATACAAAGCTTAAAGCTGAAACAGCCAGCTATTGTACCAATGGTGGTGTTGACACCATAGTCCCAGATGGGACCTATGCAGGCAAAGAGCATAAACATCCAGGTGAAGACAAAACCGATGTTTATCATGCTAATATGTCTCATACAAGGAAGAATGGCATAGAATCAGGTTTGGAGGACAACAATGACGGCTGTAAGTCAGAATCCCATGCAGATAAGGTCAAGAATGCTAGTTCTTCAAGTCAACTGAAAAATCAGTCTCCTCTAGGTGAGGCAAAGCATAAGGATGGAAAAAATAAGTTGCAGGAGAAGTTTGGGATCAAGCCTGACCAAAGTGAGAATATACATGCTGTCAAGAAAGATTACACAGAGAAAAATGAGGCTAGGAAAAAAGAGAATCACTTAAATCGAGGTCATGACTTTCAAGATGTTAGTGTGGATGCCCTTTGCAAACAGGATGCATTTCATGCTCCCCCGCAGACTCAGTTGCCAGACTCTGATAGATCCACAAAGAGGTCTCTGTTGGAAAGAACTGATCAAGAAGTACATGGAAAAGGAAAGTTGTTGTCATCATTGCCATCTGAAGGATCTCAAGTTGAGACATTGGGCCGATTCCCACGACCAGTTGGTTTACATAAAGGAAATGGTGATGTCGAAGCTGACCCTTCCAAAGTTGATGATGTGTCAAAGTTACCAAAAAGGCAATCGAAAAAGACTGACCATCAAAATGGAAATCAGCAAACTGGTTCGAGAAATCCTGTACTTAATGGTCACAAGTCGAAGGAGCTTGATGCCCCTAGCCCAGTTAGAAGGGATTCTTACAGCCATGCTGCTAACAATGCTGTGAAAGAAGCTAAAGATCTTAAGCATTTGGCTGATCGTCTTAAGGTTTTTAGCTGTCCCTTTTAGACTATTATGCTTTTGCTCTTCTTGATCCCTATTTTACTAATTTTGGGTTTGATCATACAGCATTCTGGATCCACTGGTGAGAGCACTAGTCTATACTTCCAGGCAGCCCTCAAATTTCTTCACGGAGCCTCTCTGTTAGAATCTGGCAACAGTGATAATTCTAAGCACAGTGAGATGATTCAATCAAAACAAATGTATAGTAGCACTGCAAAATTGTGCGAGTAAGTCAATGATTTTCTTTATAATCATGGTTATATATGTTTTGAATATAATATTTTGTTTAAAGTACCCATGGAAATCTTCTTTCCTTTATTTATTGTTTTATTAGGTTGCAAGCATGCCTTCAAACCTCATTACTGTACTTGGCTCGATTATATCTTTCAGTTGATTATATGTTGTATATCATTGCCTTAAATAATTGATATTTTTTATAATGTCATCCAATATATTCTTTATATAGGTTTTGTGCCCACGAATATGAGAAATCAAAAGACATGGCTTCAGCTGCACTAGCCTACAAATGCATGGAAGTAGCATATATGAGGGTAGTATATTCTTCACACTCTAGTGCAAGCAGAGATCGGCATGAGTTGCACAACACACTGCAAATGATTCCTCTTGGTAATGAATTTTATTAGTTGATTTTCACTGTATCCGCATGATGGAATTTTCTTTCTTTCTGAAGTCCTCAGTTCCTTTGGATTTGTCCTATATCATACCAAATCCCATCTCCGTTTTTATGCTTTGGCAATTAAGTGTAAAATATTCTGATAGTTTTGTAAAGTATCATGTCACATTCATTATAATAGATTATCTGAACATTATCCATTTGACTGGTGGTTTGTAATTTCGGGGTGGGGGTAGGGAGGCACGTTTTGTAGAGTTTACATGGATCTTATTTGGACTTTATGAGGATGGCTTATGGCATTATAAGCTGCTTTTAGTTTTTTTCAAGTTTCATGGAGAAACTTGTAAAATTAAGCTCTATCCAATAATCTTCAAAGTCAAAATTTACTGATAAGCTATCATGGGATGAGTTCTTAACTTTTGATAATAATTATTTTGTTTACTAAATACACCCTTAATCCATGAAAAATAGAAGGGAAAACAGAAGAAGAAAAATAGGAAGAAGTTAGATATGGTTAATTTTGTGGATACAGACAAGTTTAAATTTTATTTTCCTTTCATCTTGTTAATAAACTACTGTTTCTCTTTCTCAGGAGTGCCAGCCATTGGCATCGTAATGATGACATTTGAGTAGATTAATTTCTGATCTCTCTATTGTTTTGAACCTTGTTTCTTTTGTTAGGTGAGTCTCCATCGTCATCTGCCTCTGATGTTGACAATGTCAACAACTCAACAGCTGCTGACAAGGTTGTCACCATATCTAAGAGTGTCAATTCGCCCCAAGTAGCTGGAAACCATGTTATTGCTGCACGACATCGTCCTAATTTTGTGCGATTGCTCGGTTTTGTGAGTATATAGTTCTTGTTCACAGAAGTATGATCTTGGCAAAAGTCTCTCACTTCCTCACATTGATTACCTTAAACAGCTTACAGGAAACATAGTCAAGGATAAGGCATACATAAATTTTACGTAGAATAATTGAATTCTGAATTCGTTTGAATGGTTGATTATGTGAATTTGGTGGTTGTCATATTAGGCAATGCTTTCACGCGAGCTCTGAAAGAAGGTTCCTAGTTAGGATCTATGACAGTTTACGAGATTGAATTTTTCTGATTGAGGATTCTAGCATCCTGCAAAATTTTAAGAGTGCTAAAATCTTAATAAAATTAGAGTATTAAAAATGCAGCATAATAAATCACAGTAAGCCTTGAACTTGACTCAAAATACCTTTTAAATCTGTTTCAAGCTATCACAAGGAGCAATGTAATCATACACATCATATATGTTTGTACATTTATTTTAGCCTTTAATGTCTAGACTAACAAATAGAAGTCAATTATATGTGCAGTAAAAACAAGTAAATCACTGTAGCTTAACCTATAATTACAAGGATGGCCAAAGAAATCTGCAAACAAGAAAATTGGTCAAATTCAAAGCATCCTAGTATTTTCCCATTAAATTAATTGAAGTTGTGTAACTCTCTTAAAATATGAAGGGAGGAGTTCATCAAGGAGACATCAGAGATTTACTTTTAAGGCTGAATCTGTTCTAAGTTTTTGGTATTGTTGACTTTTTTTATAGGTTTTATGGCCGTATTTTATTGTGACATCCTAATAAATAATCTGGTATCCAGTGTGCGATCAATACAATGTATTTGATTCCAATTCTGTTCCTACTTCAGACTGCTGTGGCATGCTATAAATAAGATCATATATGGTCTTCTGACCTGGTTTCTGATATGCCTAACGGGAAGCCCGCACTAACAACTAAAATGCTAGCTAAAATGTTGTCTGTGTCTTATTTAGGCTGTGTGATATGTGGAATTAAAAACATCTACCAATTGCAGGCTCAGGATGTTACTTTTGCCATGGAAGCATCAAGGAAATCACGGAATGCTTTTGCAGCAGCTAATTCAAGCCCAGGTGTGGGCAAGAATACAGATGGTATCTCCTCTATCAAAAAGGCTCTTGATTTTAGCTTTCAAGATGTGGAGGGGTTACTTCGTTTGGTACGGGTTGCTGTGGAGGCCATTAATCGTTGAAGAATCCCTTTAATTGAGAGGATGATTCTAGTCAGATATGAACATGTGTTTCTTGGTCATGTATAAAATCTCCACTCTGACAAAAAACAGTCTGAAATTATGAAGGGCAAGGTTTATTTAGTTGGCTCTCGATTCAATCTTGTCAACACGTGAAGCTAGTACTGTCTCTATAGATATGGCTGCCGTGGACAGTGAAATGGAATGGAAGTCTCAGTTTATTGTCAGGAATTCGGTTGCTCTGTTGTTTACAAACAAAATCTTTGCAATCCTTGAGACAACGTGGAGGCCCTTAGAAGCAAGGTTCTGTAATGCAGATTCTGAGCTACATTGATATGTAGAACGATGCTACTTCCAGATTATAAGTTGATAATATAATAGGTGGATATGGATAGATTTAGAAGTTTGAAACTAATTGCGCTCTCTTATGTCCTTTTCTCATTCCGGAGGGTTTATTATTTTGTCAATCTGTACATGTGTAAAGTTGTAACTTCTGGAAAGAGGAAGTTGTGGATTTTGTATTACTGCAATCATGCTTCTACTAGTGGTTCTGCATTTTCTTCCCCTTTCCAATCTCTCCCCGGAAAGTAAAGTCAAAGAGAGCCAAGCTAAAGTGAGCATTTCTTCCTAATACGAGAACATTCGTGTTCATGAGTCCTTTTTATTTCAATTCTCAATGGGCACTATTTTCCTGATTTGAATCTTGTCTCATGCAGGTTGTCTTGTACAATGTTGGGATTAGGGGTAGAACAATATTCTTTACTCATTTTGTTGATAGAGACCAAGCAGAAAATAAAAAAGGAGAGATGTACAGCAAGAATTTTTTTTTTGAAGTGGCAGGCATTTTACTACTAATGAATTGTCAACTTAGAGGTATACAAATACCCATGTCTTGTAAAATTCGTTTTGTTTGTTATCCAAGTGATTGCCAAAGCATCCCTAACACTTGATTGCATTACATTTCTTCTTTTCCTGAAGGGACGCAGTGGATGTAAATAAAAATTATATAGATTCAAGTTAGAGACAGGGCAAGCTGGTTGCTGCATTCATGCAGAACATTCAGGTATTTTTCCATTGTGATCAATTGATCTGTCGCTGACGTGTACTGCTTAAGACATTTGTATGTAAAGTGTTCCATTTTTTATATAAACCTGGATTTTGCTTAACTATTTTGATATGATTAGGATGGAAATTTTAAATAAATTCTTTAACTAGCCTCTATTTTAAAGGTAAAATCTCCTTAATGAACATTAAGGGTTTGTTTAATGGTCAGGATAAGAAAGTGATAGGATAAGAGTAAAATAAATATTAATCATAGTCAATTTTGTGCTTACCACGATCAAGACTACATAACAATAAGTTGCAGCTAATGGTAGTGGTGGTGAAATTAATTACAACAATGGTTGTAGTGATGATAATGATAGAAATGAGATGGTTGCGACAATAATTGATGGTTATGGTAATAATAATAGTGGTAGTAATGGGAATGATAATAATATGGTGGTGGTCGTGGTTGTTGTAATAACGATGGTGGTAGTAACAGTAACGACACTATAAGTGGTGACGGTGTATTGGTAATATTATGATGACAAATTATAATATTGGTAACAATGATAGTTACAATGGTGAAAGTGTTAACAAAAGTTTTGAGAAGAATGATGGAAGTGATGGTTGTTGTGGCGACGATGATGTACATGGGGGTGGTGGCGACAACAATAAAGGTGATGGAAGTAGGAGTGTTAACAATGATTAAAGCAATGTTTAAAATGATGGCAATGACAATGAGAATGGTGATGCCAAGGGTGGTGATGATTATTGAGAATGGTGATGCAAAGGGTGGTGATGATTATAGTGATCGTAATCAAGATAAGGTGGTGAGAGAATAGGAGGTTTCTGCATATCTTGCTACTTTTTAACTCGGCTGCACCTTGGATAAAAAATACATTGCACCTTTGGATATAGTCACTAGAATTTTAAAATTTTACTTTTTATGAGTCGTTTCACACGTGTAGCGCACCACCTAATTACCAGAACTATAGATTAGTTTGTACAAGTCATTCAATTTATTGATTACCTAGCTTAAGACTTGGCTTCCTCAAAGGATCTGCTCATTATGGAATATATCCCATCCTATACTTGCCTACCCGTTAGATGGAAGGTAAGGGAGGGAAAGATCGTAAATTTGATCTCTGCTAACAATTTGGAGAAATAAGGTTAGTTTAATGCTTTTAGAAGGGAGTGTAGAAGAGGTTGTGAGTTCAACTCTATCGATTAACCAAAAATCAACAACTAACATTTGCCCATATAAAAAAAAACTTGCTTGCTGGTTTTTTGTTATCTTTGCATGATGCTGGTATTTATTTGGCTTGTATTGTGCCATCATTGCACTTTGTGAGTGTTTGGTGGCAACTTAACAGTGTTTGTGGTTGCAGGTTTGAGCAACTGAGGCAAATAGCAGATAGACCTGCAGTTTAGCTCGCCAAATCTGTAACTGGCCTTGGTGGAATTTTTTCTTCATCTTTTTCCCTGTTTTTCCCTTAGTCAGTTTTACTGTATTCTTTTAAAAAAAACAGATGCTAGTATTGAGCATTTAATTTTAAATTTTGACTTGACTAACTTACCTGTTCTTATAATGTACATAGCTTTATATTCATCTACCTCTCTTAATATTTCACCCTTCTGGTGTAGTGGCGAGTGCCATTGGGTGCGTCGTGTGTAAGTTACATGCAGTATAGAATTGAAAATAGTTTAGTGGAAGACTAAGGCTGTATTTTGGTTTTTGTAGTCGTGGCAGTATTTATTTAGAGTTGTTAAAATATATTACAGATGAATTCCAGAATTATAATAAAATTTCAATCTAATTATTAAATTATGATTATATCATAAATATTTATATTAATTTTTATTAGAAATGAATATCAATAAAAGAGTGAATGGATGCTTCATATTTAAACTATATCAAATATTAACAAATTTTATTTATATATATTTAGATTTATCTCAATTATACAGAACATGTTTGTATGTTAAGAATTGTTTTCATTAATATACTGTATTTAAAGTCTATCTCTGATCTATGGGGAATCATAACCAGTTCTAATATTATACATTTAGTTCAGTTCAATAAGTTTAGATATATTTTATTTTAACGCATTATAAAAATTTATAAAAAAATTTATTCGAACACATTTAATAGTAATTGGTACATTTGTTTATTGAAAATAAAATTAACGTTAATATATCATTACTAAGAATTTTAAACTTGTAAAGAGAAAAAAGCAAATAATTTGTTAAAATCAATTATATGTTAACATTAATTTTTGTTATATAAACAATTATCGAAATTATTAACAAAAT
>Ga0209389_1003488_pt1 | contig 12701 bp, 8 predicted proteins | sample CowpearedBW_FD_187526 | JGI IMG/M metagenome (GOLD analysis project Ga0209389, IMG submission 187526) | Root nodule microbial communities of legume samples collected from California, USA - Cow pea red BW (SPAdes) (version 2) | ecosystem: Host-associated > Plants > Roots > Nodule | place: USA... | reverse complement strand
ACTGTTCATTCAGCATTATGTCAGATGTAATGAGCAAATACCAGGTTAACATTGAACTCAAAAATTACAGAATATTGCTCAAAAATGGAACTTTGCTACTCACTGAAGATGGGACAAGGGGTTTGCTCATTCCTCAAAACTGAAACCCAGTGCTTGATCAATGGATGAGGAGGAACATACACCTTCAGAAATCCAACAAACAGTAATCAATCAAAGAGACCACCAGAAAGTACCAACACACATCAACACCTTCCATTATATTTCCCTCGGCAACCAAACCAGCGCAAAACCCGTTTAACCCAGAAGCCAAAACCACCAAAGGAATTCAACAATCCAATACAAACATAAATTAACCATTTAAGCAGTGAGTGATAAATGATCATAGAAGAAAAATTGGCTCCTTTTTTCCACTTCTTTCTCATCAACAAAAACACACCATCAGTTCATAAACCCAGAAGCCAAAGCCATAAGCGAAAAAAATAACAAACAAATTTTCATTATATCAATTAACTAATTAACCCACCATAGATCAATCTCCAAAGGATTAAAAAAATAACTCTGCCCACCTTCCCTGCATTTTCCTTTGTCGGATACCAAAACCCCATAAGGCAAAACCAAAAAGAAATTAAATAAATCCAACAAAAGCCAGAACCCAAAGCCAGAAGAGAAACAATAACAATTCAAAAAAATTTACAACAGATCTTCAACCAGTAAAGCCATCATGGATAAATTTCTAAAGAAAACACATTTTTCTTCAATATAAACCACAACCCCATAAACCCAGAAGCCAAAACCAAAAGAGCAATATAAAAAATGGCCCAAACCCACAGGTAAAACCCAACCAAGAGATAAACCAACGAAACCACCCACCACCCACAAACAACAAAAAAACAAAACTTTTTGCCGTCACTCACTCCATTTCACCTTCCCCGACCCAAAACCATCACATTACACAAAATCACAAAAAAGAGAAGAACACTAACGAGCATTCGGTTCTCGGCAGGGAGCTTCTCCTCCATGGTCATATGAGAGTACACCACACCACACGTGCGCCGCTGAGCACTGGAGCATACGATCTGAGCCGAGACAGAAAGTAGGCAGCAACAACAAGAATAACAAAAGAACGAATAAAAAGGGTGCACATTTTGGAATCAAGAATCGAATCCAACGGGAACAAACATACCCATAAAAAGAATATAATAAAAAAATAACAGCAACAAGAATAATAATTAATGAATTAATTAATTAACAATAAATGTAACGAAATAAAAGGGAAATGAAATATTTAATTTATGATAATTGCCTTTGGGGTAGTGAAGAGAGAGGAGTGAGAGAGAGAAAGAGTGTGACATGTTGAAGAAACTGGTGGCGCATCGGAGGGAAAAGGGAGAGTGAGGTTGAAGATAACGCGGGAAGCAGCCATGAATAGTGTTGTAATCTGGGTTGTGGCCTATGGGGAAGAAGATATGTGCAATTTCTAGAGTAATGGTTGGTCGCGTAGATACATCTTCATGGATATGGATGCAAGAAAACCACTTCGTATTTCTTTTTCATCGTCGAACTACTCATTCATTAGTACATAGAGAGAATAGTTACATTATATTATTATATTATTGAGATGTGTAAATGAATAGTATATTTTCATCATTTATTTTACTTTTAACTTTAGATATAATTAAAAATAAGATATAAATATAAGGAAATCATTTTTTATCTTCTTGGTGTTTAGTACTAACTAGAAACACATGTGTTTTAGTGTTTTTATATATGTATTTTTTAATTTAAATAATACAACTCTAAGAGAATTATTTGAAAATTTAAAAACATGTATGTTTTATGTTATGTTAAGTGGGGAAATTAAATAATTATATTTTGGTGGATAGACACCTATATTTGAATATTATAGAGGAAATTAAGAAAATATTTTAAAATAAAAATATATGAAAGTTGTAAAAGTAGTGTTAAAAATTATGTGACTGTTATTTTAAACAAAATGAGTTATTTAATTATTTTAAAACATAAAAAATTAATTAATTTTTTTATCAAATGGTGCATTCCCTTATGTGTGTAGCATAAAAAGGTACCACGATGAATTAAAAAATACACAAAAGAGGTATAACCTCAATAAAAACATGATATTTCTCAAATTTTTAAGTAATGCATGTTGAAGTTTCCCAAATTAATCACAAAAACATCAAAAACTCGATAATTCACATAAACTCTTTGAAAGATTGTGGAACAAATAAAATCAACATCATTAAATTATAAATCAAAACTAATTATCCCTTTTTTCACAAATTATTGAATTTTTGGGGTTTTAAATATTGAATAGGCCTTTTGAGTAATCACAAAGGTCTGCCAATGAATTCATTTAGTTCTTCATGTTCTTTTAATATAACATGTTCATAAATGAAAGTAATCCCATCCATACAAAATATCATTAAACTAAAGACTTATTATGCTTTGGTAAGAGGTTTTATTCCATGTGTAAAACATATATCTTAGGTTAGCATTTATTTGTATTATACTTGGCACATGTTGTTGACAGTGGATTCATAAAGTATCATTTCAATTCAAGGACTACAAGAATGAAGTTAATGTCACTTAAAATAGTTCATAACTTAAGTTGTAAACTACAGTCAGCAACCCAACATGTGAAAATGCTCCCTGGTCATCTTTTCTTAAGGTGGACTTCTTATGTGCAAATCATATAACATGGGTTTGCACTTATTTACATTTGAGTAAAACAAACGTCTATCAGTGGAATGATTTACTTCTTTGTGTTCTTTTTATTAAACATGTTCTTAAATGAACACATTGCACAGTCACAATTCAAAAACAATTCTTGAAATTTGGGGTTACAAATATCAAATATTAAGGTTGTTCATCAAAGTTACAAGATTTCAAATCCTCAATATAATACTGCATTGATTAAATTGAAAATTTTCCCTTATGATGTTCATTTTCATGTAGATGGACAACTTAGAAGAAATCAACATAATAAGATTGGATGACATTACCTTATTGGATGAACATGTGGGTCTTGGTACTTGTGATCATGAGGATAGTGTTGGCACAATCAATGTTGGTAAGCAGTGTGGCGAACTTCCTTGTCCCAATAACAATTGATATTGTCGTTTATTTTTTAATGAAATGTTAAAGAAATTACTAACTCCATCAACGTCTACATCTTGCAACATTGTATAAAGTTTCATATTGTTCAATTTTAATCTAGAAGAGCCTGAAAACATAACAATTTCATTAAAAATTTCTAACAATCACTTAATTAAAATATCTAACTAAAAGTGTTAAATTCATTTCCTTCCATGTCAGTCCATAACTAAGCTTGGAGACACATCAATGCCTCCACAATATTTGGGAGCAATCTATTACGATGTGGAGTAAGAATCTGACTACCAGTATTGAACGAAGACTCAAAAGCAATAGTTGATATGGGAATTGCTAGATAGTCTCTCGCCAGCATTTGCAAGGTTGGGTATTTTAACCCATTAGTTTTCCACCACACTAAGATATCAAATTGTGCATTTGAATCAAGAAGTATTGCCTCTTCTAAATAACGATCTAATTCTGACTTCAAATTTGGTGTGTCACTTGTCTTTGCAATCTTATGTTTTGCAAAATGTGACCCCCAACTTTCTTTTCTTCCAAGAACACTTACATCCACTACATTTAGCTTTGAACTTTGAGATGAAGCAGTCAATTCTTTACCCTTGACTTTTATGGCATACTCTTTTACCAAATCTTGACAAATAGATTTTACCCTCTCAATTTCATAATGAGAATTTTCTCCATAAATTTGAGGCAAAAAATAATCTAACAAGTTAATTTTGTACTTGGGATCTAATACAATTCCTACAACCATCACCCCGTTGATTACACTCTAATACTTATCAAATTTAGTAATCATGGTTGCAGCCATTTCATGAATAATGGAATTAGGACAAGAAAGTCAACTTAATTTCACATATTTTTGGGGCATTCACAGTTGGATACAAAGTACTAGAAAATAAAAGTGTCATATCATATAAAATAATTCCAACCTTTGACAAACCTCATTTTCCATCATCCAATCACATTCACTAGGTGAAGCTTTGTATTGATTATCTCGTTGTGACAATCTATTAAACACATCTTTGTATTGTGTAACAACTTGAAGCATAAAAAATGTAGAATTCCACCTAGTCTTACAATCAAGAACTATTTTTTTCTTAATTGGAATGTTCACTTAACCACATGTCTCTATAAATTTCTCCTCTCTTTTAGGTATTGTTGTCCAAAAATGAATACTTTCTCTAATCTTTTCAATGGTGTTAGAGATTATATATAAATAATCTTTAATAATTAGATTTAAAATATGAGCACAACAACGCATGTGAAATAATTGTCCACCAAAAAAAAAATAGTTCTAGGTAAAATATTCTCTAAAACTCACTCAATCATAGCCTCATTTGTAATGCAATTATCAACGGTCAAAGTGGACAAGTTTCGATCTAAATTTCAATCCATTAAACATTTAACTAAGACATCAGTAAGAACTCTACTTGTATGAGGAGTAGGTACATAAATGAACATAACATGAAGATAAATATTTTACTAATATATTCATAAACAAGTAAAGAAAATAATACAAATTGTAGTTATATAATTTAGAAACATTACCTCACAAGTCGACTTTGTAGGTTCCATGAAATAGTTATAAAGTGAGGAGTGACCATCATGTAACCTCTGTTTTGGCTACTATAAGTCCACATATCAGTAGTAATTGCAACTCGACTCTGATTCTTTGATAAAAATTTATTATATTCTCTTTTCCTTCATTATAAGTCTTCATAATGTCACTCTTTATAGTGTTTCGAGAAATCCCCTTGAATAAAGGTTGCAAAGCAAGATAAAATTCCTTAAAGCCCATGTGATCAACCATTGACATTGGATACTCGTGTCAAACTATCATCTTAACAAGTGCACACTTTGCTGCTTCTTACTTAAATACATAGTTGTCAACAACTATTATTTCACTCCCTATTTTTTTTTTCCTTTAGAAATGCTTGCTTGATATCTCGAGTTGTTCGAAGTTTGCAAGACCTAAAGTGGGCCATCAAGTGTGATGTCCCTTGCTTTGCCTCCCCCAAAAGGTTTTGAGCCACAATAATTGCAAATGAATTTCCACTTTCCATCTATTTTTTGTTCCTTAAAGTGATTTCATACAACTGAAGTGCGTCTTTTGCCAAGAATGTTATCCTTAGTTTGAAATGAACTTCTAGTTTCTACTTGGGTTGAGTCATCGCCTTTATTCACAAAAACATCATTTGATTCCCCTACCTTTGGTTCACCAACATTAGAGGATTTTTTCACTAGTTCTTCACCTTCCTTGGGAGTAGAATTTTTTTCCGTAAACATACTAAACAACAAACCAATACATATTTAGATATATGATATAAATTTGTTGACATCATTAATTTATAATATTACAAATGCACAAAACCAGGTGACTTTTTAATGTTTCTTCTATAGAAAATTTTGTTAAAAAGGTTTTAAAAATAATTTATAAAGTGAGTATCTTGACATAAGTTATACCTATAATTAATCTTGACAAACCAAAATTGTGCCCCCTACTATTAAAATAACAAAACTCATACGTTAGTGGCTTTCGATTCATACGAACCCCATGAAATAATAAAATAATAGACCAAAATGTTATTAAAATAATAAAACTCATACTATAGTAGTTTTTAATTCATATGAAACTCATGAAAATTTAAAATAATAAACTAGACATTCTGTTAAATAAGAAAACTCATACGAAACCATATTTTTCCAATTCTAAGAAGTTAATAAAATTTAATTCTTAGAATTTAATAAACCCCAACTGCCACGTGCCAAGTATTATTTTGTTGACTCCATTATTTGGCAACAAGCACACCATAACATCACTGTCTATATAAGGTTTGATGTATATGCCCAATTTCAAAAAAAAAGGGAGAGAATGGTGTCAAGGCTTGTAACTGGAAGAAGATAGTGTACCAATACTTAAAGCTCAAAGAATGAAGACAATATCTGCAAGTTAGAAAAAATTAGGTCAAAATCTTCTTTACTGATATAAATATATATGACGGTATTTTGGTAAATAAAAGTTTAGCGGGTACGGATATCCTTGGGTACAGATACTATGATACCCAAACCTGCACCGTTAACATGTGGGTATAAGTACAGATACAGATACTATCCTACCTATTGCGGGTTTTATCCGTGACTACACGTAGGTACGGGTTTTTTTGACATCCCTACTTGCCACTATGGATATTGGTAAACTTTAAAATTAATTACTCACTCAACAACCCTAAACCCTAAACCCTAAACCCTAAACTTTAAATTAATTACTCACTCAGCAACCACGTCAGGTTGTAACCTAGGTTGTCAAAAAATATTATTACAATATCATTTCCAATTCTTTATATTCTTCTTGTAGATTTTAAGGAACAAGGCAATTTCTAACAAAAGAATATGCAAATCTTATAAAAGAAAAAATATTACTAACAATGTTAACTAGTGCATTTTATTATCTTAATGAAATTTAATTTAAATTGATTTAGAAATAACAATCTAAGAGATAACTTTTTATGATTCTAGTCACTACATTGATAACTCAGTTTGAAAATATGAAACAAAACAAATTTGACTTAATCATACTAAAACAAATATGAAAGATTACTAAAAATATGCAACATCCAAAGGCATATTATCAACACTCATCCTTTCTCAACATTCCTCCATAACTTGGTGGTTGCAAACTCATTGCTTCTTCATTAGAAATTCAAAGCTTTTGATTGGAAAATATTTGGTGAACATGTCAATAGCTTGGTTTTATGTATAATAGTAAACCATATTTGCATAGCCATTTTCTTTAACTTTTCTTAAACTAAACAAATCTAGATTAAAAGGCTTTGTATAACCACCGATTAACATTCTAACCAATATAATCTAGAAAAATTCATTTGAGCCAATTTAGTGCCACACCAATAAGAATTATAGGTCTTACTTCACATTCCTTGATTACCACATATGGTTTACCACACCAATAATAAATGTTATATGTTTCTTTCATCGATTACCATACAATTTTGTGTAAAGATCCCGCTAGTTCCACCATTAGAGACTCCAATATGGTTGTCACTCGTTCTTCAAAATCCTTTCTCAGTGGTGTTGTCGGAATGGAGTCCGACATGGAATTCTGCTTTCTACCAAGTTGTCCTAGTTGATACCAATTGATGCAAAGAATTATTTCTAGGAATATTCAATGAACCAAACAAAATCAAAGAACTTATATATTGAAAGTTCTTAAAATTTGTATTGAAAATGAATATAGAGTTACATGGAATTTTTTATTGTTACAAAAGTTGTCTTAAAATGATAATCACATTCCATTTATTTAACTTTTATAATTGAAATAAAGTTATTCAATAAGTAAATGTAACTATATTTCTTACATGAAAATTTTAAAAAACTACTCAATAACTAATTCCAAATTTTCTTGCTTACATGACAAATTATTTCATATCTGTCAATCCCTGTTTCATCAATTTCTTATAAATTTTTGATGAAGATATTAAAATACTCTGTTAGGATAACTCCAATTTTTTTATGGTTTATGTCATCTTAGGTAACCTAAGAACTTTGGGTAATTGTATAAACTTTTGGTTGATGGGGATGTATGATTATATGTTAAAGGGTTAATTATGTTTTTAGTCCCTCACTATTATCATTTTTTGGAAATGGTCCCTCCCGCAAACGTTAAACCATTTTGGTCCTCATGAATTTGAAACTACTGATTTTAGTCCCTAATTTGTGAACGACGTTAAGTCTGTGAGTGCGTGGCAAACGGCGTTCCAGGTAGACTCCTCATAAGGCGACACATGGTTATTAAGATTGAGACACGTGTTGACACGTGTTAAATGGAAATTTTTTTCTTTCTTAAATTAATTTAATTAATATTATATAATATATTAAATGTAAAATTTTAACATGTGCGTTTCATTTTAGAGGGTGCAGACGGAAGGTTTGTCCAAGCATCGAAGAGAAAGATTGTGGAAGAGAGATCCCGAGGTTCTAATGTAAAGGAACATAATTGAAATCAACTTAAGGTAGGTTGATTTGAGTATTTGGGATTTTTGTGTGTACCACGCCATATTTGGGAATTTTTTGTGTTTTAGGGTTTATCAATGAAGAGGAGTACTGGGTCGAAGGGTGTTCCGTCGTCATCTTCTGCTTCTGCGCATGTGGGATCTTCTCAATTTGGAAGAAAAGTTTGTGGTTGTGGCGACTAATTACTGCTTCTTAAAGCAACTACTGCAAAGAATAATGGTAGATTTTTCTTCCGGTGTCGAAATTGGGCAGTACGTCTTTTTTTTGGTTTTTAGATTCGTTAATTTTTTTTGTGGGGATGTGGCAATTTTGTTAAATTTGTTACTTTGTATTGTAGAGTGAATCACATTGTAACTACTTTCGATGGGCTGATGCGGTGGAAACTGAATTGGAAGGGAAGCCTGAGATTGAAGAAGGAGAGAATGAAAATTTAAGTGGCAGTGAGACTATGATACTTCAGTTGGTGCAAAAGAATGAGAAACTAAAGAAGAAGTTATTGGCATAGAGAAAATTAGGAGGAATAAAGCTGTTTTTTTTTATTTTGTCTTGGGGTTTTATCGTCATACTTTGTGTTTTATTTATGTTAAAGTCAAATTGTATGGATTAAGTTTGTAAGCAATTGGTGATTTGTTAAGTGTTATGAACTGCAGAATGTTGAATTTAAGTTTGTGTTATGAACTGCAGAATCTTGAATTTTGAATTTAAGTTTGTTAATCAAATGTAAGTTTATTCCCTACTCCTACCAGTAAATAGTTAATGGCATTGTGAATTGGCAGTAATGAATTTCGTTCATTTGGCTGAATTGGTGAATTGGCAGTAATGTAAGTTTATATATGCACTATGAAAATTAGTGAATTGGCAGTAAATGAATAGTTTTATTATATGCAGTATTAAAAGTTGTACTTTTTCTGTCATTGTTCAAAGTTGTTTTAACGTATATTGGTTTAATAGTAGAAAACACTGGAATGTCAATTAGAGTGGCCAATAGTTAGATATGATAGAAGCCCAGGCCATGAAAATGAATATCCTGGCCATGAAAATTTATAACCTGGCATTAACAGCATCACCCTTTGCCTCTTCTTCAGCTTCCATACCTCCATTAACAACAACATTTGCCTCTTCATCATTTACCCCACCAACACTGGCAGCAACATTTGCCTCTTCATCATTTACCCCACCACCATTAACAACAACAGTTCCTTCTTCTTCATTTACCCCAACACCATTAACAGCAGCATTTGCATGTTCTTCATTTACCCCATCACCATTCACTCCTTCAACAAGTTCAATAACTTGAGTAGAACTTACCAAATGATCAACATAGATCTCAACCTCCTCGTTTCTGTTCTCTGCGTATTCGGCCAACTCCAAAGCATGCCTATCTTCACATAATGGCCTTAGATATCTATCCATTATTCCTTTCTTAAGCTTCCACCACATATAAAGTTCTCCATCATACTTAAAATCCTTCTTCAGAATACCTAATGCTTCGAAGTAGGACCACATGTCTGGATCCAATCCACGCACTACATGTTCCTCTCCACCTTCATAACGCAACATCCTTCCCCATGTGATAGAAGATGACTGAAAAACCCATCTCTCCAACAACCAAATACAGAACCCTAAACCCATCAGAATCAAAACCAACAACTAAAGTAACACACCCGCTGGAAATTGGAAACACCCAATAATTTTTTCCCCCAAATCAAAACCAGCAAAACCCTAAATCAAGAATAATAAACGAAAGCAAAAACACTTACCTCTATTTCCAGCTGATGTTGGTCGAACAACGTCGCCGACAAACTCAATCACGCACCACGCGGACACCCTCCACCATTACTCGCACACCTTTCGTATTCCACTTTCACCACGCAAATGAACAGTTTCGAGGACCAAATGTTTCTCCGACAAAACTATCACTAAATTCACTTAACACTTATGAACTATGAACAAACATTTTACTACTGATGGAAGATATAATGCACATGTTAAAATTTTACATTTAATATATTATATAATATTAATTAAATTAATTTAATAAAGAAAAAAATTTCCATTTAACACGTGTCAACACGTGTCTCAATCTTAATAACCACGTGTCGCCAGATGAGGAGTCTACCTGGAATGCCGTTTGCCACGCACTCACAGACTTAACGCCATTCACAAATTAGGGACTAAAATCAGTAGTTTCAAATTCATGAGGACCAAAATGGTTTAGTGTTTGCAAGAGGGACCATTTCCAAAAAAAATGATAATAGTAGAGGGACTAAAAACATAATCAACCCTATGTTAAATTTAGTTATGTGTTAAATTTAGTTTTTGTACGTTTTCATTTTAAAATGTTTTGCAAATGTTATATTGGTATCATAACACTAGTTTTCAAGTATTGATATCATAACGCTACTTTTCAAGTATTCTTAATCATAATGTAATCTTGAATCTTGTTTTTCAATTTTGTATCAGACATGTGTGTAAGGCAAGTTGGATTAAAAAAACTACTAAGAAAATGACAACCAAACATAAAAGGTGCACTACAAAAATAACTTTTCATTTGTGTTTGAACATATGAATTATGTACAACATAAGATGAAAAGAGAGAGGAGGTTTAGGATTAGAAATAAAACAATAAAGTTTACTTTGTTAGACATATGTTTGGCTTTAGGACTACCAGTAGTAGGTGAATGTGTGATTGTTTATTAGAGGAAAGGAATTTATCATAACTACACTTTGTATGATGTGTATTTATATTACAAGTATGTCATTCATGATGACTTGTTTCAATTATTTGATTTCTTAATTTGAATATTATTCGTTTTGTGAATGAATTTATATTGTATTGAAATTATAAGTGTGAGCTTTGAAGCAAGTACTCATATCCTGCATAATGTAATGAACTAAACAATATGTTCCCTTGGTCGTTAAAGTTGATTAATTCAAGGATATCAAAGAAAACTATCTCAAGTGCTTTTAAGCATAATGTGGTAAGTATTCTTTCTAATTAATGAAATATATTCACATGTAATTGTACCAAAGGAATGTATGGTTAGGTGAAGTGCAAGTTGTTAAAGATTTGACTATTACAAGTGTAGAGGCTGCATATGATGTTGTATGGGAAGCAAATGAAAGTGAAACTAAGAGAGTTTGATATTTGACTCATTGTTGCTATGATATTAACAATATCATTACTAAACATAAAGAACTGGTGGAGAAAAATGACGTTTTGGAGGCAGTAAGGTTAAAACTTTAGCACAAAGTTATCCAATTGAAGGATTTATTGATGGATTGAGAAGGTATTAAAGTAAGAGAACATGAAAGCATGAGGAGGGTAAATTCCAATCAATAGAGAGAATTATTGAAATGGACAATATAGTAGTTGATGAACGTGGTATTGTAGATGAAGTAGGTAAAAATATGAAAGTGGATAATGTAGTACTTTATGAAAGTGGTGTTCCAAATGAAGTTCAATGATAATGTCCAATTATTGAGCCTTCAAACACAATTACAATAAGAACAACCCGAATTAAACAATTAAAAAAAAGAAATTATGGAAAAAAAGTGATAACGTGACATATTTATAATTATAGTTAGTTATCCTAAAGATATAAATTTTTTATGTAATTTTATCCAACTATGCTAAATATTATGGAGTTAACTTTTCTAGATTTTACTTTTTAGAGAAAAAAAATCCAATTGAATTACTTTTGAAGTTGAAGCTTGAAGCTTGAAGGTGACAATTGTGATGGAAGCAATTTAGTTTTCAAGAAATCATTGAAGGAAGCTTTACAATCTATTGAACTTTGCATGAAACCTGCTAGTGCCAATTAAAAAAAAAAAAAAGAACCATATAAAGCTTTGATAAAGTTACTTGTGGTAACCTGTTGGAAGGAGTTGAAGCCTTGAAGAAGAGAAAGTCATTTGACCTAGAAACATGTAATTTGAGTAGTTGATATATGTAGTTAGGTCTTAGTTAATGATGTACAATTGTAAGGACTACATAGTTTAGTATGTCTCAGTTTTAGTTCTCTAATGTCACAATGGTTCTTAATTGTTGTTCTGCACTTGAATTTGATTTCATTTTCTTAGTTCAAATATCAATTTGAACTGGTTAGTACTATTCTAAATTTTATTATGTTCATTTTACTTTCAATGAATTGCAATTTCATGATGTTCATTTATAATGGTTTGTTATTTGATTTTAGACGTCTTTACATTGTTTTTACCGTTGCATTTTCTTTAATTCACTACTTAACTAAACAATTTTACTTGTAGTTGTTGTTTTACTTAAATTTCAATTTTGTCAAACACTTTCCTCTATGTTATACTTTTCAATTTTGTTTTCATTCAAATGGCATTTAGTTTCAATGTTATCACATTTTTTATTAATTCTGTATACTTTCTTTCATTACTTTCATTTATTGAATTTTTGTCTACTATTACATTTTACTTTTCATTTTCATTTTGCCATTTATTTTCGATTGTTATAATGCATTTACTTTTCTAATTACTACTTTTTTTTTCGTTAATTTTACTTTACTTTCATT
>Ga0209389_1003482_pt1 | contig 12706 bp, 9 predicted proteins | sample CowpearedBW_FD_187526 | JGI IMG/M metagenome (GOLD analysis project Ga0209389, IMG submission 187526) | Root nodule microbial communities of legume samples collected from California, USA - Cow pea red BW (SPAdes) (version 2) | ecosystem: Host-associated > Plants > Roots > Nodule | place: USA... | reverse complement strand
AATTTCAATACATTATTAATTACTATTAATTTGTTGCTGTAAAAATTAATCAAATTATAACTTTCAATACAAATATTTAAAAATTAACAAATTTGCAATTTGATGTATGTTTTTTAATGTATACATACATAATTTGTTCCGTTGAGAAGAGTAAGATAGTGAAACTATTCTCGATACTCTATTACGCTTTATCGTCTCTCAACCCAACCCAAGCCAACAACTAGTTAGATTAGAGGGAAGCTTTTGTATTCTACTTGCAACTCTCTCTCTCTCTCTCTGCATCGCTTCTTATTGTTCCGATTAGGGCACCCAAACTCGCTCCCTGACTCACAACCTTATCGCTCATCTTTGTTCTTCAGGTACTTTCTCCTCCTTTTATTCTCTTCGCGCTTCTTGATTCCAAACTTCGATCCACTTCATAGTTTCCTTCATTACTATCCTCCTTTGCCGTCACTGCTTAACGTCCTCATCACTGATTAATCTTGTTAGGTTTCTCGGAGGCACTTGATTCCGTGGTTCCGCACTTTTTAAGTGTGGTTTATTATTTTCACTTCAAATTCTGAACGGAATGGGGACTGTGAAATTCGACGCTCGATCAATTTATGTGGAAATGGTTTAATTTGTGGTTGATTACCAGGGAGCAGTGCACGAAATTCTGTTGAATTGTTGAATTTGGTATCAATTAACGCTGTATTCAATCGCTCTTAATTTATCGTGATGTCGTTCGTCATTTGTGCGTAACCTGTTTAAGCTACGTTTTCTTCTTTTCAGTTTTGTTGTCTGTGCTATATATTCGACGTTTTCAGGTTGGTTTAATGTTTGGCTTCTAGAGTCTGCATATCCTTAGACTGCAGAAAGGGGATAAGCATATGTTTATGTATGATAATCTAAGGGTTGAGGATTAATGTGACAATGGAATTCACTGTGTGTGAGCTGTTGTGCTTACTTTGTTATATAGTTGGATACGTCCTTTCAACGGAATCATATCGCATCTGATGTTGTTTTATTCGCATTTTTTTTCTGCCCAGGTTGTTCATTGGTTTAGGAGAGGAACTTTATATTGTTCACACATCTGTTGCTGAATAAAAAAGGGACGGGTGTTTTTCAGCACAGTGATGCCTTTTGGCTTGACGTTCTGAAATCCATGCAATGTCGAGCTTACTTAATGTAATTACTCACGTCCTCCAAAGCAAGAGACCATGTTCGATAGTCTATCTTATTCTTTATTCTTTACTCAGTGTTTGCATTGTCATAGATTGTCAAGTTATTATAATTGAAAATCTTTATTCATCTCTATTGGATACATGGCTTATATGATGGGCCGTTATGATTTTTTTCACATCAACTTTTGAAGTTCTGACTTGCATATTTTTATTAATCTCCTTGTCATTTCTGATCCTTTATCTTTGGTTGTTGTGCTTCACAATTCTATGTATAATAGAATGGTTTTCAAACATTTTTGATTGCTAAAAATCTCACATATAGTCAAACTATAGACTTAAATATCTAGTTTTGTATGTTGAGTTAGGTTTAATTTCACTTTTTAAGATGGACGAGTTTTTTAGACTTATTGACACCCACCCTTGGGTGACTTCTCATCGTGCTCAAGATATTCAATTCGCAGCATGAGGGACTAGGTTGGAGATCACGGTAGCTAGAGATGAAGAGGAAATATCAAATATGAAGGAATGCAAAAATATTTGTAACTAAAGATTGGAAATTCTTCATAAATCCTAATAAAATAAAAAATTCAAATTAAGATATCCAATGCCAGAAGGCTTCTTGGGACATGGTAAGTTGCCTTCTAGATTTGAATTGATAACCATTGGTCATCAGTAAAATTAAACAAACATTCACAAGGTCAGGGATCTACATGAACAAATTCTTTTTGCGCGGACCACAGGTAATTTTTTAAGACGTAAAAGACCTAAATAACAGGACTAAAAGCTATTTAAATATGTTTCTGATTTCTGTGGTAGAGCATCAGGCATAGGGAAAACTCAGAACTTTATATTGCCTTAAACTTAACCTTTAATATGTTGGCACCTACTTAGACTCATTATATCCTGACATTTTTCAACACCTCTGTCTTAGGCAACTTGTGAAGGGAGGCCAACTATGATGGTGTTATAGGCCACAATGGTTTTTTTATATGTTGGAATTTTGGCCTTCTGTATAATCTGTTATCCGCCATTGATAACCTCGGACTCATTATCTTCATAATTGTCCTTTTTATAATGAGTGCTAACCATTTTTGTGTGTGCAATTTACTGGCAATTGACACTTTATGTATGATTAGCATATAGTTGACTGTTGTGAAAATCTATTAAAAAGTAAAATTTCTCTCTTGTTCAATGTTTCATGCCTGATGCATGTTGAACACACTTTGAATGAGCAAAACTTTTTGTAAGTTCTCATACTATTATTGTTATTATTTTTTTGTGTAAGAAATTGTTTCCCATTTCTGGAACGGATCTGTCTAAATTTTAACAGAGTTTTGTTTGCAGTCTTCTCTGAACGGGTCTGCTTCAAATCTTCCAGAAGGTGCTGCTGGGCGTTCCTTTGCTACGTCATTTTCTGGTCAGTCTGGTGTAGCCTCCCCAGTTTTTCATCACTCTGGTGGGAAAATTTTGCTAGATTCAATCCTTTTTCTCCTCTCCTTTAGTTATATAATTGTCAGGTTCTTGCTGCAGGTTCTATTCAGGGATTGCACAACATTCATGGGAGCTATAATGTACCCAATATACCCAGTTCACTTACATCAAGAAACTCAACGTTAAATAGTGTTCCAACTGGGGGAGGAGTTCAACAACCTTCAGCAAGCCTTTCAAGTGGAAGATTTGCATCAAATAATCTACCCGTTGCTCTGTCACAGGTGAACGCATTTCTGTTTGAACATCTTTAGAGTAGTACCTGAAGTTCTGAGCCGATTTACTTCTCGTGTCTGTCATTTATTTTCTGCTGGTGTATAACATGAATGTTTTCATTTGTCTATGCATTTTATTTGCAGCTATCTCATGGAAGCTCCCATGGACATTCAGGAGTCAACAGTAGAGGAGGTATAAGTGTTATAGGAAATCCTGGATTTAATAGTAGCACAAATGGAGTTGCTGGTCCTATTCCTGGGATTCTTCCAACTTCTGCTGCAATTGGTAACCGAAATGCTGTTCCAGGATTGGGAGTATCCCCAATTTTGGGAAATGCAGGTCCTCGAATCACTAGTTCGATGGGAAACATGGTTGGTGCGGGGAACATTGGGAGGATAAGCTCTGGAGGATTGTCTGTTCCTGGCCTCGCTTCTCGGATAAATTTAGGTGGAAATGCTGGATCTGGTGGTTTAGGTGTACAAGGACAGAATCGATTGATAAGTGGTGTTCTTCCACAAGGTATGTTTTGGTAGTCGCAAGAGCAGCATTGAATTGGTGTGTTAATCTTTTTTCCTAAGAAATGCCTGAATGTTTTTAGTTGAGATTTTCTTCAAAAGGGTTAGAATTTTGATATTAGAGCAATGCAGCCTTTGTTGTATATAATTATTTCTTAGCTATATAATTACTTTATATACAGCAAAATTTATTAGCTATAAGGATGAAATTTTCGTATACTAATTTGATTATCATGAACACAATTTTCTTTGTATCTACTTTATAGAATCGGATGACAAGTTGTTTGAGCACCTTGAAATTAGTTATTTGTGACATTCATTGGTCAACATAATGTTTCTTCAGCTGTGACCACTTGACATTTTTTTTTCTTAAATTATTTTCTTTATATATGACTTGTAATAAGGATTAGAGAATAGTATCTATCCAACCCTCCAGTTTTATTCACGGGGAACAATGAAATGCAGATTTTTTGTATTTAAATACATTTTTCCTCCCTTTATAATAATTGTTAATTTTTTATTTCTTCCAATACTTTGAAAAGTGAACTACAGTGTTGCCATTGGTACACAGAGTTTGGTTCCAAAACTGCCTTGATGTGATCTCTTTGATGGTGGGTGCTGTGGTGGACATTACAAAAGCAAGGAGTCCAATAAACAAAGGCACCCATAATTTCATTAGAAATAAAGAGTATAAATCAGGGCAAGTGTAGTAGTATCCCTTATTATCATCTATATTCAGCACATGGCTGGTGTCATTGTGATGCTTTGTGGAAGACACCATTCCTTATCATAGGAAGCACACGTTTCTGAGACCTCTTCGACCTTTTGTCTGAGATGTGTATCAGTTACTCCCATTGAATGAAACAATTATCTTGTCTGTTTGGACACACGTAAGCCTACCTCTTGATACAATTACGACACTTGAGTTGACACGTTAATATGAGTTGTCCCACACTAATATTATTATAAAATTATACTTTTGACCTACAGAAGTCAACTCAAAATAATATAAAATATTAAACAATAATACCTCTCACATTTTGTGAGTCTTGTTATTGTAGAATAACTTAGAATTAATAGATAACCTCATTCTTATTTCGGGGTTTTTGTGAAGTGATAAAGTTCTAGTACCGACTGATATAATTAGAAAGGTGGATATTATCAATTTAGTTTTTCTTTTTTCCTGTTATGTTACTCATGCTTCATTTCATAATGGTTGTTATGTTTGACTGTCGTTGTGTCTGGTGTTTGTGTAGTGGTCCGTGCTTCATAGGTTGCTTCTCTACTGCTCTACTTATTTTGAATTTGTTGTCTCTTTTATGTCACAGTACTATAACCTTTGTTCTGCCAAATTTTACTGGTCTGTCTTTAAAGTACTGTTTATTTTTAGAATTATATAAATTGTTGGATTTAATCGTTTATTTGTTTGATGAACATTAGGTTTTTAAATCCCTTCAATATTGAGTTTATTTGATGTAGATTAAATGTGCTACTTTGTGGTGACAACCACTTTTTGATTCAGGATCTCCACAGGTAATTTCAATGCTAGGAAATTCCTATCCTAGTGCTGGAGGTCCACTTTCTCAAAGTCATGTTCAAACAGTAAATAACTTGAACTCTATGGGGATGCTGAATGATGTGAATTCCGGTGACAGTTCACCTTTTGATATCAATGACTTCCCTCAACTGAGCACTCATCCTAGTTCTGCTGGTGGTCCTCAAGGACAGTTGGGTGTGTGAAGGAAATGTTGTTTTGCTTGATACACTATTCACCTTCCACAAAAAAAGAATAATGTAAACTATAAATTTCAGGTTCTTTACGAAAACAGGGTATTGGAGTTAGTCCCATTGTCCAACAAAACCAAGAGTTTAGTATTCAAAAGGAAGACTTCCCAGCTTTACCAGGATTCAAAGGTGTTGTATGTACATTGTTTGGTTAATATGTGTTAGCTTATGCATTCAGTTGGAAATTTGGCCAGCTTAATCATATTATTTTCTTGTTTTGGAGATTACAAGAACGAAAGCCTTGTTTCACTTGGTGAAGTTGGCTCTATGAATCACACAATGCCATCTATCTTGATTAAAGATCAAATCTTCAGAGATATTATTCACCATCAGATCTATCTTAACAAATTCTTCTAATGTCCGTTTATGTCTGTTTCCCTTCTTCATATGACTAAAAACCACGCAATGTAAATTACCTATTGGTGCTTTCAGTGACCTTTTTTAACCTGTCCAAACATCTTGTACCAATTTTCGGCCATCTTTTTCCCTCAATTGATGTCATAATATTATTTGTACTGTCATTTTGTTTCCTGTCTTTGTTGTATGACCTCATATCCATTTTTAACATTCTCATTTCTTCTACCCATCTTTTTCTCGGCTCCTTAGAGTCCAAATTTATTATCAGAGTATGGGTAGATGAATTGTGATTCCATGTATAATGAAATTTATGCTGCTTCTTGTGGAAGTGCTTCTGGATGTTTGCATGTACATTTTCTTTTTATGTGTATCATCGTTAGGGTTTTGCTTGAGGTTCTTATCATTGTGCATTCTGCATCCATGTTTTGTTGTCATGTTTTTCTGAGTGATTTTTATAGGAGTAAGGGCTCTTTTCTTTGTATTTGGTATATGTGTGACCAGTCATACATTTAGTGAGGATGCTTTAATGGTAGTTGTTTGTATGTGATGACATTCTAATGATATCTTTAAGTTTGCACTTGTGAATCTTTGATGGCTTGTTGGGAATCACGTCTTATTTTGTTCTGTGTGTGATGTCATATTCTAATTATTTTTGGCCAACTTTGTTTATGGAACTGAGAACTGTAATTGATTCAGTTGGCTTCATCATTTTTTTTTACCATGGCATCTGCACACAGGTGGTAATGCAGATTTTGCAATGGATATGTACCAGAAAGAACAACTTCATGATAACGCCGTGTCAATGATGCAATCTCAGCATTTCTCTGTGAGTTTTATGTTGCAATAATGGAGTTATCGTCTCCTTATACATTTCCGTGTATTTATACAAATATTAATGGATCAAAAATCCTTTCTCAGTCTTAATTGCCTTTAATCTGCAGCAGATGGGGCGATCTTCTGGTTTCAGTTTGGGGGGATCATATCCATCACATCGTACACAGCAGCATACCCCTTCAGTCAGTAGTAATGGTGTCTCCTTTTCATCTGTAAACAATCAAGACCTTCTCCATTTGCATGGAACAGATATGTTTCCATCTTCACACTCAACTTATCATTCCCAGGTCAGTTAATTTTCTACTTATAAAAATGAGCGCGTGCTTTGTGTGGCAATGCGTTGAGTCTTTTAATTATTAATATGCACTGAAACACTGAAATGAGTGTAAGTGCCCATTTGAACTGAAATTCAGTATCTCCACCAAAGCAAGTTCCTGACATTCTTATGACTTATGGTTTTTGGTTTAGACCAGTGGACCTCCTGGCATTGGACTAAGGCCTTTAAATTCTCCAAATACGGGTATGGGTTCATATGACCAGCTTATTCAGCAGTATCAACAGCAGCAGAACCAGTCGCAATTCCGCCTTCAGCAAATGTCAGCTGCAAACCAGTCTTTTAGGGATCAGGGCATGAAGTCCATGCAAAGTGCGCAATCTAGTCAAGATCCATTTGGTGCACTTGGCTTGTTCAGTGTAGTCCATATAAGTGATCCTGACCTGAAATATCTTGCTCATGGGATTGATCTCACAACGCTTGGGCTGAATTTGAATTCATCAGAAAATCTTTACAAGACTTTTCGATCACCATGGTCTGATGAACCGGCCAAGGGTGATCCAGAGTTCAGTGTGCTACAATGTTATTATGCTAAACAGCCGCCTGCCCTACATGTGAATGTTCTTTCTTGTGCTTTATAATTTCATTGCCCTTAGCGTTTTGTGTTTTATTGAGGCCGAGTTTTTTGTGTTATGCAGCAAGGTTATTTTTTGAAGTTTTCGGTGGAAACATTGTTTTACATATTTTACAGGTGCTTTTTGAAATCTGATCTTGTTTGCATTCACATTTGACTCGCTTGATATTATAATCAGGGAAAATTGTTCTTTTATTGCAGCATGCCCAAAGATGAAGCACAACTATATGCAGCAAATGAACTGTATGCATTCACGCCCTTGTACCCTTTTTGTTTGGTGTTGTTTTTGGACGATTTAGTCTTAGTTCTGGATTACTTTAGGATTATTACATTCACGTGTTTCTTGGCAACAACATTTTCAATTTGGCAATATTAAACTGTATGTGCGGTTTTTAAAGTTATACCGCTTTGACGACTCTTTGGAAACTACTACTCATTGTTCGATGTGATTAATCTGGGATTCGACTTATTTTATTTTGTCTGGAGTATTCGGATTGTTTTTGTGTGTTTCGTTTTATCGGAGCAATAATTGTTAACGAGGCAGGGTTGTTGCTTGCAGTTACAAACGAGGTTGGTTTTATCATAAAGAACACCGTTTTTGGTTTATAAGAGTTGCCAACATGGAGCCGCTTGTCAAAACAAATACATACGAGAGAGGATCTTACCATTGTTTTGATCCAAATACCTTTGAGACAGTCCGGAAGGTTTGTTTTTGTACTTGTATACTGCATGAGTGGATACGGCATGCCTAAAGTTGTATATAATTTTTTTTTCCAGTATAATTTTTCCTCGTTAGACCTCTAATGGACTGCCTTCTTGCAGGATAATTTTGTTCTTCATTATGAATTGGTGGAAAAGAGACCGTCTTTACCTCAACGTTAAGGGGGAACAAAGAAAACCTTAAATGTAAAGTTTTTACTGGTGGATTTAGTTTGTAGGACGCAAGTCATTTCTCATCATTAGTAGTGATCCGCGTTGATCTTACATTCTCTTCAATCTTGATGCACTGAGAGATGTTATCCTTTTTTTCCCTCAGCCATTAGAGATGTGATCCGCGTTTAGGATAACCTGGCTGTCTGAAAGTAGCAGATATGGATGACCCAATGCACAGAGAAATACACCCCAGATAGATTGGATGCGGTGTTATTAGTTCTTTACAGCATTCATGAAAATTCAACTCTTGAAGGGGAGTTATTTTTAAAGATAAGTAAAAAGCATTAGTTTTGTTAAAATTTATCCTCCCTATTTATGATTAATACGCTTTACCTTTCATTATAAGGTGAACTATTCACTTTAAGAGAAACACTGGGAATATAATCTGACTCTTTCAAATAGTATGCAGTCTTGTTGAATTATATTGAATCTTATGAAGTAATACAGGTTTCACTTTGTAGAAGTGTGTGTCGTGCTTTTTTAATTTCTAGCATATTTGTCAATAGTAGTGCTTGGGAAAGAATTTATTAAGAGTTTTACTAGCATCAAGAGACCAAATAATAGTAAAAAGAAAAAAGCTAAACACTCAACAAATAACCCTTCTAATGTGCGCTTTCTTCCACTAAAGATGATAAATTCATTGTTGCGCAGGCATACGTTTCAACAGAGCATCATGCATAAAATTGCCATGTATTGAATTAAACTTAGGTTATAACATAAGAATTGACACCAGATGTTAATCTGTCATTTTTTTAATTTTACCGGATTGGAAAATATTTATTAGAAATGAAAACTTGACCTATTCATTTTCTTTCTATTTGAAATTTTTGCTCCCAAATATACTGTGCCAGTTGAATTTTGTGACAAGTAAGCGAGGGGATAATGGAAGTGATTTTGACTTAAAGTAATTTTGAATTCGTTAGAAACATGCTTTTTAACCTATCCTAAACATAATTAATTTCATTGAAGAAAATGTGACACTAGCAATATATATATATGAAAAGCCCGATCAAAACTAAAAGAATACAGTTTCTTTTGGTTTATTTCTGTTAGGCCACTCCAAGTCTGTATCTAACTCGGTGATTGCTTTAACTGTAAAAATGCTCCATTTCAGAGACAAAAACGTCGGAATTGGATGTATATATGCTTTGTTTCGATAGTCAGATTCACTTGCCATTTTCATTGTTTTTTGCGAGGAGACTGTTTACTACTATGATTTATTTAGTACGTTATTAACATTAGCCATTTGTTATTGTTCATACACAGATTTGGAAGTTCCACTTTAGCTGGATATAGTTCCATTTTGGGCGGTGCTTTTAAATTGGAAAGCGAAAGAAAGCAAGTGGATAGGGAACAGACCAAGTAAGTTGGTTCTATCTAAATCTAAATCGCATACATTTTCTTATAATACTCACTGTTTAATAGCTCAGAATCTGAAAACGCCGACACTGAAATAGACTTATTAGACCTGCTGTGCAACGAAGATTTTCGAATGCTCCTCAAATTTGAGGCCTCAATGCGATGCCTAACGACCCAGTAACACATAGTCCCCAAGGTCGTAGCCATTATGGTTGTTCCAATAATGGACACTCCTATGGCCAGCCACTTCTCCTCCTTCCCCACCACTACAAACGACAGCGCCAAGAACGCCACCGAAATCAGAACACAAGCCAGCCACATCAGCTTGTTTATCACTGCCATCATCTGCTTCTTTGCTTTGCTTTCTATAACCACAACCGAGGTTTGCACCACCACCACCGCCAAAGAGATAAACAGTGCAACGGAATCAAACACAAAGAAAATGATGAAAGGGAGTTCCGGAGCTATGTTTGCCTCACCCAGGGACATCCCTGGAGGAATGTCATGTGGGTCATCAACGAATTGCCCAGGGACTGTGAAAATAGCCGCAAAGGCCACAGTGGCAATTAGGACTGCCACCACGGTTGTGGAGTTTATCGCATTGTTCAGTCCTTCTGCATGCATTTTGTTGATACGTTTGGCTATGCCCTGAACGCGTTTTCTGGTTTGGCGTGTGTGTTCCAACTGGTGGTGGACCTCATGCTTTATGTCACTCACCGTCTGTTTCAACTCACGGGCCGTAGTCGCCGTTGCACCCTGAGAGGGCTTTATGGCTCTCGCACTCTGAACACCATGTTCAAGAAGAATGGCTCTCACATCGTCGTTCCCGGTTTTCTCAGCAGTGTCTATTGCTGTTTCCCCAGACCTATTCACTGCACTTGTTATCGTTTCCTTCTGTTCTAAAAGCAACTTCACAATCTGCACAAACAACTTCTCATCACAACATTACACATACATGAAGCTTATAGAAAATTTTAGTGGTTGCCACATGGCAAGTTTTTACCTTACTCCTGCCCTTCCTGGTTGCTATATGCAATGCTGTGTTTCCCTTACTGTCAACCATGTTCATCGATGAAGGGTCTGCTTTTATCAACTCCTCCACCACCCCAAGCTTCTGCCCCTTCACTGCCATGTGAAGTGCTGTTTGGCCCTTCTTATCGGTTCTCGTGGCAACCGAAGGCTCTTTCTCGAGAAGTGCTTTCACAACAGCCACATGTCCATTTCTTGCAGCAGAATGCAGAGCTGTTTTCCCATTACTTCTAGCAATGGTTGCAAGACTACTTCCTGCTTCCAACAAAAACTTCACTATCTCAGTGTGCCCTTGTATTGCAGCTGTGTGCAAAGCTGTGGTGTTGGATAGATCCACAGTCATTGACAACTCAGGATGACTTTCCATCAGAACCCTCATTACATCTACAACAAAGCACAGAGAACTCAGGTTTCTTCCTAAATCAAACAAGCAGATATTGGTATAAAATAAAACCTAACCAACCACATTACCTAAATCCCCTTGTTTGGCAGCAATGTGCAATGCATCAAAACCATTTCTAGCTTTAATTCCAGCATCGGCAAGATCATAATACTGAATGATCTCCCTAACTAAATCGGTGTAACCATATTCGGCAGCAATATAAAGGGGCGTTTCTCCATCTTGATTCTGCTTGCCCAATAATTCATGCAGTTCAAGCTCATTGGTTCCGCAAATGATATCCTTCAGCACAGCCAAATTCCCTGATCTTGCTGCAGAATGCAAAGGTGTATCGTCCCTTTTTCCTGTTAATTGTTTTGCCATTTTTTTCTTATAGGTGTTTATTGTCTTCACCTCTGGTGTTTCCATATTGGCTTCTTCACCTACCAATTGAATTCTACTCTTTTGATGCTAATTATTAGTATGTCAACAAAACCTTCTTTCCATCGTTCCTCCAAATTCCCAGATCAAAGTTTACGTCTTTCATTCCACCGCAACTCAACGGGGAGGATAATCCAATCATTGTGAAATATATATATTTTTTATTACTTTCTTATCTCTTCTACCTTCCAAAAAAGTTAGATATTTCCGTTCTTCCTGTGTCTGTTCACCAAAAAAAAAAAGGGTTAAAAACAATGTACCTAGGTGTGTTTTCCCACAGCATTATCATTGTGTTTAAAGAAAGAGATTCTAAAGAAGCAAAGCAACCCCACACCCCAGGATTTGAAAAAAAAGAGAAAAACACAAAAAAGGAGAAAAAGAAGCAATTATTGTTTGGTTGAAGTGTTCATTAAATCATCATTTATGTGAACGGAAATAGAAGAAGAAAATGTTGAAAATGAAATTTACCTGGGGTTGAAGGAAGAAGCACGACCCTCATCGCGAAAGCCATGGAAATGTGAAATTTGAGGGAAGCTTTGGGAAAGGTATGAGCTTGGAAGCACACCCTATAAGGAACAATAATTCAGGATATGATTTATGCACATATATTAATAATAATAATACCAAGTTATATGAGAAAGTTAATAAATATTTTGGAAAGAGACAGACATTAGAAGCAGTGCGATAGCATGATTAAGAAATGAAAGATGAAATGCAGGTGTAAACAACAGTTTTATGGCATTCTAATACACGCACCAAGCTCACCCTTAATGGAGCAACTTTTGCAATGGTTGTGATGATGAAATTCCTCCAGAAACTGAATAGATGATCAAATATAGCCCTACGCATGAAAGGTTCATAAGGGAGAGAGAGAGAGAGGCTAAACCTGAAGAAGTCACCGGTGAAGAGAGAAACGGAAATAACAGAATCTCGCGCAATTGGATTTTTGGTGGCGCCACCCAACAACATATGGATTATGTTTGGATCAGTTGTTCACAACTACTTTTAAAAAATATATATTACATAAAATGAAATAAATAATTTCCTACATCAAAGTTAATTTATACATAAATTGAAAACAAAATTTTATATAATTTAACTAACACAAATTAACTTCATTTTTTAACCTATAAAAAAATAATTTTAATTATTTTTCTAATAAAAAAACTTGTGTATATATAATTAGTTTCATACGATCCTACACACTAGGTCCAATTATTTTTACTTTTTCTTGGGTCAACAACTGATTTTCTGATTTTTTTAGTATATACGACTTTCTTATTTATATCTTTACTCTTT
>Ga0209389_1003478_pt1 | contig 12711 bp, 6 predicted proteins | sample CowpearedBW_FD_187526 | JGI IMG/M metagenome (GOLD analysis project Ga0209389, IMG submission 187526) | Root nodule microbial communities of legume samples collected from California, USA - Cow pea red BW (SPAdes) (version 2) | ecosystem: Host-associated > Plants > Roots > Nodule | place: USA... | reverse complement strand
GAGTCATAACATGTTTGGTTGCTATGTGGATATGAGATGAGGAAAATATATTTGACTGCATGATGAATATGTTGTTGGCTCTAGCTTACCCGTTTTGTTGCATGGTTGTGATGTATGTGGCTGTTCTTTCTTGCGATGATCATCAACTTGGTTGATGGGAGCAGATGGGCGAGGTCCTCGTGGTCAGCAAGGAAATGGAGATTCTGCCGCTTAGTCCGCGTGGATTGGATTATATTCGTTGTTGTACTTTTCTTTAGGGCTATGGCCCTGTATGTCGTTGTTCTTGGTTTTGTAAACGTTCGGTCGAACCGTTATTCTGTTTTGGTTGGCATCGCGTTATGCCTAGTTGTAGGGATAGATTTATGAACCCCAGGATTGCATCGTTGATTATCTCTGTGTGACGTTTCCTTTAATTTTACGTATATAAATTAAATGGGGCGTTACATTAATCGTACTTAACTTTTTTTTTAACACAAGCAAAACACTTTAATTCTACTGCCTGAGCAAGTGTGGGGTTCTGCAAATTATAAAAAAATAAAATAAAAGAGCAATGTTTATGAACCATTTCTTTGTATAAAAAAATGGATTCCGAATAACCTTTTCATAAAATATTGTTAGTTGCAGAAGCTCTCATCATAGGTTGTTTCTTTCGGCGATAGCTTTCGTGATAGGCTCGTGAGGACTTTGTTTTATACACTAACTATAATATATAATATCCTAAGAGTTTCTGAAACGAATAGTATCATTTTACATACGAAATAAATCATTAAATTGAGAATAGTCTAAGTGTGAGTTAAAGTTTCACATTGAATAGAATACACAAAGTTAAATACTATATAAAAATAATGATTTATAACAATCTTAATGTTTTTTGGATAATATTAATTTTACACATATAAAATGAACCAGAGTCTCTCAATGACTATATTCGTAATCCAACAAAACTAAAATGACATCAAAACTTAAATTTAGCGAAAATGATAGCATCTGGTTTTGGTAAGGAGGACACGTGAGCATTAAACAGCAGATACGGATGCAAATGAATTTGTAAGAAGTATTTGATAAGTTTGAAAGAGTTAGGAAATCTTGGGTGGTCCATTGTTATTTTGTTTTATATTTGGCATTCTTTGATCCTTTCTACCTCAATATGAATAAAAAGAGTATCTAATCTAAGTCTACCATAATCTCCATAATCTCATGCCAGCATTAAAAAATATATTTATACGGTGGACAAAAGAATGAAGCTGTGAATCCGAAGCACTAACAAGCCAATGAAGAGAAAGACGTGAAGGAACAGAGAGAGAAGCGAATCAGGTCGTAATCTTTGAAATCTGCATGTGCGTGTGTGTATGTGTAGATTAATTGGGTACGCAAGAAAGAGTTGAAGATGATTGATTCTTCAAAGCAACTTGGCATCGGTGACGAAAGAGACATTCTAGCTTGGGTTTTAGTATGGTCCGAGGTTGTAATCATGGTGTTTCTGAAAACCTAATAAAGAAGCCTTTATTCGTTGTTACATTGCGTGCTCAAGTCGGTATTAGAAATGGGAACAAAAACAACACCTACCTTACTTTGTTTAGGAATAGCCTCTTCAAATCTTTGCTTTTGTTGTATTTATCTACGGATAATAATTTACATTATCTTCCTTAAATAGTATCAAAATCATTTATAGGATTTATTATTCAGTCTATTGAATCTCTCAGATACGTTTAAGGAGAGACTCCTTCCCCTTTTTTCCTTTAAAATTAACAATTCTTTCCATTTTTTACATATCGATATATCAATAAGCACAAAAGAGTAATAGAAAAGTTACCTGTGATAACAACAATGTTTTGTAGAGTACAGTACCTCTTTACTTATTTTAGTGTCCAAAACCCAAAAGCAGAAGTGCAGGTCTAATCGTATCAGATTCTCTGCGACAGTGTCTTAAATTTGTCTTCGTGATAGTGGGCTAGTGGGAAAGGGTGCCACTTTCACTGCCTTTAAACAACTGTACGTGCGTTCACAGCTTGCATAATTTAATACTGTTTTAAACTTTGAAAACAGTATTTAAGTAAAAATCTTAAAAAAAAGACAGTTGAAACAGAAAATAACAAAAAATAATTAAATAAAATGTGAAACCAATACCTTATTGCAAATTTTAATAAATGTGTTTAGAATGTATAGGAGAGTATCTTGCAAGCATTTATCAACATACTTCACAACTTCAACGGTACAATGCTTCAGAAAATTTAATTAATTATACCTTCATTAGTTGCTTATTTCATGCTTTATTAAAATCTGGACAAGTATATCATGAATTTTCCAGTGTGTTTACATTTTATGGAAACTAAGTATGAACTTTTGTTTGCAAGGCATTTGTACAATTTTTACATTCAGTGTTGGCCATGTTGGCATCTATACATAATTACAATTCTCAAGTGAGATGTTTGTCAAACAGCAACATGGCAGAACAACTGATGAACACCTTCAGAAGTTAGATATCCGATAATATTGAGATTGAAGGGGTAAAAACTAGCGGCCAGTGGACATGTTAACACCTTCTCTGAAAAGGATGTTAGCTACTGAAGATGTCCATGTAGAAGTAGGGCTGCTAGCATTCTGGCTTTTATCAGTATAATGATTTTCATTCTCCATTGCATTCACATTCATGTTCCTGCCAATTTTCTTTCCAATTGACATCCCTAGTTTAACAGTACTAAGAAGGCCAAATGCAATAAGAACAGGTCTAATTGCCCAGTGGTGATCCTCTACATGTTGATACTTTTCTACCATATTTGGACAATTATTGAAACTAACCACATCAACCTCAGAGGGATCAGCCAAAAAAGTGTTTGGTGCATTCCAGATGTTCAACATGCCTGGGAAATTCACAACTAGACATCCATTTGGTAGGATCCAAGAGATCTTACCAGTGGCCCAGGTACCTCCCCTTCTACGCAACCATTCAAACCGGGGACTTAGAACATTGGGTTTCAGCCTAATAAATTGCCCCACACAGTAAGACTCTGCCATTTCAAGTTCTGAAGAGTTTCCTTTCCAAAGAGTTCGCAGGCCTATAAATCCAACAGTCACTCTTCCATCACGATTGATAGAATGAAGAATACCCACTGGCGAGTGTTTATCATCTTCTTCTTTGATGCGGACCCAATCCCCGGCTCCTAAACCATTGGTGACACGTTCAAGAGTTGACGCGTGAATCCTTACAGGGTCATGAACTCCATGGAGCCTCACTAAAACAAATCCATGATCTGCATTACCGACAACATTTCCTTCTGGGACCTCCATGTTCTGTGGATTGCATGAATTGGAAGGCTTTCTAGAGCGCACTGTGTCGCCCACCTGAAGATGATCCTTTGAGAGGGACCACTGTGTGTAGCCTGTGCTACTTGATTTTGCTAATGTTTTGTGAATTCCAAGATATCTCCATCCTCCATCATTGACTACTGCATTCCGTGAGCTGCAAGGTAGGCAGAACAATTACAAATAAAGAACTACTGAATATATAAATAGAATTCCAGTGAAGTAATCATGCTTGGAAAGAAACAAATGCAGGCTTTTCCCACAGCTTTAACACTTTCTAGAACAAAAAAATATCTCAGGTTATTTTTAAACACAAGTGTAGAACAGTTTAATTCTCAACAAATTCACTGTCTATTAAATGTTCAAAGTTCACAATCAAGCTTTGCAAGATTCAAGTTACAATGAGTGGACAACATCACCAGCTAGATGATATGGCACCAGATGCTTTGTCTTGGTGTTTTTTCAACTAAACAAAATGTTTCACATGTTATGCAGTCATGTACAATCGTAAATTATAATTGATTGATCTAAACAATATTATGTTTATTCAGACGATGTACTCATGACACTAAACCATAAAAAAAACGTAATTTTTAGAACTGGTGAGGACTACCTGAGCGTTGTAAGCTCTTATTAAGCTGTTTCTCTAGTTGTTGTAGGACTAAACACCCCCTTTTAATTAAGGAAGCTGAAACTGGAGCAAGGGTGAGTTGAGGTAACTCAACAACACTCCCGTTCATGCCCAGGCCAACTGACCTGGAGCATATCAAATGCAGGTTTTCATATCATCCTAGAAAATGCAGGTTTTAATGTCAAATGCAGGTTAAAATCCCAACTTCAACGACAATTTTCCAAAATATGAATGTCAAGAAAGGTTAGGAAAAAATACATGTGACCCAAAAGAAATGTAACTTAACTTGGAATATCTACCATAGTAGGCTATATGTATAAAAAAAGGCCACCTAATCATAGAAACTTCCTTTAAACGTTGAAACTAACATACCTTCTAAAGACAGACAGAATATCTACCATTGAAGGGCGATTCCTCAAGTCATATTCAAAGCAGCCACTGAGGACATTTTCAATTGAAGAAGGAAGGCCACTGGGAATCTGGGGTTTTTCATACTTTTCAACAACTGATCGATATACTTCACCAACAGGACACCCATACCAAGGTTGATTACCAATCAACATTTCCACAATAGTGCACCCAAATCCCCATGAATCTGTTTCAAAGGATACAGGGCCTCTGACTTCTGGTTGCCATTGTTCTGGAGCCATGTAATTTGGACTACCAAGCCTATTGGCAGTATCTGAGCTTAGGAATGAGGAACCGAAGAGAAGATTTGGAATACCAACATCTCCCAGTATTGCTTGATCAGTATCATTGAGAAGCACGTTGGATGGTTTAAGGTTGAGAACTAGGATCCCTTTTGAGTGAAGTTCCATAATACCTTGAGCCAGATCGATACCGTACCTGAAGCCCATTCCACAACCTTAGCATTGAACAATATTTTTCCCTCTCCACCATGTATTATAAAGATAACATGTAAAAATATTTTAACAAACACACCAAACTCTCATTACCTAAGAACATCAGGCAATGAAATCCTTCCCTCTCTGAGTCTAGCCATCTTATCACCAACCGAACCCTCATAAAAATTCATAATGATGCATATCTGTGAATATAAACAAATATATTAGCTATATAGCAAAGTCTCAAAAAGGAAGTTAAAGATCTCCCATATACTGAATATAATGCATAATCCATATCTAACCCTTCCATTTAAAATTGAAATCCCAAGTAGCCAGCACACCCTAGCCGCTCCTTGGCACTGAAAATATAACTCAAAAAATTTCTCTAATGCAGTCTTCATATGTTCCTCTCTGATAGGAGGTAGCATCTTGGCAGCAACTTCATGATACTCATCATAATCTTCAGTTGACTGATGATGAGTTGCTAACCAAACATCGCCAAAGGGTCCCCGGCCAATCCTGTGTCTGAGTTTTAACCTTTCAGGTTCAATCCATGGGTCTGTGCTGCTAGATGAGGCTTTGACAGTTCCAAGGTTCTCAGGATCATCAACCAAGAGTTCAAAATCAAAAGGAACTGGTGGATTACCAATATCTTGCGCCATTCTTCAATCTGATGTTGTAACATCCATAAAATAATTCAGCAGAAATGAAAAAAGCACGACACAAAATAAAAGAAGAATCCAGCAAATTATCATGAATATTCGCCTAGAATAGCAAGATACCTTTTCATTACCGGAGTAAAAAATAAAAAATTGACTAAAAAGTACTATATTCATACCCAAATTCATCCCTCACAAGGCTGAGAGAGGATGATCCTTAAAAGGGGCGAGACATCATTCCGTGAGAAATATAACATATAAAAAACCCACACAATCCATAAAAATCAGACACACCCCATACATGTTCTTTCTCTTCTCAGCAGAAAGAAAATAGATGACTCTAGGGATTAAAACGACTTCTATATTTTTAAAGACGAATATATTTTCCTCTAAAATTGTCAGGAATCAAACCGAGTCACTACTCAAAATAATACAGCATAGTATTCATTTGGATCATTTCCCTGCTGAACCTCAAAAATTCAATCTTGCGGCAACTAAAGCCAGAGTCAATCCCTCTAAAGCTCTACTTGCAAAGAACTGAGGTAGTCTCCTAAACACAACTCCAACTTAGAATACAAAAGTAGCGGTTCAGTCACTGATACAACCAACCATGCTAACACATGCAAACATTAAACTACTTTTCGCCTTCTCAGAACTAAAGAACAGTAATATAAAAATCAGGTAAATATACATATATGAAAAATATAAAATTTGAACATGAAAAACAAGCAGAAGTCAAAAACAAAAAATTCAGAAACAAAAAAAGGTACCAAATTCACTGGGCACGTACTCAGAAGAAGAAAGAAGTGTCTTTTAGCGAGCGGGAGCACTGGGAAACTTGTTAGGTTTACACAAATTCAATAAAAAAGAACAGAAACCAGAACTAAACTAAGGTCGTGTGGGTTTGTGTTATTTTTGTATGAAAATAATAATTACAAAACTTAAGGGCAGGAATGACATTTCAGCAGGTGACGTGATTATTTTGATAAGATTAAAATTTTGGTAAAAGAAAGGCTTAAATACTTTTTTCCTATTTTCGTAGTGTTTGTTGTGAATGATCTTCATTTTCACATCATATTTAAAATGGTCCTTATTTTTATCGAATGTTTAGAATGATCCTCATTCTCGCAATTCGTATTTTATTTGATCCTTTTCTGTAACGCCGTTTAAATCATTAACGGAGCATTGTACACGTGGCACAATTTGTATTAGGGTGTGTTAATTAACGTTAATTTTTCAATTTAGGGGTAATTTTGCAATTAGGGAAATTTTTTTATTTTCGTCTTTCTTGAAAATGAGGACCATCCGCAACAAATACTACGAAAATGAGGACAAAAAGGTATTTAAGTCTAAAAAAAAAATTGGTATTATATTGACATGTAATATGTTTGATTTTCATTCATAAACCATACGATAGTTTTTAATAATCAAGTTAAAATTAATATTTATTATAATTTTCAACCAAGAGTGTTTTTTTATTATGAAAACAGAAATTGAGTACGTGTGATATGTATCTACAACTAGAAAAGGAAAAAAAAAGTTGGAAAACTGCTTTAAACTGAGAAAAAGGTTGGAATAAGTAATTGTCATGATTATATTTTAGAATGTAAGATGTGTTCATTTGAGTGGAGCTATACAAAACAAATCATGAGTAAATTCATATAAAAAAAATTATGATATCACTTTTAACTCATATTTGACTCCGACATTGCAAGAACCTGTGATGTATTATGTTATTTTTTGAGTTTCAATTTGTGTAAATAGGTTATGAGGTTTTACTCAGTTTCTCATATTTCAATAATTTTATGGAATATTTTAACAAAGAGAGTGATCACATCATGCAAACGTAACGATATATGAAAATTGTATTAATAAAGCGTGGAAGCACAAAAGCCTAGTGTCATTATGCGTAAAGGAACTTTCACTCAACAAAATAAAAAAATAAAAAATTGCATAAAGGATTAAAATAGTAACACCAAATCACATCTTAGCACAGCAGAAACTTATCATTGAAATAAGTTTATAATTAATTATATTATATGATATTGTTTATAACTTTTATTTTTATTTTGTCCACGAGAATGCTCTATGGTGGTTGTGATTTTAATTTTTATTAATTTTGAACTTATATTTTTATTTAAAAATAAATAATCTTTATTATATTATTAGTTCTAGTTATTTTCCATGTTGCATAAATAATTACCAAAGTTTGTTGGAAGTTGATATTTCATGCACATAAATTGGGCTTGAAAGTGAGGTAAAGTTGCTATATCCAAATTAAGTTAAACAATTACAGGGGTTGAGATTTAACAGGAGATAGGAGATGGGTCACTAGAATTTAGAGTGATTATAGTTCTTTATTTTTCTTTCTATCGAAAATAATGATATTTTAATTTATTTTTTTATTCATTTTTTATTTATTATTTTAATTATCATTAGATTATTTATTTTAATTTTTTTTAATAATATGAATAATGATTTAATGGTGACCGTAATTAAAATAATAAATTAAAAATAAATAAAAAATAATAAATTAAAATATCATTATTTTCTTACAAAATATTGATTTCTAAGTATGGGTTTGAATGATCAATTCCGAGACATCCCATCCACACTGCAAAGCTGATCCACATGCTCAATCAGTTCAGCAGGCGAATTAGGAATTATTATCAACAAAGTCCAAAAAGGTTAATAAACTAGGAGAAACCCAACCAATCAATACTTATATAAAAAAGAATCAAATTTTTAAATTTATTTTTTTCCCATTTTTCTCATCATGCAATCAAGGTTGTCAAGCTTGAAAGTTTTCCTAAATGGTAAAACTTCTATAAACTTGATTGTAGGAGTGGAATTGTAAACAAATGAGTTTACACCGTAGAAAAAATAATATTAAAAATTATAGTGACATAGGTTTTACAAAATATTATTAATAGAATAATACTTCAAAGTTTCAATTTCAAAATGATACAAAATAGCAACGCACAGTAATAAAGTTTAGTAATTCATTAGTATCAGATAGAGAATCAAAATACATAAATAACCAAATTATTATACAACAGTCAACAAGAGTAAAAAATAGAAAACTTTTTTTTAAATGATTTTTGTCATGATAAAGGATGATCACTGTAGGCTCAATGTGAACATCGGTTTATTTCAATACTTGAGAGTGTACTTAACTTTACATAAATTAATTTTAAGTTATTTCTTTTATTTCTTGATGATTCGAGAGTCTATGTAACCTTACATCATTTTAACGAATATAGAACAATTTATTGAAAAAAGAATTTGATAGAGCTAACTTGTTTATATTTAGAAAATTTGAATTCTCCATTCAGTTTTTTCATATTATCTCTCAAATATGTCTTTAAAATATATTAACATATACTAATTTTAATATTTTATAATATATTAAGGATAGGATACAATAGATGAATGGTACCAAAAAAAGCAGTTAGACTTTTATCTATAACGGTAGGAGTTAACTAAAAAATTTGACATCCATGGATGTAATGATTTCTCTCTCTCTATATATAATCGAGTTGACAATGAAATCTTATGAGAAGCTCAAGCACACAGCAGCGAAGAAGATATCCATTTGGAAATAAGGTTTGAAAATTTTGAATACGTTCCTTTTTCTGGCAATGACTGGCTGTGGTTCTAAGATATCATATTAAACTTCATGGGATTTGAATCTTCTCAGTAACCTATTGAAAACGTAAATACATAAAAATTGCAGCAGCGACTGGTTTTAAGGAGAGCATTAATTAACCATATTTCCTTGTTCTTTTAAGGAGTATCCTGTTATTCTGTTTAATTTCCGTTGGCATAGGCATCGCTTAACCTGACCTTTGATGAGAAAATCAAGCCAAATGCTTTTCACTGCACTCTGGGGGTCGCATGGATTAAGCAATCCTTTAGGCCACATTGATTTTTAATATTAGTAATGCTTTGTTAGGAAACAATCAAATTAACCAAACGAATCCACATGATACTTCCTAACGACCCACTTAGATTCTATCCATAAATTCATTTTCCTTCAATGTACACTAATCAAAGGTTCTGCAGAATCTCCAGCAGCCTTTCAGAAACACACATGTCACAGCTTCCATTCTTCGTCATAAACCAAAAGCACCAACACATTCCCAAAACAAAATTATAACTCAATGTCTAGGCAAAGATCGATCCTGAAAACTTGTTACTGTTTCCTTGCCCAAAAAATTTTGACATACAACGACAAGGGATGCACATAGCTGCATGATTCCCAACCACAAATGCAGCTGCAATATAAAGATTTTTTAACTCACTGCAAGCGCAATTACGGGTGCATTTTTTCAAAATATAAAAAATTGTCAAAAATTGCAACCTATTTAGAACCAAGCACGGCTCGGGGAGGTTGGTAATTCAAACGTGAATATCGGATTTTACATTGACCAGTGTAGCGATTAAACAAGAGGCACATCCAAAGGAGAAAAGGTAGAAACTATGAATTCTTCTTTGGTGGGGGTGGGGGATTGAAATGAAAATTACATACATATATTTAAGCAACGGGAAGAACCTTTTTAACAATCTCCTCGCTAAGATCTGCAATCTGGGAATCAAGGGACTTGATGGTTTCTTCCTTTTGCCTCTCCAAGTTAGCCAGAGCCTCTTGCAGCTCAGCCTCCACTTTCTTCCTTCCCTCCGCAATCTTTTCTTCCACCTCAGCCTGCGTCTCCTTCTTCATCGCGTTCAGCGCCGCCGCTATCTCCGCCCGAGCAGCCGCCATCACGGCATTCGCCTTCTCCTCCAGCTGCTTCACCTCCGACGACGTGTCCTTCACGCTGTTTAGCTTCTCCCTGATCATCGCGTCCCTCTCGTCCATGAATTTCCCAAGTGGGGTGAACCATATTTTGTCCAGCGCAACCATCAGAAACAGAAATTCCACCATTATAATGGGCAGGGTCAGGTTGAAGTCGAATAGTGCAGCTTTCTCTATTTCGCTTGCGAGGGAGGGCTGAGCCAAAATCAGTGGTGCTATTCCGCCCAGGAGGGATAGCATTTGGGGCTTTGAAACTGGGAGTTTCAGTTTAAGGGTTGGGACTTTGGGGAGTGATAATTGGAGAATGGGAAGTTTGGCTGTGGGAGAACGAGAATTAGCGTAGATTGGAACCAAAGGTTTGGTGGAAGCCATAATCATGTTTGCCATGGCTAATGCTTTGGGATTAGGATGTGTGTCTCAGCTCAGTCTGAGGATTGGATTGTAGAGAAGAAGAGGATTTGAGAGGAGGGCTATCTAAATTCTTCGCCACACAAATTCATGAGGTTGTATGGCAGTGGCTGGCTAATGGAGTCTGGAAGCTGGACACTCAATCAAGTTGGAATGTTCCACATCTAAATGGATCAGGCCTTGGCCCATTTATTGTCTACCCAACTAACACCTATCCACTTAATTCTCCCTAGGCCCAAATACACAGATTCGGGGTAGCTTACTTGCAAGTAAGACAAGAATGTGGACTGAATAGTTAAAACGAAAATGCCGTAGCATTAAGTGCACAAGAATGTCACGGTCAAAATCAGCTGCAATTGAGTTAAACAAACCAACAATTTTAATGACTTTCTACCTTACCACAAGTTGGTAGGAAATCCTTACCCTTAGTTACATTAAAGCAACTGAAAAACCGTTTCATTGTAGGTAGGCTTTGACCCCAACTGCAGCAACTAAGTAATCTAAAGGTTTGCCGTGGCTGATAGACTTTAGCATTGTGAGTTCTACTACAATTCCCAAGGCACATCGTTCTGTACAGTGAGAGTCCAATCGCAATATGGTACGAGCCTGTGTTTCGTCCTGTTATTATTGTCTCTATCGCTGAAGACAATAAACTAACCAAAGCAAGTACTGTTGAAAAATTCTTTACAGGGGTATAAAGACAAGAGGTTAAAATGATTAAAGTGCAAACTTCATCAAAATTCTCTCCATGTGGGTCTCCGAGAGTAATGCTGCCTCCTCCAATAGCGTAGAACTCTTCTAGTTTTTGTAAAACTGCCCACAATAAATCTGGCTATCATTGAGCAGCAAATCCTACCCTCAGTTCCTTGTCTTCTCACAACTGGCAGACGGCTGTTTGAGAACAGTCTTCCCAAAAAACTAGATAACCAGCTCTTTCCTCCTCGAATTTGTTCGGCCTTGTACTTCTGGATATTCCCCTTCTCTATGACTATACCATTCAAACCAATGTCGTCTTCGTCATCGTTAAGTTCTGCCCGTTGATATATATTCAGTTGATGAGATGACCTGCACCTCCATTGATATCATCCAAGTAGTGTAAGGACTTGTTTGAGAACATTATAGCAACGTGCATGAAATTCAACAAGACAAATTTCCAAATTTCCCATCTTAGTGGTTCCACACCGTTTCAAAGAAATTCATTTTAAGTTCTAATAAAATAATCATAATGGTAATCTTCGAGGCATATCACATATTTAAGACCTCTCTAACTATGGTGTATTCTATGATTTTAAATTTTATATCTTTAATAAAGAAACACACTGTACAAGTCTGCAGCATCTACTTATGTCAATATTTGACATGTAACTGAAAAGGTTAAATTAAAACGGATCGTGTATTATTTCGTGAATTTCATTTGGAAGGCACCACAATGCATCAACACAGTTTAATTAGAAATGAGACAAAGTTCTAGGGTAGATAGCTCATAGCCTGATAGAGCTGATTTTCTACAACGCCAGTACAAAAGCCAAATTTCATCACAAGCAAGATGAAACAGAATGTTTTGTATGGTTATATTGAAAACTGCATACCTCCTGTGTTTATTTTTCAAATTGAAATCTCGTTTCTTTGACTGCTTACTCTGGTAACTGCCAGTGTCAGATATATGGCGCACGAAATGAAGCTGCAAAGACCAAAACAAACATGAGTCAAGGGTCATGAGCGCCACAGGCTTCTAAGTTCTACATCCTAAGCACAACACATCATAAGAAAGAAACTATAGTACAGTAAAAACAAAGTTTAGACTCCATTTTCAGATCTTGGGTAGAATGTATTATTTTCACGTCAAAGTCACACGAAAAATATAATCATAGTCTCTGTGAAGGCCTACAAGGATGAAACTGGCTCTTCAATAAATCTGACACAAACCTGGTCACCATCCTTGATGCCATAATCTCGAAGGTAATCCGTCTCTGTAAGTAATTTATGTCCTTGATAGGATAAGCAGAATTGCCGCCAAACAAGTGGCCTACATAAACAAATAAATAATAATTCAAATAAAAAACCAGG
>Ga0209389_1003476_pt1 | contig 12711 bp, 8 predicted proteins | sample CowpearedBW_FD_187526 | JGI IMG/M metagenome (GOLD analysis project Ga0209389, IMG submission 187526) | Root nodule microbial communities of legume samples collected from California, USA - Cow pea red BW (SPAdes) (version 2) | ecosystem: Host-associated > Plants > Roots > Nodule | place: USA... | reverse complement strand
ATATATATATTATCAAAAGATTTATAGATAAAAAATATTGAAATAAGGATCTGTGTATGTCTGTGTGTCTTTATATGTGTGTGTTAAAGTAGGTGAATAAGGTGTTATGAGTGTTGGTTTTTGGGTGAATAAGGATCTGTTAAAGTGATCGAAAATAACATTGGTATACATCATAGATTGGTCATTTCAATGTCATAAATCACATGCATCTATCGATGTTAATGGGATGGATATGATACGGATAGTAGTTTCTCGTGCTCGGATATCTGTCACGTACCTGTATTCATCTTCATACGGATATCTGCATATTTTTTTTAATATCCACAGGTACCCACAAATATTTACAAAAAGAAAATTTTAATATTTAATAACATATTTTAGCCATAAATTCAAGTAAAAATACAATGCATAACATTTATATAAATCTCAATCACAGTGCAAACAACTCATTTAAATACAAAGAAATGATTTTTTTTTTGAAACTATTCGATAAAAATAACCCATTCAAAATCAAGGTGTTAATGTTTTAATTCATTTTTTTTATTTAAATTAGAATATAATGGGTACGAGTATCTGCGAGTTCGGATACTATGATACTCATACCCGTCTCGTTAACATGCGGGTATAAATAATACTTGTACATGTTACCCGTAAATATCTATTTACAATATCTATTTTCTACCAATTGTGGGTTTTATCCGCAAACACTTACGGATACCTACTGATACGAATTTTTTTGACATCCCTACATGCGTCACACATGATGAGTTTGTTGAATTCAAGTGAAAGTTAAACTATTTTATAAAGATATAAGGAAAAGTTAGTAGCCTTATGATATTAAGTTTAACCTTCACTTATTATAAAATTAAACAAGTGAATATAATTTTGTTATGTTCACCTTAATGAAAAAATATATTAATGTACATTTAAGTGCATTATTTATTAACGATAAATCAAAGGTTTTTATAACAAAAAGAATTTGTTAGAATTACTTATTTTAACTATTTAGTTTGACTTTGATATTCAACTCGCCATAATTTTTTACAACTTTATTTTTAGTGTGTTATATCAATTGTAACTATTGTTGAATGCATTGCATTACAAGTTGAGAAAATAATAACTTATATTAAATTAAATACAATTGTAGATGGAATAACTTTTTAGAAAAAGTATGAAATACATAAATCGTGATCTTTGTGTAATTTAATATTTGTTAAACGTTATATAATTCTAATATTTGATTGTTGTAATAGAGGATAAACAATCAATTTTAATAAAGCATACTCCCTTACAACTTTTTAAGTTTCTCTAATGTAGATAGGCTCATTTAATCTATTTAATCTTGAGTTAGGTATCAAATAGTTTATTATGCACATTCATAAAAAAGGAGCAAATACAAAATCAAACTAAAATAGGTCAAATTGAATTGTTTAATTCTGGACAATCAAACTAGGATATTTTGTAACATTATTTTAATAATATAAAATTAATGAAATAAGACATTTCATAATGATATTTAAAAGTAGATTAATGGAATAAAAAATATATAAATATAATATTTTAAGAGTTCAAACTATAAACATATAGTATTTATACAACAATATCAAACCTTTAAAGATAAACCTATATCCAACATACAAACCATTTATATCTCTATCGCAATCTCACAACTTTAACTATGAAATTCTCATCCTTCAGAAGTGCCTTAAAACCTGTATCTTCATCTGCTCCCACCATAATGGTGATAATCGATAAGGAAAATATAACACAAGACCACAAAGTGCAAGGGTAAGCTAGTATACAAAAAAGATGTCCTAACCATTAAAATGTATCAATATTATAAGCCATACATAGACAAACTTTTATAATTCACATAATTGCACACATACAGTTGACACTAAACTCAATTATCTAGATACATGCATTTGGAATTGGAATCACCGGATACTTGCACTTGTGGTGACCTCTACTGCTTTGTAGAGTCATTGCCAAGGGGTTTCACCCTACCATACAAGGTTAGTTCACGACCATCTAAGGTTATTATTCTGCCTTAGACTAGAACCTCATGCTACTCTTACCACATGACCATCGTACTTTATTTGATTGTGAATGATCATTAGAGTTTCAGGATGTCAACTTACTTGAATCCATAGTCCAATGCATACACTAAATAACACTACCATAAAATCTTCCCATGAGACATGTAGAATTACGTCAAACACATATAATGCTCATATATATATATATATATATATATATATATATATATATATATATATATATATATATATATTCATAAACCCATTATTATCACAGTTCCACAATAATACTTTCATAATTGTATACATCCTTGATCATATTTTCATATTCACATATCAATAATTCCATCTCAAATTTGAAATATCAAACAATCACATATTTTGCAACAACATACTAAATCAAGTCTCAAAAATACCACATCATTCATGCATAGCTTCATAAATCATATTTTTAAAATTAACGCAGTCAATCACAAGTTAAAAATAAGGAATTTAAAAATTTTGCAGCAATTCTCGCTTGAGCTAGAAATTCTCGCTTAAGCGACATTGCTCTCGCTTAAGCTAGAGATTATTGTTTAAGCGACATGAGCTCTCACTCAAACTAAAGATTCTCGTTTGAGCTAAAATTAAACAGAAACAAAAAGAGTTTCAGTGATTTTCTCGTTTAAACTAGAAATTTTCACTTAAGCGACAAAAACTCTCGCTTAAACTAGATTTTTCTCGCTTAAGCTAGAAGACTATCGCTTAAGCTAAAATAACAAATTTTCACTATTCTCAACCTGCAAAAACCGGAACCCCAAACCATTAACATTTAAGATGTGCTCATCAAATCAACACATCAAACACAACAATTTCAAGCAATTCAATATATCAAATTATAACATGCAAGACAAATTTATTTCCATAAAAAGAGAATAGCTTCTCTCACCTCAAACGTAGACCAAAACTAAGATAATTAAGAACCCCCAAGATAATTTTTTGAGCTTTAAAAACCCATTTCAGCCAAAAGGAACCAAAACCCAAGAACACATGTACAAATTAGAGTTTTGATCATGATCAAAGCAAAATTAAAACCTCAAAAACAGATAAAAGAGGTGAAGGTCAAATTATCAACATACTTGAAAGAAGAAATTGTTCACGTGAATTCAAAGACAACTCAAACATCATTCTAAAATACATATAAAAAAATGAACTTGTTTAGATTAAAAAATTATATTTGTTAATTTTTAAAGTTTGAGATCAAAACCTATTAAAAATGTAAAATAAACGAATTTTAATTTTACGCTAAAATTTAAAAATTAAAATAATATTTAATAAACCACGTTGAACTAACCAAATTATAAGATTCTTAAATGTTATTTTTTACATTTTTACGAATTAAACATAGAAAAAATTTAAAGGAAAAAAATTTAGAAAACAAATATATTTTTATTTCTAAATTTTGATCAAGAAAAGATCTTGCTTTTATAATTCAGATGTGGTTTTGTGCGATAGGTCATAGCTAGTTTTTGTTCGTAGTTTGGGTTTGAACGTGAAGTTGTAAGCCCATAGAGAGAGAGTGAGGACACTCATCATCGTTCTTTCGTTATTATCGTTATCATATCTCACTTCACTCCCTCACCCCTTTTATTTCTTACCCAGAAGAGCAACTACAACAACAACAAGATTACGCCAAACGATGTCGTATGTGCCTCCGCACCTCCGAAATAACGGCTCCGCCGCCGTCGCCACCGCCAGAACCCCCTCCGTAACCCTAGACAACAACAACAACAACCACCATCACCACCATAACAATCACCACAAGCTCGCATTCACCTCCAACAACAACAACACCAACGCCAATTGCTCTCCCTCGCTCCCCACCTTCCACAATGCCTCTCGCCGGAGCTCTGCCGCACCTCCGTCCCCGAGGATTTTCGCCACCCCTGACCCCGTTTTCCCGCAATGGCAACCCTCTGAACGCGCTTCGCGCATGACTCCGGAGCAGGTCGCAATCCAATCTCTGTTTTCTCGTCTTTTCTGTTCAGTCTCGTATCTCACGGGCTTCTCATTGACCTTTGCGTGTAATGTTTTGATTTCGATATTTTTTTGGGACCAATGTGAGTTTGTTTTCAAATTCGCGTGGTTAGGGTTTTTCTTGAATCTCGGCGGAGGAAAATTGTGTTTCAATTGAAGTGCGTGCGTGTTTGGGGGAATTGCTAATTTGCTTGTCAGTTCAGGAAGCTGATTACGAGGACTGAGGGTTCGGATTAATCTGAGCGAGGCTTATAGTGAAATGCATTGCTTTGCTTGTAACGATGACAATCCGAGTTATTTTTAACTACTTTTATAAAGTTGAAGGCTTTGTTTGAATTTGAAACTGTACGGCGGTGTGGTATTGTCATGAAGTAAGGGCTTTTTTTTTGGTCTAGCTGAAGAATTTAACATGACTATTAAGGTTGACATCTCTGTTGGAAGGTTGTCTGCATTTAGTATGAAACTATGCCTGGTACGGGTAGGATATATGTTGTGAAAATAAATGAGTGAAGTTTGCTTCAACTTTGTGGTTGATTGAGGACTATTACAGAGTTTCTTCTTCTTCTTCTTCTTCAGTTTACTGAACGCTGATGAGTTTTTCCTTTTGCTTGTCCTTCTCTTTTATACTTTGACCTAATAATCTTTCCCTCTTTCATGTGCTTTGATTTGACAGTCTCAATTTGTACTCTTTTCCGATGCCTTCAATAGAGTTGTTATTTATCGTGTTGTTATTTTATCTCGATGTTTGGTTGTCTTGCTGATCTGTCTTTTTTGTGACTAGACAAACAAATATTGGTTACTGAAATTCATGTGCTTGTCATGTCCAGATTGAAGAGGTCCGTTCTCGGCTTAATCTTGACGTTACTGTTGCATCTGATTCTCCTCCTGCACCTGCACCAATAGAGTCGTTTACTGATATGGTATTTAGTTTTGTTAATATTTAATCGTATTCATACTTTGCTAGGTAATTATGAGCTATTTGCACCCTTTTTTTTGGAACTGTTATTTAATTTGTTGCAAATGTGTTTGCAATTGTGAACTTCTTGTTCTCAGTGTTTGGACTCAAGTATCATGAAGGATATTGCTTACCATGAATACACCAGGCCAACTTCGATCCAGGCACAAGCCATGCCAATTGCTCTCAGTGGAAGGGATCTATTAGGTTGTGCTGAAACTGGTAGTGGAAAGACTGCAGCTTTCACAATTCCTATGATACAGGTCGGAACTTATTAGACATGGCATATTGGACTGGACTCATCTTTAGATACTGTATATTTGTGAAAAAACAAGCCAAATGTAAATGATCAACCTTTTAGTTGTGATTTAATTTTTCTCCTTCATTTTTTAGCATTGCTTAGCCCAACCTTCAATTCGGCGCAATGATGGTCCTCTGGCATTAGTTTTGGCTCCTACCAGAGAACTTGCTCAACAAATAGAAAAAGAGGTGATATATGTATTTGTTTTTGTTGTGGATGAATAATGGGTAATTTGGAGACAAAATTATTGTTTGTTTCTCCCATCATGTAATGATTTTTAAACTATCTCCTAATAATTTTCATATACCTAGGTTCGCAGTTTGTCTATTCTCTATGCTTTTACCTTTTTGAATTGGGATCTTAATAAATATTGTCTGTGTTAGTACAAGATTCTTGCTATCTTACTTTTGAATTATATGTTGTTTTGTTGAGCTTGACATCTCTCGTACTATGCCTGAAAAGAACATGTTCTACATCAGGTCATTTCATACTTAATGTTTTTCCTTTCTCCAACTATCAGCTTATCTATTCATTCTTGTTTTGATTTTTGGTAGGTTAAAGCTTTTAGCAGATCCCTTGAGTCATTAAAAACTGCTATTGTTGTGGGTGGAACTAACATTGAGAAGCAGGTAATAAATGTGGACATAATCTTTATTTCTTGGCTATTTCTCCTGCTGTTTTAAAAATTTTCATAAAGATAAGTGATGGTATTATTTGTTTTTTTTGCCATTGTGTTAAGTATGATCTGAGAGCATCATAAAAGTCTTTGTATGTTAATTATGCATAAGCATTTGTAATATTTAGTATCATTTTAATGTTTTTCCTTAGAAACTTGGAGATGCTGTGTATTCAGTTTTGCAGAGCTAGCTCTACTGATGTGCTGATATTTATGTTATTTGTATGATGCACTTATATGATTTGTTTCCAATTTGTCGATACAACTATTCTTAAAATGTGTAGAATACAATGCTTGCAGGATACGGAGTTATGTATGTTTAAAATTTATAAAACGTACAGATGTACAATTATAACTGTGCAAATGCAACATTCAAATCAAGATATGTAGTTGCCAAGTCTAACACTGGATACTTCTATAGTGAAGTATCTCTGAGTAGTGGTAGTGGATGCTCTTTCATGTTTGTATTTGGAGGAAATGCATGTATCACTGTGTTTCATAGATTAGAGGCTAGTTTAAGAACTGGTACTGGGGACTTTGTAAATAGTGTCCAACAAAGCAAAACTTTCTGCTTCAAGGAGTCTTGTAACAAGTTTTATTTCAAGTTCATTCAACTCCCCTTCTTGAAGGTAACAAAGTTTTCTGTGTTCTCTTTCTGGTCTCTATAACAGAGGGCGGAACTTAGAGCTGGGGTTGAAATAGCAGTTGCCACGCCTGGAAGATTCATTGATCACTTGCAACAAGGCAATACTTCCCTCTCTAGAATTTCTTTTGTTGTTCTAGACGAAGCAGATAGAATGCTGGATATGGGGTTTGAACCACAGATAAGAGAGGTCTGTATTTTTAGCTTTTTGCTTGTATTTGGACTCTCCTTTATTTTCTTGACGGCTTCATACCTAATGTAAGATAACTAGTGTGACCTATTTGTGGTGTTTGTGCTCTCTATACGGTGTTTCAAAACGGTTGTTTCCTCGTAACTTTCTATTTAAATTGTTTCTGTCATTGAACTTTGAAGTCAAGCCAATGACGCTACACTAGAACTAGTTATATTGAGTTGCAGTTCTTTAAGCATTTAACTGGAGAAGATGTCCTTCCATCAGAAAGCATAGAGAGGTTACAATGTTACACTTTTTGAAGAAAAATTAGCAATGAAAATGGTCTCTCTTTTTGGACAAAACTTGATTTTCATACTCCAATTTAATCTTCTATAACTTTTATTTAGTTTGTACCTTAGTTTGATTTTTGTGATCTAGCTGTTATGACCATGCTTGAAATTTATGTTATTTTTGTATATATATTATGGTCCCATTTGAATGGGTTATCAGCAATATTTCTAATATGATGATAACCTTTATGTTGTTTCAATATAACATTCTCGTGTTAAATTAATAATAGTTGCCTTTTCTAGATTACTCAAGAAAATATGAATATTCTATATTATCCTCAGGTAATGAGAAGTCTTCCAGAGAAGCATCAAACATTGCTTTTTAGTGCGACAATGCCTGTGGAGATTGAAGCATTAGCAAAGGTTAGGTTTCCTTCATTGTTGATAGAAAATTTTCAACGTTGTTACTTTTTCCTTTATACAAATTCTAAAATAATGAAGTTTGGTATTCTGATTTGGAAAAATGCTTAGGCAATAATAATTCTATCATTAATTATTTGCTTTTCGCATAACTTTGTAAGCAGCCTAGCTACTTGATCATAACATGTAGCACATTAGATGTGTTGTAATTGAAGTATAGTTATTCTTTTTAGGATTTTATATTTTATCTTTTTCTTCCATGATTCTCTTCCTTAAAATTAAATATATCCCCAAAATACATTCTTTTGAAGAATATTATATTTTAGCAATATATTTCTTTGTATGCTCAGCTGTGGAAGGAATAATTTTGGGGTTCACCAATCATTTGTTCGATTTCAGGAGTACTTGGCTAGCCCAGTGCAAGTGAAGGTGGGGAAAGTGAGTAGCCCAACAACTAATGTTTCGCAAACGCTTGTGAAAATTTCCGAAAACGAGAAGGTTTGTTTATTTACTTTAAAAATGAAGCATATATGTGAATAGTTGGACTAAAAGTTTAGTTTCATGCTTCCTAGAAGGCAGTCATTGATTTCAAAGATTTTTTTTTTAATGTTTCTAGGTTCTGTTTTCATTATGCATGTTTCTGGAGGGGGACTGTTTTTACTGAAAATTGTTGTTTCACACAAGTTCTTAAATACTTACCATGAGGTACACATGTGCATAAAATTAAAGAAGTATTGGTAGAATGAGATGTGATGAGCAAAGGTGTAGTGATTAGGGTGAAGAAATTTGAGAATAGTGACAAATTAGGTTGTTTATTTGCATTTTTGACCCCATGATATGGCATGGTCATTTTCCATGATATTTTTACCTTTATTTGCTCTTTCTTTTGGCCTCTGTTCTGAGATGTTATATTGTTCTTGTAGATTGACCGACTTCTAGACTTACTTGTAGAGGATGCATCACAGGCTGAAAAATGTGGTCATCCATTTCCATTAACAATTGTGTTTGTTGAGAGGAAGGTATGCTTTGTTTTGTGTCCCTGATATGCATCAATGTAGTTGAAGATAATACAAAGGAATTAGAATAAAATTGAGAGAGTATGTTTCCTTCTCTTATGATTTCATATTTATAATCACTTTGGATACATCAAATACAATGTATGAGAGGGAAGAAAAGAGAATTCAAAAAGATACATCTAGGAATTAGGTCCAACACAAAACACATAACTTCTTACAATAAATCCTATTTATTTTAACACTTCCCCTCAAGTTGGACCATACAAATTGTATATGCTAAGCTTGGAACAAATAAATTTAATTCGAGGACCTTTCAAGGATTCTTATAATTTATCCGCAAGTTGATCATTGGAACGAACAAACTTACTATAGATTTCTTTGGACAACAACTTTTCTCAAATAAAATGACAATCAATTTCAATGTGTTTGGTCCTCTTATGGAACATTGAATTGGAAACATTTTGGAGAGCAACTTGATTATTTATTACAATACATCTTCATCGCCTAAATGTCACAAAAATCTAATTCTTGTATATAATCTCACACTAGTGAGGGATACCATTGCTCTATACGCAACTTCAATAGATGATCGGGTAACAACATTTTACTATTACATCTATCTATAGGAAAACTAGCCCAATCAGTGTTATAACATCCAAAGATTTGGGTATTCCCTTTATCTTCATAGAGTAGTCCTTGTCCTGAAGTCTTTTTGAGATATTTTAGAATAGGAATGACAACATTCTAGTGATCAATACAAGGATTTTGCATGAAGGAACTCCAACTGCAAAAGACAAATATGGTAATATGGTCTGGTAAATATGAGATATATAAGTTTTTCAATCAGTCTTCTATATCTCTCTAGGTTAGAGAAAACCTATTCTGTCTCTTATTTGATGTCAAGCATATTTCCTTTGAGCCATTTTACTACTTTCTTTGATTGAGCTACTTCTATGCTCAAAAGATATTTGAGATTTCCACGATCCTTGATCTGAAAATGATTGCATAGGTATTCCTTTATTGACAGATTTTAGTAGCATCATTCCCAATAATAACAATATCATCAACATACATTATTAAGTACACATTTTTTCCAAGGGAGGTATGACAATAGAAAACAAAGTGGTTTGCCTCATTGTGTTTCAATCCAAAGGATTGAACAATGTGGTTAAACTTTCCAAAGCAAGCATGGGGAGATTGTTCGAGACAACTTACAAACCAAACCAAACTCCCCTTGAACAACAAACCCAAGAGGATGCATCATGTAGACTTCTTCATAATTTTAATATGTAATTGATGAAGACCCCAATGAAGAATGGCTACCACCATTGCAATGTAAGAATCTATGTAAACGGATGAATCAGCTAAGATATGATTAAGCTCTTTTGGAAATATTTTTCATATTTCCCAGTCTCAAGTCTGGGTATTGAAGATCTAAGTGGATTAGTTCCAAAAATTGGAAATCATAGATAGTTATGCTTGAGATTCATACATGAAGTTTTTATTTTACGGTCTTGAAAATCTGAATAGATTGTTTGAAAATTGATGTGTATATGTTTCTTGTTATTTCTTTTTTAATGTGTACATAGACAAGGTGCGATGAAGTTGCTGAAGCATTGGTAGCTCAAGGATTATCTGCAGTTTCTCTTCATGGTGGTCGCAGTCAGAGTGAAAGAGAGGCTGCCTTGCATGATTTTCGTAGTGGCTCTACCAACATTTTGGTAATCTCTCCTACCACTGCATATTACTCAAGTTTTTTAGCATTTCTTCCTGTCTAAAATCTGATATTCTCTACATTATTTAGCAGTATTGAAAACATTGTTGAAAATAACCCTGCTGTGGCTTGTCTAAATATAGTGTTGGGCTTGTTTTATTCCCTGATTGCTAAAAATGACATTTCTTGTTGTATCAAACGGAGTGTTAGAATAATTGTTAAATTTATGTATGTTAGAGTAATTATTAAGTCTAAAGCAGGGAGTAGTGTGTTGGGAACTACTTCTAACTGTACCTATGAGTCTAGTGCACTCTATGAGTTGTACCTAGAAATCTAGGATAGTTTTTTTTATCTTTCATCTTCCATTGTATCACTTTCTATCATTATAACAAGAGGGATCTCTAAAGCCCTCCAAGTTTATATTATCTTTTTATTCTCAACACGGAGAAAGAAGAAAATGTTAAGGGCAAAGTTGTTACTGTTATGATAAAAATATCTAATTGCTGTTTAATTTAGTGAGCCCATTAAGGTACCATGTTGTATTTTATGCATGATTAATATATTGTTTGGATAAAGTGTTTCAATTACCATCAAATTCAAAAAATATTTAAATATCAAGTAATTGTCAAAAATTAAAAAAAGTCAATATTGATAATTTTTTGTAATTGATCTTGATTGATGTTAATTTTTGGTCAAAGTTCTTGAAGATTTGTTTATTTTATATTTGCAAAACTTTTTCTCACTTTACATTAAACAAAATTATTTCAACTTTGAAATGATAGATTGAGCCCAACCCAAGTAAGATAGCACTAGGTCAGAATCATGTAAGGTCAACCTGGGTCAGAGTCAAGCCTAGTCGATCGAGCCTAGGTCGTGTTGAGTCAATTTGGGCCCAACTTGAACCAAGTAGGCGTTGATCCAAATTGAGCTAAGTTGGCCCAATCAAGCCAAATGTGTCCTTACCTAGGTCGAGCCAAACTTTGAAGACCAAAATAGAGCTGTCAAAACGGGTTGATCACTTAGTGAGTTAACCCAACCCGGCTCACTTATTAGCGACCCACCACAGGTTAGTAGGTTAAACGGGTTGGCTCATAGGTTCACTTAATTAAAAAACTACAATTTTTTTTTAATTTTTTTTAGTCAAAACTAAATTATAATTATAATTAAAATCTAAATAAACTTTAATACAATCCAAATAAAAACTAAAATAAAAAAAATACCAAATTATCTATGTGTTGACTAAAAAAACAACCTAACCTGACCAAAATGCAAAGTTCAACTTAACAAAAAATACTTGTGTGACCCTTTATTTGCGGGTTGGTGAGCCGGGTTCTAAGCGAACCGGGTCAAAAATCAACCCGTATTGAAATTTAATAAAAAATTTCAACCCAACTCGGCCCAAACCCATGGTGGGCCGGGTTGGCTCGCGGGTTCTAACCCATTTTGACAGCTCAACCAAAATATGAATTTGATAGTATGAAGAATTAGAAATTCTTAATTTGAAATTTTCAAAATTCCCTACCCAAACAATATATCTTGTCATAAAGTATTTCAAGTTCTCAAAATAAATGGAATTACCCTCTTAAAATACCTTATCCAAACACACTGTTTGGTAATTCTTGTTAAAATATTGAAATCTTAACAATTTTGCATAATTACTTTAAAAAGGCTCAGGTACTTTTTATCCACTAACTATATTGTACGATTCAGGTTGCCACTGATGTTGCATCCCGTGGCTTGGATGTCACTGGAGTGTCCCATGTCATCAATCTAGATCTTCCCAAGGTATCTCTGCTTCAAGCATATACTAATTGAGATGACTGAATTTTATCTGTAATACAGTAGGAAAAGATTATCAGAAAGCGCACAGGTATTTTCCACTGTTTGTGGATTGCCTTTCTGCTACTGCTATGTTGGCATCTCATGTGCCTGGTATTTTTCAGTCAAATTTAATTTTCTTGACAAATGCATACCTGAAGCATCAGTTATGGCTGCCTCAATTATAGACCATGGAAGATTATGTACACCGGATTGGAAGGACCGGGCGTGCAGGATCAACTGGCTTAGCTACTTCATTTTACACTGATCGTGACATGGTGCTTGCCACTCTCCTTTTTCTTTGTAAAAAGTGAACTGTATTGTTCTATAGATTTTAACATTAATATGGTTCTTCTCTTTAGTTCCTTGTTGCAAATATAAGGAAGGCAATAGCTGACGCCGAATCTGGGAACACGCTGACATTTGCAACCGGAAAGGTACTATATTTTTTATTCTGCCATAATTTTAAGATTCTTGGAGTTCGTTTGGCAAACCGTAAAAAATGAGGGTAGAAGTTCAAGAACTGAATTTTTACCCATATATTAAAAGATATACCAAACAGGTAACTAGTGGTTTAGAAGTCTTACGGTATTAGTAGCTTTATTGAGGTGGGCTTGTGCTAGACTGTTATACATCTATATTGATTTTTTT
>Ga0209389_1003456_pt1 | contig 12743 bp, 7 predicted proteins | sample CowpearedBW_FD_187526 | JGI IMG/M metagenome (GOLD analysis project Ga0209389, IMG submission 187526) | Root nodule microbial communities of legume samples collected from California, USA - Cow pea red BW (SPAdes) (version 2) | ecosystem: Host-associated > Plants > Roots > Nodule | place: USA... | reverse complement strand
AATTGTGAATATTTTAATAATTTAAATGATGACAGAGATATGGCGGGGACAAGTATTATGGCAGGGATATGTACATCCCCACAACCATCCCCATACCCAATTGAAAAAGTCGGGGATTCCCCATACCCATACACATACCAAGTCAATGCGGGGATTCCCCATCAAAACGGGACGAGTTCGGACAATACCCACAGGGGCGGGTTTATTTGTCATCTCTAACAACACCCTGATTCTATTTCGAGTTGGGATTTTGGGTGGATGGTCAAAGGAGTTATGTGTATATTATTGGATAATTGGTAGAGGTGTTGGAGAGAACACACAATTTTGTAGTTAAATTGAATATGTGTATGATCAAGTGACGATTGGGACCTAAAAAGAGTATGAGAGTAATGTTTTTGTGACTGTGACGTTTAAAGTGCCTGTTTTGGTTACTGTTATTATGTGCAATCTATGATGTTTGAAGAAATGTAGTGTGGTAGGTTGCATTTGGGTAAAAGAATAAGGGTATGGTAAATTTCATAGATAATTGTATAAATGCATGTTTTAATTATGAAATGTCAGTAAATGGATGTGTGCATTGTGATTCAATCATAGGGATTATGACTGGATAATTGTAGTGTGATATGAATTGTGTGTTGTATGATTGGGGTGCATTGGAACCTATTCAAGAGTACTAAAAAATCCAGTAACATTGTGCTATTGGTATAGCATCTAGCGATGCGGGACGAGCTGCTATGCGATAGAGACCCAAAATAGTGATAGTGGCCACTAGATTCATGTGGCACTTGGCGGCAGGGGAGGCTGTAAGACCCACTAAATTTAAATAATTAAATAAATAATTATTTAATACATGCAGATAGTGGAAGTCTTTATGATAATTAATTCTGACTTGCATGATGTGGAATAGTATTAACTCAAATGGTTAAGAGTACTTAATTAGGTGAAAGGACTTGGGTTCAAGTCTTATGTATGCCATTTATGTGTTATTTTATTTATTATTATTTTTGATAATATGCTTGATCATGTTGAGTGATAATATAATCATAGAATTATATTAGTCATCATGAAACATGAATTTGTTAAATTGGTTGTGTGCATATACTTAGTAATTAAGAGGTTGTAAGTTCAAACCTTGGTGAACTCAAATTAACTTTCTTTTTGTTAAACATTATTTTGGCATGAATGTGAAAGGGTGGAAGAAACCTGAAGGGACAACCAAGGTAGGGCTGGAAAAACATCTAATAATGGCTCTTGAATGGCCATTAACCTTTACTCTAATTAATTTTCGTTTTATTGAGTAAATAGGGTAGTTATTGGGTTGTAATGGTGTGAGAGAAAGGAATTAGAGAAGAAAATAGCACTGTATTGTTGTGAGGATAGTGGGCTGCGGATTTTCAGAGCAATAGGGTGGAATTGCAGAGAGATTTAGAGTTTTTGGGTGGAGAGTCAAGGGGAGGCCATTGGAGATCATAAGGAATTTCAACAAAATTGTCTTTGGAACAAGGATATCCAAGTTAGGGAAGTTCCTTGTTTGTTTTAATTTTAGTGATATGTACTCGTGATGTGCCAAGGATTTGAGAATGCTATTTTTTCCATTTTATTTGATTTTCGTTCGAGTTTCTGGAATTTTCCAGTAACCGCTTGGTGGTCACACGCGATCCGCCAGTCGACACAAGCTTCAGACCCATTTTTCTGGGTTTTCTTCATGAAACGCCTCGAGGCGGAGGATGATCCGCCAAGCAACGCGAACTAGGGGTGACCAGTTTTGGCTTGCTCTAGGTTTTTGTGTTATCCGTGATGTTGTCGTGATGATCTATATGCGTGAATATGAATTGTTATGGGTGAATTTGACTGCATTAATATTTATATGTTGAATGTAAGAGTATTGTATGAAATTGGGCAATTAGGGTTCCTGTTGGGGTTGAGAATGAATAAGCATGCTCTAGGTCTATGATTGGCGCATTGTTTTTCTGTGAAAAGATATAAATGAATGAAGTATGAACATTTTATGATGTGTGCATTTGAAACTGTATCGGTATGATGGTGGATGCTGAAATAGGGATTGTTTGGGGTCACGAAAGGTGCGGGAGAAACCTGGCAGAACCCAGATTGCCACGCATCGTTTGACAACACCTAGATTGCTGCCAGGCGACACACTAGAATAGAGAATGTCTAGAGTTGACTTTGCGAATTGTGTTTGTTAGGGTTTTGTTCATGATATTCTGCATGATTTGGGTTGGTTGGTAGGGGTTTATTCATTTGAAATAGGTGAGGGAGTACATTACCATGCATATAAGGAAGAAGGGAATGGAATTAAATGCATGAAATAATAAAAAGTGTTCTTAGACAAAATGTGATGAATTGTATGCGTTTAAATGTAATTATGTGTTTGTTGGAGTGTTGATCTATATTGGAGATCATAGGTATAAATTGGTAAAATATTGTAGTCATGATTGTTTACTTTATATCTAAGTATGAAGCACAACTTGAATTAGGAAAACTGTTATGGAATGCAATTAATGGATTGAAGTGTGTGAACGTGCAAATTAGTTTTATAAACATGCCTGAATGAATGAGATTGATGTCCAGGAGGGGGCTAGCTTGTATGTTCATCGTTTGGTATGGTTTAAGGTTTATGTACAACATTGACAATTTTGAGGCATATTTCAATTAGTAAATAAAGAAGAATAAATTGGACATGAAAATACTTGATTTGGGCATGAGTTATTTGTATATATTGAGTTTTGGTTATAGTATTATGTTTGGAATAATATGATTGTTATAAGAATGAGGCATTGTAAGTTTGAGGTCTCTTAATACCTAATGAAAATGTCAAAAGCCAGTAGCATTGCGCTACTGGTATGGCGCCTAGCAACGTAGGGCTAGCCGCCAGGTGATAGAGTTCCAAAATAGTGGCAGTGGCCACTGTCTATGCGAGGCGCTTGGCGGCGGGTTTGGGTCCGCCAGGCGGTGACAATGAGAATGGACTAGATGGCGCCTGGCGGTGTAAGATGCCCGCCAGGCGGTTTTAGGTGCAGAGTTGGCTCGTGAGGAGGTTTTCTACACAGCTTTGAATGAGTGTCATGATGCGATGTTTTGGCTGGGGGGCCAATTATGAGTGTAACTTGTATTGGGGTAACACGTGGCCACTCTAGGTTGTAGCCTGGTGGTTTAGGAAGTCCAGTGGAATGTTTAAGATCGTGGCTCGTACGACGATGTTTCAGACGATTGCCCTCTTTAGTGAATCTAATAGAGTTTGGTAGTCAGGGGACAACTACGAACTCCTATTCATTTTTGGGAACTCCACTTGGTGTCACAGTGTGAGGTCGTGGTAAGTTTATTCCCGCGTGTGGACTATCAGGTGGTGGCCTATAGTCGGAAGGGCGAGTAGACACTCGTGCAGCAAAGATCGATTAGTGGACTCACCAAAGGGTGTAGAATCAATAGACGTCTAAATTAAGGGTTGAAAGTTGAGGAACTAAGGAAAAAGGAAAAAAATGCTAACGCGTGTTATAATCTTTAGATGCTTTAATTATTATCATATTTTAGTTGTTTTATTTAAATGAACTCACCCTATCTGTGTGTGTGGCAATGATCATGTAACTTGTTACATGGTAGCAGATGTTGATGTAGGTGGGCATGTGGATGTTGGTGCGTCGAAATAATTGTTTTAAATTTTCCCGCATTTTGGGAAAAGAAGTAATTAATAAATGAGGTTATATATATATATATATATATATATATATATATATATATATAATCTTGATTTTTCTTATTTTAAATAAGTAATTTCCGGCTAGGAAGTTACAAAGGCTTCGCCAGGCGGAGTTCGCTGACAGAGGCTCTAGGAAGGCTTGTCACCTGGCGATGGGAGGAGATCGCTAGGCGGTCTGGAACCAATTTCCGCCTCGCGAAGTGAGAGATGCGCCAGGAGGTTTTGGGTGCAAAGTTGGATCGCGAGGAGGATTCTACACAACTTTGGATAGAGGTCTTGATGCGATGCTTTGTTGGGGGCCCAATTACGAGTGCAACTTGTATTGGGATAACACGTGGCCTAACAACTGGTATTGGGGTAACCTTTGCTGGTGGTTTTGGAAGTCTAGTAGAGTGTGCGAGATCGTGGCTCGTACGGATGGGTTCTGGAAGATTACCCTCCTTAGTGTTAGCTGACGAGTTTGGTAATCTCGGGACAAATACGGACTGCGGTTCCTATTAGGGAACTTCACTTGGTGTCGTGGATCGTGGCCATGTCAAATTTATTCCAACTGTGGACTATTAGGTGGTGACCTATAGTTGGAGGGGCGAGTAGACACTTGTGGCAGCAAAAATTGATCAATGTAATCATCAAAGGGTATAGAACTAGGATGCAACCAGGGGAAGTTTTAGAAGTTGAGGATTAAGGATTGTGGCTTGTGAGTCTTAGGAAAAGCAACACTCTTATCGGGTTTTGATGAACAAGTAAGGGTTGTGCTCTTGTCGGGTTTTGGTGAGCAGGCAAGGGTGGTTGCTTGTAAGTCCTAAGGAAAGAAATGCTCTTACCGGATTTTGGTGAACAGAGTAAGGGTTGTTGCTTGTTTTTGCACGAGGTGTTTGTGCACAAAGGGAGAAATTCTCTTCCAAGAGGCATTGGGGCGCAAGAAAGGAAACTGGTTTGTTATGAGGGAATGATATATTATATGGTGAGACTTAGGAGTATTAGATGTGTTTGGAATAATGAATGATTAATTATTACATTGTGTAGTGTACTTTTATTCTGTTAAGCTCACCTTATCTACTTGTGCTTGGCGATGATTGTGTAATGTGTTACACGGGAGCAAATGATGTTGCAGGTGTTGCGGGTGAAGCATATATTTTCTTGTTTGGGGAAAAGCCTTTATGATGTTTTCTTGTTTTATGGATTTTAAACATTTTGTAAACATTTATCTTACTAGACTCAGAATTTGTAATCGAAAATTATAGTTTGTGAATTTTGGTTTAATGCGATATAATAAATGTTTTCAATTTTCCCGCGTTTGGGAAAAGGAATTATCATAAATGCAATTTTATACTTACTTCCTATTTTAATTATTTAAATTAGTAATATCCGACCAAGATGTTATAGTTGTGAGGAACGAGGACCAATCAAGGCGCAATGCCTCACTGATTTCATTAATGAGCTAGTTGGAGTCCCATAGTCAAGTGGAAGCAAGTTGGTCCTTTCGGTGGATGGATCCTCTAATGCAAAGGGAGGAGGAGGTGTCATCATGCTACTAGGCTTGAATAACTTTCTTTTTGGAGCAATCCTTATGATTCAGTTTTAAGCCCTCTAACAATCAAGCTAAATATGAAGCATTAATTCTGGGGCTGCTGTTAGCAACAGACATGGGTGCCGAGAATATCACGTGTAGATCCGATTCTTAGTTGGTGGTAGGGCATATGGAGGGTACTTTTCAAGTCAAAGATTTGTTTTTGTTACACTACTATCATGTGGTAAGAAGAATGTTGGACAAGTTTAAACTAACCAAGTTGGAGCATGTGAATATGTCACAAAATTTTAGGGCTAATCTCCTTTCAAAATTAGCCACTACTAAGGTGAAGGCCTAACATCATATAGTTGTCCACACCACTCTCGACTAACCCATACTGGCTTTGATGGATAGTAATGTTATAGAGGTAGCCCCACTCGAGGAAGAAGGGTGAATGATCCCTTTATCAAGTTTATACAGGAGGACGAGGAAGGTGGAGTGAACGATCCTGTCGTTCAGAAGCAAGCATCTAGGTTTCTCTTATCGCCATTGGTTAGTTTGTTGGTTCACGCTCTCACCTTTGCTTTCACACTCTTATTGTCATCGTTGGACTTTTCTTGTGCTCCTCAACATTGTCGTTGTTGCCATTTGGTTCTCTTTGACTCTACTATTGGTTAGCTCACTGGTTTGCACTCTTACTTCTGACATCGTTCCCTCATTGGTGACATCATGCTCTTCACTGTTGTTGATGCCATCACTTGCCACCGCCACCACTACCACTTCAAAATTTTTGTATTGGCAACATAATTGAGAAACTTTTAAATTTGTATCACGTATACAACAACGATTCTCACTATGAACATAGGTTGTGTATATTATGATAACTTTATAAAGAATTGTGGTTTTAGGTAATATATATGACAATGATTTGAGTCATTGTCAAAACGCTCAAATTTCAACTATAGCTCAATCAACGACAGTTGTAGAACCATTGTAAAGAATGCACTTTATATCGTTATTAAAGGCCTTTTACTACTATAAACAATGCTTTCGATCACAATTAAAAATAATTTTAAAATTGGTTTTGTAACACTTGGAAAGAGAAAAGATTTCACCTCTTTTAAAGTGAAAATCACTTTTAACAATAGTTCTCAACCCAACTATTTTCTTTTTTTTTTACTTTTAACAGCAGTTCCCCATCCAATTACTGTTAACTATAAGAACTTTTAACAGTGGTTCCTCGCTCAACCGTCGTTATTTCCCTTAAATTTCAAATTTTAACGCTAGTTCCTATAAAACTATTGTCAAAAGCTTTATTTTATTTAAAAATTTGTTACCGTTTTTTTACATTAATGACTTTTAACCCGTCATTAATTTGTGTCAGTACTTGATCATTTTGCACTAGTGTTTCTTTTAGTGGTGATTTTGTGTGTAATTGGGAATAATTCAAGAGTAAGAATTCATAGTAAAATTTGTTAAACCTACAATATGTTCAACATAAAAGTTTCTTGTACAAATTATGTTTTTTTATCTATTGATGAACTATGTTTTTTTATCTATTGATAAAAGTTTTATTTCATTCAAGTATTTGTAAGTATTGAAATTGTTGAAATGTCAAGAAATAGAAGGTTGAATTGGCTAGTTAAAAAATAAGATGACTTTTAAAAGTTTAAAACATTTTTTAACTGGATGAAATTAACCACAAAGTAAGGATGCAAACACTCCTGGACTAACACTTTCAACCGATCAAAAATAGAGACAATCGATTGATTTCATTAAACAAATATAGTAGTGATAGAATCAACAGATTAAATCAGAAAAACAGTAGATTGAAAAATTGGAAAAATTGCAGAAATGCGAATTTGTGATTTAAATTAGAAACAACATAAAAGATCAAACAAGATTGATTCAAATGAGTTATACAAACATGAGCAAATCCTTAGATCATGCTAGAACACACAAGAATATCAAAAAGATGGTTCAATTATAATTTCTTTAAACTTTAAAGTGCTAAACAAGTGAGAAGAGTTACAGACAAGCACAATGTACAAGATTTTTATACTGGTTCACTCAAACCTGAGTTACATCCAGTTAGTCAAGACAACCTGAGCTTGACTTTGCACTATTTCAAAAGATTTACAAAGTTTACAAGGTTACACTTTCAAAATATGAAAAAACATCACACAATTACTCTTGAATAACACAATAACTACACCAACACAACAAGATTACCCTTGCCGACTTGGAAAACCACTAGGCATAACCCAGAAGCTTGAGAAAGACCAAACCTGAGTGGTAACACAACCTAGCCTACTAGACCTCTTCCTCTAAGCTTCAAAAACCAAGTCAAAACCTTCAAGAATGATCCAAGATCAATCTTCAACAGCTGCACATCTGTATGATCTAGTCTTACACACTTGTTGAATGAATTGTATTAGTTGGAAGCTTTATATTATTTGCATGCTAAAAGTTGCAATGCATTTGCCACATAAATAGTTAGAGTTTTGTGTTTAATACTTTGGTCCTTGTTTAAGTGATGTTTTCTCCATTTCTCATATTCTTTATCTTTTCATTTTCATTTGGTTACAAATCTTATTATATCTTTACATTGTTGATTTAACCTATGAATCAAAGTTTAATTTGAATCATAAATGCTACATATGTTTAATGACAAAAATGAGATTAAATTTTGTAGTTACGATTCTGTAAGAATATTGGAACTTTTGAAAACTTGCAATGCATTTCATTTTGTATCACTTCGCTATTAGTGTCAATGGTGAATAACATACACCTAGTTAACACCATTTAAGAATTTAGATTGGAACTTTATTTCCAAGCACATTCTAATGTGCTAATTATTTGTTTAAACTTGGTTCTGTTTTTAATGTTGATTTACAAATTTTAGAAATGTGCACCACTTATATGCGTCATATTTTGTGAAAGAATTATGCTTTGGAGTATTACGAAGAGACCTTTGGAGTATCATGAGGTAGGTGTTTGAAATTTATTATGTATATGTAATTTAAAGTTTTTCATATTTTTTATAAAGAAATAATTGAGATTTATATTATTTGAATGTTAAAAGTTGCAGTGCCTTTGCCACATAAATAGTTATAGTTTGTTGTTTAATATTTTGGTCCTTGTTTTATGAGTTTGATTACTTTATTTGATCATGTGATGTTGTGTGTTTTATCCGTTTTGGTGATGTGCTTTTTTGGCTTTTATGATTTATTTTTTGTGTGGTCATTTTTAGTTTTTAGGTCGTTGGTGAGTGTTTGTTGATACCTCTACTAAGTATGGATATGGAACAAGGTAATAGCTCCAATGAAAATAAGGTATGAATAACTTATCATACATTTGATTTGTATACGACATTTTAGTAAGTCCCATTAGTGTAGCTGTTTAATTTTCTTTGTAGATACATTTGAGGCATTCTTGTGGAACAAAATATGTTGCATCTATTAACAACCAGTAGGAAAATTCAATTTAAACGAAATTGAAGTGGAGAGTAATTGTAGGAAAATGTTTCAAACTAAGAACACTGACTTAAGCACGTTGTAAAAGCAGTAGAGTTTGATAATGAAGACACAAATGAATGTGAAGAAAGCAATATGTATGACCGAATGAAGCATCAGCCACGATTACGTTTGAAGAGTGCAAGAATTTGAACTCCATTTGCCACATATCAGAGACGAAAGTTTCGTAAATTGATGTGTGTACTTATTTTTTTGAAATTTCTAGAGAGAAAATAGTTGATGTATTTATGTTATTATGACATCGCAAAACCTTGTGATGAGACATCAGTTAGACTTTTTGCTAGAATATTATGTTTTAGTACTTACTATGTATAAGACAATTACTTTGTCTTTACCAAAGTAGTGTCATTTATCAAGTTTGATGTGTCACAAATATGTATTTGTCCAAAAACACCTATTGCATTTGCCATTTAAGTTGTCAATGTCTACCACTAAAATCTCCAACAAATATTTCAAATTATTTTCGCAAAATGTGTAGACAAAATACCCAGGGACACAAATTATGCAGTAATTTTTGGATAAAAAAGTTCAGCATGTAGCCTTGGATAAATTTAGTTTGAATTTAAATGGGCACCTGTACATGGAAAGAAGTTTGGCAAAAGCCCTGACTGCGTTTGCCATTTAAGTAGTTCGTGATTGCCATCTAAAGCTGCAGCCTTAGTGTAAGCAAACTATTTTGGAATCTTATTTGCTTGCCATATCTTGGTGACACAAAAAAAGGTGTAGTGATTTTTGAATAAGAAAGATTAGTCAAAAGAAAATGCAAAGGAAGTTGCCACTTGTCCGTGAAAACCTGTTGTGCAAAATCCTTTACTATGTTTGCCATTTAATTAGTTAGTGATTGCCATTTAAAGCTGCAGACTTAGTCTAAGCAAATGATTTTGGAACTTTATGTGCTTCCCACACTTTGGTAAGACCAAAAAATTTGTAGTGATTTTTTTAATAAAAAAGATTTGTGAAAAGGAAATGCAATGAGGTAGCCATCTGTATGTGAAAACCTGTTGTGCAAAACCCTTTACTATGTTTGCCATTTAGATAGTTCGTGATTGCCATTTAAAGCTGCAACTTTAGTGTAAGCAAACTATTTTGGAACCTTATTTGCTTGCCATATCTTGGTGAAACAAAAAAAGGTGTAGTGATTTTTGAATTAGAAAGATTGGTCAAAAGAGAATGCAAAGGAAGTTGTCACTTGTCCGTGAAAACCTGTTGTGTGCAAAACCCTTTATTGCGATTGCCATTTAATTAGTTAGTGATTGCCATTTAAAGCTGCAGACTTAGTCTAAGCAAATGATTTTGGAACTTTATGTGCTTCCTATACTTTGGTGAGACCAAAAAATTTGTAGTCATTTTTTAATAACAAAGATTGTTGAAAAGGAAATGCAATGAGGTAGCCACCTGTCCGTGAAAACTTGTTGTGCAAAACCTTTACGATGTTTGTCATTCAAGTAGTTCGTGATTGCCATTTAAAGCTGCAACCTTAGTGTAAGCAAACTATTTTGAAACCTTATTTACTTGCCATATATTAGTGAAGCTAAAAAAGGTGTAGTGGTTTTTTAATAAGAAAGATTGGTCAAAAGAAAATTAAAAGGAAGTTGCCACCTATCCGTGAAAACCTGTTGTGCAAAACCCTTTATTGCGTTTGCCATTTAATTAGTTAGTGATTGCCATTTAAAGTTGCAGACTTAGTCTAAGCAAAAAATTTTGGAATTTTATGTGCTTCCCATATCTTGGTGAGACCAACAAATTTATAGTGATATTTTTAATAACAAAGATTGGTGAAAAGGAAATGCAATGAGGTAGCCACCTGTCCGTGAAAACCTGTTGTGCTAAACCCTTTACTGTGTTTTTCATTTAAGTAGTTCGTGATTGCCATTTAAAGTTGCAGCCTTAGTGTAAGCAAACTATTTTGGAACCTTATTTGCTTGCCATATCTTGGTGACACCAAAAAAGGTGTAGTGATTTTTGAATAAGAAAGATTGGTCAAAATAAAATGCAAAGGAAGTTGTCACCTGTCCTTGAAAACCTGTTATGCAAAACCCTTTTACTGTGTTTGCCATTTAATTAGTTAGTGATTGCCATTTAAAGCTGCAGACTTTATCTAAGCAAATGATTTTGGAACTTTATGTGCTTCCCATATCTTGGTGAGACCAAAATATTTGTAGTGATTTTTTTAATAACAAAGATTGGTGAAAAGGAAATGCAAATGAGGTAGCCCACATCATGCATAGACCCAATTATTCAGTAAAATAATGAAAACAAATGTGCAGTTGTTTTTTATGGTGAAATTCATTTCAAAATGAATTGATGAGCGAAGTGGGAAAGTTTTTGTCAAAAAGTTACTATTGCGTCTGCCACTTAATTTGTCATTGTCTGCCACAAAAACTTCCTCGACCACCTGTGGGACGACACCGTCGTCGGCCCAAGGCCCAAAAACGGTCTCAACAAGACCACACCTTCAATTTTCGACCTAGCTCCGACAATGGTACGACGCTGTGACACAAATCATAACAACCAAGTCAGTTTCCGATGAAAACTGAAAAACCCTAAAAATGCATTCGAATCCAAAAAACTATGGTTTCCAATTGAAACCTAACCTGCAAATTCAATGCTTTCCACGATGAACGGTTTTCCGTCAACCACCGTCGGGAATGTTCTACTGCAATCTCGTTTTCGTCAAGCACCGTGGGGAAGAAAGGGTTTCCTGCAGGTGGGATGGAAGAAATTCAATGTGCACCGAGAATGGAGTTTTGATAAACGAGCAATGTTTTGAATCCAGCACAAGATTGTGAAAGAGAACCCCAATTTCGTGAACCACACTTCCTTTCCTTCACATTTCTCTCTCACATTTCTCTCTCACACGTGCAGTGAAATATTTTTTAATTAAGAAATTTATTTAATTAAATCCACGTCAGTTTGTCACATTTTCTTTCTCAAACAATCGTTTTCCTTCTTTCTAATATTGCTATGTTCATGTTTATACTATTATCCCCGTATAGTGCATATTACGAGTCTTCTTTTACGGTTTCTATTCTAATATTATGGTCTTTCTGATAGACTAAGGTTGGAATTGTAGCCAAGCTATCTGATTGCATTGCCAACATTCTCTTTGCTGATATTTTTGTACCTCAAAAATAAACAAGTACTCTACTCTAGAAAGTACTCTCAGTATAATGTTTTATACGTGCATGTAGTGTTTTGTGCACACAATCGAATTTATTTACAATGTTCAACATTTGCAGTGTTTTATGTTTTTGATCTTGCTATGTGGCCATGAATGCAAATGGAGGAGGATTTCCTAAGGATCTCTAAAACATTGAATGCCATGAGATCTATTATAAGGGTGCCAACTTTGGATCCTAAATATAAGATTGCTATTCTCACATCAAATATTTACAACAAAGAGACATTTTTTTAATGTAGATATATTCATGTAATGCAATGCGTAGCTAAATTGCTTTTGTGTCTATTTAATTAATTGGTTTATTTTGAATTACTTTCAATCTTTTGTTAAGTGCTTAACAGTAACCATTACAGAGCTCCAGAAATTGAGGTGATTCATTTTCTTGAAATGTACGGTTCCGTATCATTATTTAGGAGCAACAACAGAGAATAAAAGGGGAGAGGAGATCTTGGAGCTGGTTCAGAACACTGATTTTTTAGTACTTGCAACTTTGCAAGGTATATTCAGGTAAATAACTTGATTACAAATTGAAGGTGAACATAAGTTTATTAAATTATTATTGTGGATACTATCCAACACCTTTTTAAGGAGTTATGGGAAGGATAATTAACATCTACCATGGCATTTTACCATTATTTAAGGGTATCAATCCATCTAAACATGTATATGTTCATCATGCCTCCATCCTAATCAATTGTGAAAGCATTTGATGTGGTTGATTGTCTTGGCAAGGTCGCTGATGCAATAGATCCAATAGATGTGTTGTTGTTGACATTAGTGAATATTTCTTTCTTCCAATTT
>Ga0209389_1003451_pt1 | contig 12750 bp, 6 predicted proteins | sample CowpearedBW_FD_187526 | JGI IMG/M metagenome (GOLD analysis project Ga0209389, IMG submission 187526) | Root nodule microbial communities of legume samples collected from California, USA - Cow pea red BW (SPAdes) (version 2) | ecosystem: Host-associated > Plants > Roots > Nodule | place: USA... | reverse complement strand
CTAAAAGACCTCAACTTTGAGTTGTTATACCACCCTAGTAAAGCCAATGTCGTAGCAGACGCTTTAAGCAGAAAAAGAATGCATATGTCTGCTATGATGATGAAAGAACTTGAGTTGATCGAGAAGTTGCGGGATATGAACTTAGGACTGAATATGGGTGCAGGCCGCATAAGTTGCAATATGTTGAGAATCACCAACGAATTTTTAGACAAGATTCGATTGGCACAAGGGGATGATCAGGAACTGCAGCAGATCATAGGCTGGTTGGGCATGGAGAAGGGAAAAGACTATAGGATGGGTAAAGATGGCATCCTACGTTTCAGGGAGAGGGTTTGTGTATCTAGGAATCTTGTACTGAGAAAGATGCTCTTGGAGGAAGGGCATAAGAGTCATCTTAGCATCCATCCAGGTATGACTAAGATGTATAAAGATCTGAAAGCAACCTTCTGGTGGATAGGTATGAAGACTGACGTGGCGGATTATGTGGCATCATGCTTAATATGTTAGAAGGCGAAGATTGAGCACCAGAGGCCGGGTGGACCTTGGAGCCTCTTGGCATTCCTCAGTAGAAATGGGACAGCATTTCCATGGATTTTGTTACACATCTGCCAAGGCTAGTGAGAGGGCATGACTCCATCTAGGTAATAGTGGACAGGTTGACGAAGTGCACCCACTTCCTACCTATTAATCAAAAGATGTCTCGAAACAAAGTAGTAGAGTTATATGTCAGAGAAATTGTTAGGCTACACGGTGTGCCAACGAGTATTGTATCGGATCGGAATCCGAGATTCACGTCAAGATTCTGGCAGTCACTACAGAAAGCCCTGGGTACTCAGTTGAGAATGAGCTCAGCTTATCACCCTTAGACAAAATTGCAGTCTGAGAGAATCATCCAGTCGTTGGAATACTTGCTAAGGACTTGTGTGTTAGATCACCTGGGTACTTGGAGTGATATGTTGCCATTGGTGGAGTTCACGTATAATAACAATTACCATTCCAGCATCGGGATGGCACCATACGAGGCATTGTATGGTCGGAGATGTAGGACTCCATTATGTTGGTAGCAAGATGGGGAGTCAGTCGTACTTGGGCCAGAATTCTTGCAGCAGACCACTAAGAAAGTGAAGGTGATACAGGATCAGATGTGTGCAACTCAGAGTCGGCAGAAATCTTATGCAGATAAGAGGAAGAGGCCGCTAGAGTTTGAGGCAGGTGATCACGTATTCCTCAGAGTTACACCGATAGCCAAAATTGGAAGAGCTCTAATGTCGAGGAAGTTAACTCCTCGATTCATCGGTCCGTATCAGATCACGAGGAGGATTGGACCAGCATTCTACGAGATCGCTTTACCACCTCACTTGGCAATCCTACACAATGTCTTCCATGTATCACAACTGAGGAAGTACATTGTCGATCCTACTTATGTGCTGGAGGAGGACGATGTTTAGGTGGGTGAAGACCTGACGATCGGAGTTGGACTAGTGAAAATCTTGAATTCTCAAGTTAAGCAACTCAGAGGGAAGGAGATCCGGATTGTCAAAGTCCTTTGGGACGAAGCAACTCAAGAAATTACATGAGAGATGGAGGATCTCATGAAGAAGTCATACCCACACCTATTTCCTGGTAAGTCCTATTTTCGAGGACGGAAATTTTTAAGGTGGGGGAATGTAAGACCCGTGAAAATTAATTAATTAATAAATGCGGGTAGTGGAAGCCTTTATGGCATTTAATTTTTGACTTGTATGACATGGAGAAGTACTAGCTTAAACGGTTGAGAGTACTTTATTGTGTGAGAGGACTTAGGTTTAAATCCTATGTATGCCATTTCTGTGTTATTTGATTTATTATTATTTTGAGAATATGCTTGATTCTGTTAAGGGATAATATAATCATAGAATTATATTAGTCATCACGAAACATGAATTTGGTTAAATGGTTGTGCATTGAGTTTACATTGGCATCGTTACGGGTTCTAACCTTGGTAGAAGAACCAAATTGAGCTTTCTTTTTTTTGTCAATTTTTCTTTTGGCATGAATTTGAAAGTTTAGAAAAACCCTAGCTGAATGGGCAGCCAAGGGAGACTGGAAAAAACAGCCATAATGGTCTTTGAATGGTAATTACAAGCATTATTAAACCAATTTTTTGTTTTTGGTCATTAACCTAGCATTAAGGCACCATTAAAAGGCCAATTTTAGGTTAGAAGAAAGGTTTGTAGGGTTATCATTGTTACATAGTGAGAGGAGAGCGAAATTGAGAGTGTGTTGAGAGAATTGAGAGCCTCTTTGGAGCTGAATTGTGGGAGCATTAAAGGAAGTCATTTTTGGGTCAAGAAGAATTATCACACATTTCAAAGTTAAGTTAAGGAATCCAGGTTAGGGGAGTTATACACGTTAATTTTTAAGCTAAGCATGAATTGTATGATATATGTATATGATTAATATCCATGAACCTCTGTTGTCGGTTAAATTTTGTGTTTCTGAAAAATTTCCAGAAAAATTGGAAATTTGGCAAATTAGAAATTTGGGGGTATAAATGTTGATGCTGGAATTGCACTGATAGTATGAAAAAATTGGACTCTAGTTGGAGAATAGGTATTCTTAGTAGTGATAATTGACTGCGGAACGTGGGTAGAAGATCAATGTAGGGTGGTTTGGAGTTAGTGGACATTCGCAGGTGCAGTGAAAAGCTAGAAATTCTCCAGGCTTTCATGCACCACCTGGCGCGCTTGTATCTCTACCAGTCGCCAGCGTAGTGGATTCTGCACTGCGTGGCTGTGATGGCAGGCACTGGGTGGGGTTTTGATGAAGTCTCAAATGGGACTAGAAAGAATGGAGTTTTGACATCTTTGAATATTTAATGATAGAACCCTATTGCATTAATGAAAGTATGGACTCAAATTGATAATTTGATGGAGTCAGTGGTAAAGTGACGTGAGGGAGATATAGATGGGGTTAAAGAACAAGGACTGAGAATGATTGGTTTTTAATCTGAGGTGGTAGTAGTTATTTTGAGACCTTGTTTAAATAAAGAGATGTATAGTATCATTTAGGAGTTGGAACTATGATGGGAAGTTGATTATGGTGAATGGGAGTTAAAATTCTAAGATAGAGTCTCTGTGTGGCTTTGCATATAACTGAAGGGTGGTGGCTATCATAACTTGAACTAAGGATAAGAAATAAGTAGTATGAGTGGATTGTAGCATACTATGAGTGAGTAAGGTTGATTTAAGGAAGTCTATTTTTAGTCTACTTGGGAGTTTGAAATTAAGTGGAAATAGGAATAGTAATGAAAAGTGACCACGTGACAATTGGAAAATAACTTGGTGTAAGTATCGTGAGTCTTGAAGCTTTGAAGGGAAATTGGTAATCTGTTTTGGAGTATCTAAAAAAAACTAGTATTGCGCAAGTACTGATACAACACAAGTACTGATACAGCGTGTGGCGGTGGTGTAGGACTAGAGATGGCAAATAAACTCGTCCCTGTGGGTATTGCCCGAACCCGTCTCCGTTTTGACGAGGAATCCCCGCATTGATTGGGTATGGGTATAGGTATGGGTATGGGAAATCCCCGACTTTTTCAATTGGGTATGGATATGGGTATGGGGATGTACATATCCCCACCATAATACCCATCCCTGCCATATCTTCATCCTTGTTTAAATTATTAAAATATTCACAATTAATTAAGTAACATTATATATATATATATATATATATATATATATATATATATATATATATATTTTCTAATTATTTAGTTTGTCATGAAACACATTCGTATCTCCAATATATTTTTCAACTTATCATAACCTTTATGTAATTATGTTAAAATGATGTATGTTAATTAAAAATTTTTATGTCTCACATTTGAATATTTCTATTATTTTTTAATATTGTTATTTATTGTATATTTTCCTTTCACCTGAAAATGTTTAATATTCTCAATTTAAGTGTTTAATAACATAAATATTTCATTTACTAGGTAATATAAAAAAAACTACTTATTATTATTATTTTTTGTTTCATTTGAAGAATTCTTTTGTTTCGCCAAAATAATTTTTGTTATTTCTCAGCCATTGAGTATATATGTTGATATTTGAAAAGTTTTCTTAGATCTTTAATGTATTTTTCATCTTATCATACCTTTATTTATACTTTTATTTTTTGCATTATGTGATTCCTTTCAATAGTTTCTCAAATTGTTTATAAGATACACATTTGTTAATTTTTTAAAATTTTTATTTATTGTTTATTTTCATCACATAGAATACTATTTTGATATATTTTATCTAGTTATTTTTTATTTTCTAATTCATTATCAATCATACTATAATTTTCTCATTATAATTATATAAATAAATTTTATTTGCTATAATATAAAAATTTAATATAATTGCTATGAATATTTTTTTATCAACATCCAACATATATTAGAGTTCAAAAGATACAAGATCTATGTTAAAATTTTATTATTATGTTTGTTATTTATTCTTTGTGTCATTTTGATCAAGTGATGTATTATAACTTTTATTAGTGCATAAAGAAGAGATTCATTAAAATTAAAAAATTGAAGTAAACAAACATTTAAAAATATATTTTAATTTGAATATTTGTTTTCCTTTTATATTTTTTTAAAATATTTTTAAATTTTATCAACTAGGTTTCATTACTGTTTGCAAATTTAATAAATGTTTTGGTTCTTATGAAATTTTATATGGTATTCTAATCTAAAATGTAAACAATTATAATTTATTTCAAAGTATTTGATATCAAATAAACAATCATCCTCCTAATATTGAATATTTGGTAATATTATGTTTACTTTACTGTAATTTTTTATTATTTTATGAACATTAATTAAAATTAATATTAAAGTAGTAAGAAAATAGAACGAGATTATACTCGTTACCCGGTGGGGATGGGATGAGACAAAAGTTTGATACCCGTTGAGTTTGGGTATAGGGATGGGGATAATTTTTTTTACGGGGGATAGCGAAACCCGTTCTCGCCCCACCCCGTTACCAACCCTATGTAGTACGCCAGGCGATAGTCGCCAAATCAGATAAGTCAGAGAAACGTGGCGCCTGTCGGTAGAGCTAGTTCCGCCAGGCGATAATTGCAAATTCATTGTGTGTAGAGGCGCTTGGCGCCTTACGGTACGCGTCCCCCCGCCAGGCGGTCTGGATGCCTGTTGCGCTTGGCGCCTTGTGTGTTATGCCAGGTGATAATGTGTAATAAAAGTGCTTTTCTTGGTTTGGTGGTGCATGATCTACAAGGCCTTGGTGATGCTTCAAAGGTCGACTTGTTGGTGTTCCTTGAGTTGTGGCTCAGAACGTATCCTTTGAGTTGTGGCTCGGGATAGGGGTTAAGCACGTGATATTCCTTGAGTTGTGGCTCAGAATGGCATCCATCAAGTTGTGGCTCGGGATGGCGGATGAACACGAGGAACTCTTGAGTTGTGGCTCGGGTTGGCGAGTGTTGCCGGTGTGAGTGTGCGGGTTGTGGCTCATACCGCGGGTCTAGATAGATTGCCCTCCTTGGTATAAAACCAACAATTTTGGTAGTCTTGGGGCGTTACGAACTATGTTCGTATTGAGAACTCCACCTAGCGTTTCGGTGTGTGATTCGTAGCATGGTTTCTCGCATGTGCTCTATCGGTTGTGGCCGATAGGTGTGGCAGCAAGACATCTTGAGGTATTCACTAGAAGACGTAGAACACGATTAACATGGTTGTGGCCATGTGTTATGACATCAAAGGATAGAATTCCTTTGGTGTAATTGTGTTATATATATAAATATGTTGTATATATGTTTTATTCTATTAGCTCACACTATTTGTCTGTGTTTGGCGATGATCGTGTACACGGAACACGAGAGTAGATGATGTTGCAGGTGGATCCGTTGAGACTTAGAGACGGAGCATGGGCTAGCTTGGGAGTTTTCCATAAAGTTGTTTTAATTATTTATGTACTTTACAGATTTGTAATCTTTGAATATGAACATGGTTTTATTATTATAGAGTTTATCAGTTGTAATCTTTGAAATCTTTGAGATACTTTACGAATGGAATAAAGTTTTAAATTTTCCCGTGTGTTGGGAAATGTTATTCAATAAATGAAGTTAGTTATTATTTCTCTATTTTATTATTTTTAATCCGTAATATCCTGTCAGGATGTTACAAAAGTGAAATACTAGAAAATATCATATTTATAAGCACATTTTTTTTTTCAAAATATATAACCCTAAATATATATATATATATATATATATATATATAAAGTGACAAATCATGTGAGTTAATATGAAGAAAACATACAAGTAAGTCTAGTTCAAAAACAGTGTAGTTCGGTTCAAAAATAGTGAAGTTTGGTTCAAAAATAGTGTAGTTCGGCTCAAAATTAGTGCAATTCGGTTCAAAATAGTGCAATTCAGTTAAAACATATTGTAGTTTGATTCAAAAATAGAGTAATTCGGAAATTACAATTTCGGTTTTTCTCCATTTGGGTTTGGGGAATGCTTTCTAATGTTCGGAAGTTCCAATAACCATCTCTATCTCTCTCAAAAGCTTTAAGTACCTCTCGGCAAGAACTTTTACTTGTGGAAATACAACACAACCAAAAAGGCTTGTGGAAATAAGACAACAAAAAAAAGGGAGTCGCTCATGGTACGGAACCGGGGATCTTAGTGCATAGCCAATAAGGAAGTCTTTGGGCGGCTTCTCCCTCTACTCCCAAAATATTTCCTGTATGTCCAAAAATTAATTTAATTTTTACTTAGTCCTTCATAGTAAAAAGTAAGTAAATTTCCTCTCCCACATCCATCATTTCCCTTTTCTCTCTTCGCTCCCCTCTAATATAATAGTCCACTCATGCACCTCCAATTTTCAATTTGACCTAGGCCCTTTTTTTATGTGCAACGGCTCATTTTCTCTCCCACATCCGTCATTTTCCTTTTCTCTCTTCTCTCCCCTCTAATTAATTGGCATTGCAGCAGTTGGAGCCTCCAGATCCTTTATTTTTTGTGTTGCATTGCATCCTGTATGTTTTATCTATACAATGCATGTTAAATTTGTAAATGAGATGTTGCTTTGAATCTGTTATTTGAAATAGCGGAAGTGGACTTCTGTAGCACATTTTGTTTTCAGAAAAAGATCATTACGGATGTTGACATCCGATTTAGAAAATTGCATTGCAGATGTCGACATTCGGTTCACATTTTTTGAATTTTGTTTTGTACCATTATAGATGTCGACATCCGGTTAAGAAAAATGCATTGCGAATGTCGACATCCCGTTCACATTTTTTGAATTTTTTTTGTATCATTACGGATGCCGACATCCGGTTAAGAAAATTACATTGCTGATGTTGATATTCGATTCATAAAATTTCACCACCGATGTCGACAACCGATTCAAAAAATTGCATTGTGGAAGTCGACATCTGGTTCACATTTTTTGAATTTTATTTTGTATCATTACGGATGTCGACATCCGGTTCATTAAACTTCACTGCGTATGTCAACATCTGATTCAGAAAATTGCATTGCGGATGTCAACATCCGGTTCAAAAAATTGCATTGCGGATGTCGACATCCGGTTCATAAAATTTCACTGCAGATGTCGACATCCAATTCAGAAAATTGCATTGCGGATGTCGAGATCCGGTTCATAAAATTGCACTACAGATGTCAACATCCGGTTCACATTTTTTTTTAGTTTTCATTATGGATGTGGCTAGTTTATTGGATTATTACGGATGTCAACATTCGATTCACATTTTTTTGAGTTTTCATTTCTAAATTATACTGGATGTCTACATTTAGTGTTTTCTTATTACAAAATAAAATAATAATAATGTAAAAAAATTAATTAGATATAAGTACATGTGTAAAGAAAATAAACAAATAAATGACTAAATCAATATTTATATAACTCAAATAATATATACTAGATCAATAATCAAAGGCAAAAAATTATTTAAATGAAAAATTAAATAAAAAATAAAATGCCTTGCGAATGTGAACATCGGCTTACAAAGATAACATCTATTTCTACATTACACCGGATGTCCACGTTCGGTAAGTATTTCAATATCTTTCTTAAACTAAAATATTTTAATACCTTTCTTAAATTAAAATATTTTTATGATAGACTTATAAATTAATTAAAATAAATAAATATAATATGTGTCTCCTTTATTGCAAAACATGTTAGATATGTTAGACAATATTTCTCCCAAAACATGTTAGATATGTTAGACAATATTTTTTTATTGCAAAATTTGTAAACTACAAGCGTCAATTAATTTTACATGAAATAAAAGGTTGGATTATATGTGTACAAAAAAAAATTATGAATAGTAAGAAACAACAGTCAGTCCAAAAAGATTCAGTTTTCACGAAAAATACAACTAGTCACAGCTAATAACGTGCACGTAATTCAAAATTTCTTTTATTTTCTTACAAACAATAATAGCAATAGTGGATAACTAACACTAACAATAAGAATTAATAATAGTTTTTCAAATCTATACACATTGCCAAATTTCTTGCATTTTCATGTACAATTTTGTTTATTACTAAGCTACACATAATACAAAACTTGTGTTAATAAGTTTTTATGGATTTACTTACCATTGTCTAAATAATTCAGCAGAGATTTTGGATCATGTAAGTTAACAATCTTTAATTGCATAAGGAAATATGGAAACACCAAATTGAAAACTGAAGCACTATAGCTCCGTTGCTTCCTCGATTGTTAAAACCTATCTATATCTTTTCTACTAGCAACAATGCCCTCTCACCTATTTTGCATGTCCTAATCTGAAATAATGTTACTGTGAACCTAAAATCGGATTATCTTAGAACCCAGTAGCTAATATTAAAACAGAGACGAGGACAGCCAGACAGACAAGTTTATTTAACATTTACAAGCAAATACCAGCATTAATCATAATAGTATCATATGCCAAATACAGTCTGTTGTCACCACTGGGTCCAGTTAGAATAGTTGGAAGAGAACTAACAAAGCCAAGAAGGTATTGGTAACATGGATACAACCCTGGGCCAAAATTCAAGCTCAGAGAATTGTACAGTGCCGGCTTAGGCAACTGGTGGACGGAGCACGTGATCCTGTGAGGTATCCACTGCAGCAGGCGGCATGAATTGCCACATTGCAACTCCTGGATAACTAATAAAAGGTACCAACTTGTTTCCATGGGCTTGGCCTTGCGCTGCAAATGCAGCAGGGATAGCAGTAGGGGGAGGCATGAAACTGGGTTGCGCATTCAAAGATTTCAGCTGCTGCTCCAACTTCTCCTTCTCTGCCTTGAGTATCTGTTTCTCATCCCTAAGTTCATTCTTCTCAGCCTACACAACATGTAAAGAATTTCATTTCAGAAACAATTAGAATTGTGAATTTTTCAGTCTCTGTTAGGAAAAGGTGGAGGCAGAAATCTTATGCAGCCATTGGATTCGAAAAATATGTTACTACTTTTACTTAGTTACAGAAATGTCATCTTGCTTCCACTTTATTTCAAGAGTTTGATAGGAAACAGTGAAAATAAGTTATTTGTGAAGTTGCTATACAAATCTTTGAAAACAATAAAACAAAAAGGTGGAACTTTTGTAATCTAATATGAAAACAGAAAGAGGAGAACTAGGAACATACTCTCTAACACACACACACACACACTTTATGATTGGCTAAAATTCTTGAGCACTACAAAATCAGGAGAGAATCACTTAAAAAGTAGTGGAACCAACCAAAATTTGTGAATTTCCAAAATATCTAACCTATAGTAGAGTGTGTTGTTAGCATTTCTCAAACAGGAAATACTTCCTTAAACAAATTTCCCCCAAGTGATCCACAATATGTAACTCCCAACCCAAAAAGTCATTCAAATATGAGTATCACCTTTAACTCTTTAATCTTTTCCTGAAGACCTTGATTAGAGTCTTTCAACTTCTGCGCTTCACCCCGTAACTGTGTCACCATTCGGACAGCATCAATCAGGATAGCAGCCTTATCAGTTTTCGTAGGCCTTCCAGGCTCCAAAATGGAGCCCAATTCAACAAACCTAAAAATGTCCATCATATTAGGTACATGCCTCAGCTACATACTCACATAAAAGCTCAAGATGAGTATAGAAAAGACAGGACAGGAGGTAGTTGAAATTTTGAAGTAGAAAATATACTTGTCGTTAAGCTTATCTCTTCGCAACTTCTCCCGACATGCCTTGGAGCTAGAAGCAGCACATGTCTCAGATCTAACCCTGCAAATGAACAAGAATATGAGGATAACTTCTTCCATGCAAAAGCTATCTAGATTGAGTTCACTCCTTTTTCAGAAGTTTAATCATTTGATCTAATTTTGTATTCCTAAATAGTGCAGTCAATGATGTAAGACAAGCAAAATGATTTTGGAAATTTCATCTTATGTCGAGAAAAATAATGTTATACTCGAAAAAGATAATACATGCGAAGCAAGGATTTGCAATATGTTGATTTCTTGATTAACATCAACTGCACCAATTAGCCTCACCCTCTGACTGCACTATATTACTACACATCTGTCAGTTCATTGAACATAATTTATGACAAATGCCAAGCAAATTTTGTAAATTACTTAAGCAACTAGTATTGCCTCAAGAATTCACTTCATTCTGCAATCATTATGAATTTATTACAGCATAAAAAGAAAGAAAAAAGAACACTAAATCATCTTAATATTTGTAATATAAAGAAGAACTAAAGCAAAAGAAAGATTAGGAAATCAAGCAAAAAAAAAAAACCTACAGAATAGGTGTTTCAGAATAAGATAGCCAAGTGGCTAAACATGTTGATTCCTTTTTGAGAAAAGTATTTCATTCAAGAAAAATGAAAGGCTAATAGAACACTATGTACCTCTTCTTTGAGCCAGACTCTTTGAGACCATCAGAATCCGCCAGTGACCCGTCAATTTCAACACTAGGAGCACATAATGGTGTAAGAAAGACAAGGCAGTAAAAGAAATTGTTTATTATGAGGACATGGACAAAGAGGTAGATAGAGTTATGAATAATATATATTATGAAAAATGTCAGAAGCCATGTTTGACCAAACAAAAGTGTATGGCCTCAAGTGAAAAAAAATGTAAAAGAAAACACTTGAGTAGAACGGAATTGAAATATATGCATTACATAGGAATATATTACTAAGAATGGTAATAAAAATGTAGCATTCCATATTTTATAGGAATCTTACAAAATCCATTACAGAATTGATAAATTATCAGCATGATTATGGTAAAATCATTTCTCATTCTCATATTGTTAAAACCTACAGAGGAAAATTTCAATATGGGGAGTTAGAACAATAATCTAATTTATCTTAGGTTTGCTTTATTTGGCTCTAGCAGTAGAGTAGCCAAATTTTTGCAAAACCATTTACGGAAGACTTTTCTTAATTGTTTCTCATAACACAAACTAGAATATCCTTTCACCAATCCAATGATCCACCTCACCATTCTAATCTATAACACATTCACTTCTTATCCATAATATTCACTTCAATAGTGCATTAAAGAACTTGTAAGTCACAAGTACACAGAATAATCTCACCTAGTGTTAAACAATAACTTCCACGATTATAATTTATGACTGAAGCACATCTTCATTTGATCTACCTAACTTGACTCCTATATAAGAATTAAGATGACCCTATAACTTCAGAAAGTAACTAACCACTTAGCTAGGAGGTACAAAATGATCTTCAACTTCATATACAATCAACATAATTACACAAATATTGATTAAAAAAACCTGAATTAAGACAATCAACAGTTCCAGCACAAAACATTGCAATGAAAACAAGGCAGAAAAATACATTCCTTGAATACTCTAAACAGTCAATTAAGCAATTAAAACTATATCATACAAAAATGTACTGAGGCGTCAGAATTAATTCCAGCCAGTCGTTAAGGACATGTCGGAATTGAAGTTGGGAGAGTTTAAAAGTACTGTTCCTTTAAAAAGAAGCAGTTTTCTTCTTCTTCATTTAGTACATCAAAATTCATCAGAGCATTTTTATTTTTCAATCTTCAATCCATACATAACATTATACACCCCTTAGGCCAGATTCCATCACGCAACATTAAAAACAAAAATTATCAAATACAACCCCCCAATCCAAAAAATAAAATAAAATAAATCACATTTATTGGAAAACACAAAAATCCTACATCCCTAGAGCTTCCGAAACACAGTCCTAAAATCAAGCATTCACAGAGTCAAACCAATCAAACAACAAAGCAGAAACCCTAATCACGTCAAGGAGAAAAGAATCAGATAACACAGCATCTAAAGCTTGAAAAGGAGAAAGCAATTGGCAAAGCGATCTGCATGTACCTGACATTGGAAGTGGCGTTCAAGGCGTTAGGAGGCCATGTGAAGGCGGAGGAAGGGACGGTGAAGGAGGCATCTGGGACGGGAATATCATCGATCAAGCCGTAATCGAAGAGCCAATTGGTGTTTTCCCGGGAAACCATTGTGCAGATTCGATTCCCGGAAAATTGAGGATTTTCCGCACGGAAAACGCGTTTTCGCTTTGTTTTCCTGGGAAACAAACACGGACTGCTGCGCGTGGTGTGTGTGGGTGTGTGTGGTGTGCGTAAGGTTTGCTTGCACGTTTTGAAGTTCTAAGGAGAAGAAGGGTGAAAAAGAGAACTTCTTTATTATATTTTTTAATGGAAATAAACCATTTGATTAAGAGTAG
>Ga0209389_1003449_pt1 | contig 12751 bp, 4 predicted proteins | sample CowpearedBW_FD_187526 | JGI IMG/M metagenome (GOLD analysis project Ga0209389, IMG submission 187526) | Root nodule microbial communities of legume samples collected from California, USA - Cow pea red BW (SPAdes) (version 2) | ecosystem: Host-associated > Plants > Roots > Nodule | place: USA... | reverse complement strand
AAAAGTTAAGAGACATAATTACTAAAAAAAAAACTATGATAATCAAGTTACAATTAAAAATCGACTATGAAAAATCACATTGTACATTGTTTCTTCTTCTATATTAATAAAAAATGAATATACAAAAAGGTCATGAGTTAAAAAATAATGCTAAATGTTAAACAAATAGTTCACTATCAAGTGATATAAGAGAAAATTACCTTATTTATTTATTTAATAATGAAAGAAAAAATATGAAAAAATGAGAATAAAAATACTGAGTTTATGTCTAAATTTTTTTAGCAACAAAAGAAAATAAATAAGTACGAGAGAAGAATACAACATATAAAAAAAACTCAAAAAACAATGAAAAAGAAAATAAAAAATATCTTAATAATTTTATTTCTTTATATATTTAATTTTATATTTTTATTTATTATTGTACTTTATAAAATAAATAAAAAATACTTAATTTAATTTTTATTAATTTTGAATCTAATATTATTTAATTTTAAAAAATATAAATAGTTTTAAAAAATTTAAAAATTTATATAATTAAAAAAAATTAAATAAAAAATAATGAAAAAAATATAAAAGAAATTGGGGGAGGGGGGCCGTGGCCCCCGCCTGCCCCTTCCATGCTTCGTTGGTTGTTATTGTTGTTATGTGAAATTGTTCATCCTTTGTGTGATTCAAAGGAGGTGTTCATTTCTTGTGAATTCAAGGAAGATGTTTTTTCATTTCTTTTGTGACTCAAGAGAGGTGTCTTCATCTTTTTTGGAATCCAAAAGAGGTGTTCATCCCTTTTGGATTTCAAAGGAGATGTCTTTCATCTTTTGTAACTCCAAGAGAAGTTCTTTCTCTCCAAAATTGTTCTTACTCAAATTTGTAATTTTAATTTACTTTTAATGTTTAGTTAATCCCTTATTTAAGAGTGATTGACAAATGGACGTATCTATTGATATGAACTAGTATAAAATAACTTGTGCAATTTTTTCTTCCATACTCTCTTTATTTTATTGTGATTGTTAAAATAAAGAAAAGTTTTTAATTGAACTATTATTTTAAAAGGAAAAGTTTAAAGCAATGTTTTTAGTAAGAAATCAATTCACCATCTCTCTTGAATTTTGTCCAAACGTAAATATTTTGTTTGCGATTCAAACAAAAAAATTTCTAAAAGTTATATAGATAAATTAAGGTAAATATTACATTTTGAAAAAATTACCTTGTATATATTATGATATAACGTAAAGTTCATTATTTTTATATAACAGGTAAGATTGCTTTTCTTTTAAGATAAGTTTTAAATGAATAAAGAATTGGAAATGTTTAAATAAGTTAGATGTTTATTCTTTATTTTATTAAAAAAATCAATCTATCTAGAATTCTTGGTTTTAGAAATACTCTGAAGTTTAGAGAGAATTTTGACCATTGTAATTTTGCTATTTTATAACTCTAACGAGGAAACTACTTAATGAGTAAGATTTTTTTTTATCATGGTGAGCTTTGGTAAGCGATTCAATCTCAATTGAAGATTTTTTTTCTCTTTCTTCTTTGGTTCCTAGTAAAGGGGAGATGTTATTAATATAAAGATCGATAGTTGAAAGATTATATGGATTTCTATTGGAATTTCTTGAAGTAGTAAGTGACCCTCAAGTTTGTGAGCACATTACATCTAGGTATGATGATTGAATATTTTACATCTAATAAATGTTTTTAAATTGTTAGATGTCCGAGAAGCATGTGATGGTGTAATTTATGTTTAGAGTATCATGATGAACTAATTGTTTATTTCTATCATGATAAAAAAAAAATCATGGATCAAAACCAAGATATTGCAACTAATATGATTAAAACACACTATCACACCCATATTCAAATTCATGAAGACTTCAATCAATTCTAACTCTTTAATCATCGCAAAGGATATTTAAATTGTCTTCCAACTTAATTGGTTAAGAACCATACTAGCCTTACCAGAATGATAATCAATTAAAAATCATAATCTCTCTTTGCCTCATATTTAATTATTTTCATAAAAAATATATATATTTCATACTCATAATATCACTAAATGCATCGAACATAACATAATACAAATAATGACTCCAAGTTTAAGAAAAAACCCATTTATGTCAACTCTTAGTCATGATTTGAATAGTTCATCTCGTGTATCTTCAATTGGCAAGAAATACATGCCACTACTTTCTTGTTCTTCATCAACATATAACCAAGACCTTGTATGAGGTATCACAATAAACCTCAAAAGGTTTATCTAGATCAATAAAAATCAACATTGATGCATTGATCAACCTATGTTTTGGTTTAAGAAAATTGTCCTCACATCTATCTTTTCAAGCAAAAGTTTGATCGATATAAGTTAATTGGGTTAATGAATCTCTTGAAGTAACCGGTTAAACTCATTGAAATTTTTAATGTTTGATTTTGGGATATTCTCGATGAAAAGTTGTCTCAACTTTAAAAGAATCAATCGAAACTCCTTGATTTAAGATAACTCGTCGCAAAAATTGAACTTTTACTATCTAAAACTCACATTTAGACAACTTGAAATGTGATTAGTTCTCTCACAATATCTAATGCTATCCACAAATGTTCCATGTATTACCACCACAAACTAATGTAAGAATGGATGAAATATCTTATTCATGTAATTAATACATATAGTTGGAGATTTTCACCCCAAGGACATGATACATATACTTATCGTTATTATATTTGGATTAACATGTTATTTTTTGTGTGCATCTTTGGCTTTTACTTTGATATGATGATATTCAAATCTTAAAACAATATTAAAAAACACCTTGCACCAAGATATATGTTGTTGTATATAGCAACATATCACAATTAATCTCTTAGAGAGGTGGATTCAATTGTTTAACTCACCGTAGATTAATTGATATAAATTGTTGTCTAATAACCATGTTAGGGTTTGAACAATGTTGAAATACATGTAATGATTGATCACTACTTGAGCATTCACTACTTGATGTTCAAGAAAAAATTGCATATCAATTATAACTAACCATAATGTTTCAAACACCCAAAATAAATTATTTTTCACATTAACTTATGCATGCATTCAATTCAAACCATAATTAACTATTTAAAATCATAAATTCAACACAAAACTTATATAATTGAGTTATACATAGTTCATCCCATTCTAATTCAAGGAAAAACTTAGTACCAATCCAAAATAGATTCTATTCAAACACCTCCAATTCAATACAAAAATGAAAAAAAAATGTTATTAATTAGTTTCCCCTACTTGGAGAGGTACCATGCCTTACAAGGAAAGCAACTCCATAACTTCATAACCCTACCAATTTTCAAAATGAATTAATAGAACTTTTAAAACTGTAATCCTACACAATCAATATCTCATATATTGCCATTAATTAAAACAAATAAGACTTATAAGAAGAAAGACAATATTTATTGAGAATAAAATATAACTTACCTTAATCAAGATTCTCATTCAACTTCCTTGATCTCTACTACCACATTGTCAATTATATTATCTATTTGTAAATTAGATGACTATTCAATAAATATTTTAAAAATATATAAATAATTTATATTTATAGAAAAATAAAACTTAAATAAAAATAAATAATGAATTAATTCTGATGAAATAATTATATAAAAAATTCTATTATTGATTTATCAGTTCTGGTGAAAAAGAAAAACGTTAATCCAATTTTTATTTTTATTTTCTAAACTTGCTGACTTCTCGAAAGTGGAAACTAAGGAAATACCACCCACCGACTGAAGGTCAAAAATTAACAACCCACACATTCAGTGTCTCGAATTATATATATAAACAATATTGGAGTTCGAGAAGAGAGACAATATTATAAATAATAATGAAAAAGGGAAATATTCGTAAAAGTGGGTGAAAAATAAAGATATAATCAATTAGTTTTAGTTTTACCATTTATCGTAATTAATGTGAGATTTCCATAATTAGTCTCATTTTTTCAATGATAAAAAAGAAATATATTATCTCGCTTCTTATTTTGATTAATTTTGCAGTTTAACAAGCAAACAAATAGAGATTCGACTTTACTTTCTTTTATAACAACGATAATAAAAAACATAAATAAATAAATATATATATATATATATATATATATATATATATATATATATGATTTTATAAATTCGAATTAATGAAATTGTGAAGATGGTTCTGATGTAATTAAGAGCGAAAAAATGGGTATATACGGTAGAAGTGGGAAACTTGTGATTTAGGGAAAAGAACGTTGCAGCAACTGCACCGTCAGCATCGTGAGTGACACACGTGTGCATTGACACTGTGAAATGGCAACACGTGGGGTAAGTAACAGAAGTAGGGTTGACAAACTCACACGCACACATTTTCATATATTCTAATATGTTCTAACTTATGACCGTTTCATTTCGCGTTGGTCTCAAGATAAGTTTGAATTCAACATGGATATCAACTAATTTATTTATTTACTTTACATTTTCAAGAGAGTTTAAATTTATAATGATTTAAATATCAATTTTTATTTGTTATTAGAAAAAGAATTAATTAAGTTTGAATCAATTACTACGTTGATATATTTTTAATTAAATTTTTATTTAAAACAATCTTCTATTTAAACTGTTCTGTTTTTTTCTAATTCATCAATGAAGATTTCTTTTTTCAAATGACCGAGAAAGAATGGAAGACAAAAAATCCATTGAAGACAAAATTAAACAATAAAATCATAAAAATATTTAATAAAATAATGTTTGTATAAAAAAATAATTAAAATGTCTTCAGTTTACTACTTAATTTTCAAATGAACACTTTTTTTCAATATGCCTTGCTTTAACTTCCGGCAGGAACTTTATTGTAATGTTAGTTTAACTATTATTATCACTTTAAATAACGAGGAAAAAGAAAAGGAAGAATAGGAAAACAAATCAATGGCTTCCATTTTTTCAGAATAAATTAATGAAATTTCTCTTTTCTTTTTCGTTCTAAGCGGTGCCTAGATAGATGAGAAACCGCACAATCTCCCTTTCTATATATATAATGGAAAAATTAATTAAACAGTACTTAGTTTCAAATTTTAAATTTTATTTTTGTTTTAAAATATAAAGATGTCAGTTTCTTTAAAAGAAAACCTCTTCCTTTTTGTATACGATTAAAACTCCGGTATTTTTGAAACTAAGAATTATATCCAATGAATTAAAAAAGTTAACGTTGATGTCTAATGTAACATCTTATTTAACAAACAGTTATAGACCATTAAACAAAACAAGTTGTATATATTACAGTTTAATATAGGATACTAATCTATAAAATCATATTACAGTTATCTGTATCTACTAGAAGATTTCTCAAGAAAAAAAAACACTATAACTTCAAAAGAAAACGAAGTCTATACAGCTGTATCACCGCTACCTTGCATTGATCCAACTACAAAATTTTCAACTACTCATACTATTCAAGTGATTGTTACAAGACAAAAGAGACACAAGAAAACAAGATACAAAAGAAAAATAAAAAACAAAATACAAAAGAAAAATAAAGGGTAAGCTAATGAATTTAAAGAATACCATCAATTCACAATACATTAATATAAATCATACATGAGTAATTAATTATTTTATACAGATAACTAAAGCTAAGACTCAATCTAATTCACATATAAGTATTGATGTCAAGTCATCGTAAGTTGTGCTGTTGTAGTGACATTCGATGCTCTGCAGAATGGTAGAAAGTACCATACACAAGGTTAATCCATCAACACCTTTGGTCAAGGCAAAACCCCTAGGTTAGGATCTATTGCTCCTCTCACCACATACATATTCCTCTTTATTTAAGAATTTAAATGGTTATCAAATCGTCGGGATAACTTTCAACTGAACTCCCAGATCAATGCTTACACTATGCAAACCATTATTAATTCTCCTTGAATAAGTGTCCACACACCCTTATTCATAAATAATTTTTAGAACAAACATACATAATAATCACAAGCTTCTAAAGTAGCTCAGAAATAACTACTAACTAAGGTTTTGATCTACTCGCTCAGCGAGCACTTCCGCTCACTAGGCTAGAGGTGCAAAATTGTCCTTTTCGACCAGCGACCAAATAGCTCGTCCAACGAGTTCATTACTGGGACTTTAGAAAAAAATCTTTCAATTAATTTGTCCATTTAGAATTACTCACCTAGCGACTCCCAAGTCAGAAAGCCCCTGACTTTGAAACTCGTCCAACAAGTAGCCTCCCCTAGCGACTTCCAAAGTTTGGGAGCTTCTGATTTGAAAACTCGCTCAACGAGAAATGGCTCGCCCAAAGAGTTTGCATAATTATGCAGAATGTGATCTCTACATAATTTTGCAATTCGAAAATAGCACCAAACATCCCAAAAACCTTTACAAATACTCCACACAGATCATACTGAGATTCATCACAACTTTCAATATCAACTTGATCTTAAAACAATACCAAGCATCACACCTTCTCAAACAAGCACATAAAATCTAATTACCATAGCTTTCGCATACCACATATCATTGTCATAATTCAATTACAACACCAATTCATATTATAAACATGTTATCCAAAATTCTAACATGGTCATTACTTAAATTAAATCAATTAGTTTCCTTACTTGTGAGACAACCCAAAAGAGTATCTAACCCCTTTCATATCTAACAGAGTCCACAACTCAACCTAGGAATAACAGGAAAGTGATCAGAGAACATTGTTAGAACCACTGATACTGAAATTTCATAAGACAAGCTCATATGAAACATGCGACTCAAAATTTTCCACATGCACATAATTTAAAACCAAACAGATAAAGGGATAGAAAATCAACTTACTCTATTTGAAAAATTGATCGAGTAGAAATAGATAGTTCACCTCAGAGATCCCCTAACAATCTATGATCGTTAAACAAATGAATACATAGATTTTTATAGAGAATGGAGAGAGCTTTAAAGAAACAATTACTATAGAGATGAAGTGTTTATAACCAATAAAATTCATTTTTAGATTTCTATTTATACTTTAGCATTTTAATAATAAAATAATTGAGTCTTCATTATTTTTAAACACCTATCCATTTTTGTTGGGTTATGATTATAGTTATTGAAAGATTGTGATTCTATATGATTATATGACATTTGATCTTACACATATAAGACATTTGACACCACTTTTACACAAAAACCTGAAGGCTTGGTATTATGGGTCTTTATTCTTATATAGTGTTTAACTTTGTCTTTTCTATCCAATGTGGGACTTTGACTCTTTTTCTAATTTCCCACATCTAAAATTATTTTTGTAGACAAATAATTATTATCTTCTTCCTTATATAAAGATTCTATACGTATACATCTGAATTTTCTTCGATCATGTGAAAATTTTCACACATTGTCTCACGTTCAACATTATTTACGAGTGAACTATTTTTAATAAGTTTAGAATAAATTATAATTCTAATTAAAAATAAATAAGTTTTAAATGTTATTCGATCTTAAGAAATGTAAAATAAAATTATTGGAATTCAACTTTTGAATTATTGAAATTAAATAAAAAATGACTTATTGTTGTTATTACAACTTTATTATGAAATGGTTATTGCAATAAGTGTTTACGTGACTTTGTTATATGAATTGAGATTGTCTTAGGGGCTTGCATCCGAGTATTGGTTTCGAAGTGTATTTATTAATCTTAGGTTAACTAATTGTTTCCCTTAAAACAAGTTTAGGTGCATTGTGAAGTGGTTGAAATCTCTTCCATACAAATAATTAATTAATTAATGTGAAGCAGTAGAAAATGAAAAAAACAACCATTCTTAAAATAAATAAAATAAAATTAAAATTATTCACAGTTAAATAAAATAAAAAAGAACATATGCTTCTGAACTTTTAGATGAATGAGTCATTGACGCAATTATATTTTTTCGATAAAGAAAAGTTATAATTTACGTTATTCAACTTTCTATTCAGTGTATAAACGTGCTTTTAGTATCGTCCCGAAAAAGAAATTTGTTATTTAATTAGGAGAATATACATTTATGAATATGATGTGCTAAAACAAAAAAGCGCATTTCGACTAAGAAACTCAAATATACAAAAATAAAAAATAAAAAAAGTTCAAAAGTGCGTCTTGGTACAATTATTATCCGCCATTGGTTGATACGGAATTTATTCTAAGCTGTATTTAGTACCTTTCCATTTGGCAACTCCAAATTTGCATTAGTTAAGAATGTTTCCATTGTTGAACAAAAATAGATTTAAAATAGGTGTAATATAATGATAAATAGATAAAATCATTAAATTTTAATAAATACAATCAATTACTATTTTACAAATTAATTTTATGATAACAAGTTACATTTAAATTCATTTTCAAGATTGACATCAGATTTTATGGTGATAATATTAATCGGATGGATGTATTATCATATTATCTATAAATATATAATTTTAGTACGAGATGTTCAATTGTTTTGATATGAAAAATATATAGTAAAAAATTGTTAAATATTTTTTTAATTTTTAAATTTAAGTGAAATTGAAATTCGTCTTTATTTTAAAATTTGATATATTTTGATCTTAAACTTTAAAAAACTAAATGTATATAATCCTTTTAACTTAAAGATATTACTTTTCTTACATGTTAGATGATGTATCAAATTTACATTTGAGTTGTTTATCAATTTTAAATTCAAATGTCAACTTAAAATATCATTTGACATGTAAAAAAACTATGTTAATTCATTTTAAAAGTTTTGAAATTAAAATGTATCAAAATTTATAACATAGATGAATTCAGATTTCACATTAAAGTTTAAGGACTAAAAACACATTTAACCTAAAATAAATTCAAATGTCAACTTAAAACATCATTTGACACGTAAATGGTCTATATTAATTCATTTTGAAGGTTTAAAAACTAAAATATATCAAAATTTATAATGTTGACGAATTTAGATTTCACGTTAAAATTTAAGGACTAAAAACATATTTAACTAGAAATAAAATTACACAAAACAAATATGAAATTGATAATACAATAATACAGTTTCTCTTATGTTTATTTTTATACGAAATGTATTATATATTTATTGCATGATATGAACATGATATAGAAGATTTGATATGTCCTAATACAGAAAAAAAGAAGTGGGAAACAACGCAGCAAAAAAGTGAAAGGGCAACAAGAAAAAAAAATGTTGAAAATGTAAAGAGGTGTATATAATATAATGTAGGGGAATGCAAGAATGGTAACCATGAAAGAGGAATTTGATGCTATGTATATGCTCGAATGGTGCGTTTGAAATTATTTTGATTTAGATGCATTTTGTGTGTTTAGGGTTTGATTCAATAAAACAAGCATCTATCACATTTATATGATGGGATGCTTAAGTACTTTCCCATGACCTAATATCATTTCTCCACCATCTATACTTCTTTTTAAATATAAAGTTAGTTTAATAATTCATGTATATAATAAATTGTGATTCATGGGTGGAAGTTCCTACATCGACTAAAGATAAGGTCAATTCACAATATATAAGTGAATGTAATTCTCATCTTGCAAATCCTCATCTCACAAGTCAGTTTTGTGAGATTGAATTAGATTTAAAATTTACTTTTAACATAATATTATAGTGAACTAAAATAAATTTTATAAATCTTCAAAGTAGAGTGATTTTAAAAATATGAGAAATAATTGTTAATTGAATTAAAATTTTCAATTTGTTGAAAAAGAGACGCGGAAACAGATACTTTACAGCAAAAATGATAAAGGGTCAACAATCATGAAAGTCCGTTTCCCATTAGTGAGTTTCGTTACATTCAATTTTCTTATTCTTTTAATATTTTATGTACGATTCGTTAACATCAAGAAAACACATGTTTGCAAAATTAGTGTATAAATAACGAATAATAGTTCGTACGTGGATCATTTTAATATTTGTACTTCATGTAAATATTATTCACATTTTCAATTTTTTATCGTTTAAGGTCATAAACATTGAAAAAAAAATTATATTTGAAGTCTTTTTTTTTCTAAGTATATTTGAAGCCCAAGGACCTTGACCTATTCCTTTCTTTTCCTTTTTTTTTTATTCTTTAACTCTGGACTTCTTTTTCGTCTTTAAAATAACATTTCTTAAATATAGATTTATCAATTTAGAGATGACAAAATACAACACAATTATGTTGAATGAAAATTGAATTAATATTTACAATCAAATTTTGAACTTATAATCATGAGTATTTTGAGATTTTATTTGTCCCTGAGAAATAATATTTTTTAACTAATTTAACTTTCATTTTTATTTTAATTGTTTTAGTAATTTTTACTGAATTTCTAGAAATATTGGTGCATTTTACATATTCTTTTGTTATTATCAGAGACACATATAAGAATTTTTTATGTAAAAATATTTAATTTCAATGTGTTTTTATTTTTTACTTTCTATACATCTTAAATTAGTTTTATATTTAAACATTTTTTTGAATTTTATAATCATAATCCAGTATTTAAAATTTCTATTATTCACACAATTTTAAATGCATGCCCATTATATATAAATTATTATTATTATTTATAATTTAAACTACCCTCCTCTCCCATCTAGTAATTCTCAATTTTCATTTTAAACATTTTAAATCGATCTCACCCTTACACGTTATTTAGTTTCGTTATCTTAATAATTTAAGCTGAATCCACCTACTTGGGTAATTATGCCTCATTGAAACACCGTTCTTATTTGATTCAAATTAAAAAAAAATAAACTATTTGTAAAGAAATATTTAGTAATTATATGCAAAGAATCCTAAAAAATAAACATATACATTTGGAAATGTTATATTATATTCATATTTATTTATAAAAATATAAATATTAAATAATAAAACCAAAAAACTACATTTCCCATCTAACCAGGCTCAACCAAGAATTCTCATTTCACAAAAAAATATACATTTGGAAACTTACCCAGTAGAAGCCATGATCTAAATATGTCTTTAAAAGAAGTTTTAATCTATTGTCACATAATTTTATGGTTCAATCTATCACAAAAATAGATTTTAAATTTAATTTTACTTCAAAAATTATATTATGAAATAAGATTTACATTTATTATCTATAATAATAATATATAAAGAGATTCCTCTTTTGTGTTCACATTTCAAAATTTTAATTTTATCATTTAAAATACAATTATTTATTAAATTTTTGAAAATTGACTGTTATTTTATAAGCTTTTTATAAAATAGTCTATCTCTATTTTTTCTATTTATCAACAATTATTCTCTCATATTTCCTTATATATTTCACTTTATTTTTAATAAATATAATTTTGTTTTATATATTAACTTAATAACATTACATTACAGTATTATCGCATATTTAAAAAATGCGTATATACAATTGTTATCGCGCCACTAGTATATTATAATTTTAATTTATGACATTGTGAACATCATTAGTTAGTTGTTACATGATTGGTTAGTTGTTACATAATTAGTTAGTTGTTATTATATGAACGAGTTTAAGTTGAAGTAAATTGTTTTAGAGTTGAATAAAGCAATGAAATAATAGTGTAAGATAATTAGAAGAAGATACAAAAGAGGAAACAAATGATTGTGACGAATGTGTGAAGATGAGACACACAGAAATGAATGCACCAATAAATGAATGATTAGTACCTTTCACAAACCCAAAACATTTTTCACGTTCACATTATGAAATTGGGCCTACCAACCAGTGTTGGGTTTGGATCACGAGTCTAAATTCGTAAATTTATTTTTAAATAATTTTGAAAATGTTGTCTCTTAAAATGTGTTATCGGAATAGGAAATTAGAAAAAAAATAAAATAAAGGGTTTCACATTGTAGAATTTTATACTTACGAAACTACAATACAAATTCTAAAATTTTGAATTTTATAGGAATCACAACTATCTTATTTCCATCCTAGAAATAAAAGTGGATTCTCATCCTCATCTTTATATTCATGTTTATCGGTTATAAAATTTTCATATAAATTAATTAATTTTTATAAAATAATAAAAATCACATCACTTGAAACAATTTATCTAAGGTTCGGTATCAAAAGTATTTATTCTCATTTCTTCAATTTTAAATATTTAAAAAGAAATAATAATTATACAAATTAAAAATCTCACTACAAAATAATAATTCAATAAACATTAAATAGTTATATAAAATATTAAATAATTACACATAAATAAATTTTATTAAAAAAGAAAGTTGATAAAATTAAAAAAATATTTTTTAAATATTAAAAAAATAAACATTCAAGTTTAGAAGTACTTCAAATGTTTTGTTACTTTGTTTACTTTAAATTCTACTAAGATATATTTTTTATACACAAACTGAAAAAAAAAAGCACAGAACACAAATATCAAAGGAATAATATTCAAATTTATATATAGATTTTGCATTTTTGAAACTTTAATCAATGATGGATGTTGTAAATTCAAATTTATATATAGATTTGCATCTTTGAAACTTTAATCAATGATGGATGTTGTAAATAACAATGGAGATAAAATATTATATTATAAAAATAATATTTCATTATCAAACAAGATAAAAGAGTTAGATTTTTTTTTCAAGAATGTAACAAATGAAAAATAAAAGTAGAATATTAAGTTTGCATTTAATTTTATGTTTCTTTATAAACAAATAGAACATATTAGTAGAAAATAAACACAGAGTAAATTATTAAAAAAGGCGA
>Ga0209389_1003444_pt1 | contig 12756 bp, 4 predicted proteins | sample CowpearedBW_FD_187526 | JGI IMG/M metagenome (GOLD analysis project Ga0209389, IMG submission 187526) | Root nodule microbial communities of legume samples collected from California, USA - Cow pea red BW (SPAdes) (version 2) | ecosystem: Host-associated > Plants > Roots > Nodule | place: USA... | reverse complement strand
GTTGTATATTAAAATACTCTAAAATAATTTAGAAATTAGAAGCAGAGGCATCTATCTATCATATATACATAAAGAAAACTGCAGCAAAAGGCTGCATCACAGTCAGGAAGGTGCAATTAAACTTATCAGGAAAAATAATGCAACTATTTAATATTTAAGCTCACAAGCTAAACATGTAGCTACGCTTGAATATTAAATTTAATTTATACAAACCCTAGTTATATATATATATATATATATATAATTGATCGTAAATCTGCAAACTCACATGAACACGTGCCTGTTCTCATACCAAGCATGCACCACAAGGTAGAAGGATGAAGTTTGTACTGTGGTTTTGAATAACAAGCTTGAACAAAATTTGATATTTGCGATCGAGCTTGACTTGGCTTTAATTGCACATAATAGTGTGGAAGTTGGAGTCTGCAGCTTGGAAAAGGAAGATGCCGGAATTCAACTACCACGCCACACTGAAAGATAAAGCAATGGCGCATAGTTTGACACGTGGCAAACATCCCAATTGGTCAAATAAGTATGGTAGTCTTTGTCTTATCATTTTTTGGTCAGGCATAATGGGCAATCATTTCCTTTGTTATAGTTGCTATATATTCTGATATTTTGTTGTCACAAACCTTGAGTACTTAATGTAGGGCAATTAAACAACTTTGTAACGTTTACTGATAAAAATTGTTACAAATTACTTTAATTTTTTGGAAGGTAAAAGTGTTCGGGGTAAGTTTTCTTAGTTTGTTATTAAAGGAAAGTGGCTTGACTTCTGTACAAAAGATTTTTCACTATATTTGTTAGGTTTTAATTTAACAAAAAAAAAGTGCTTGCTTTAGGGCTTAACCTAATGAACACAGTTAATAATATCAGAAGGGGACCATTCCTATACACACTTCTAAAACGCCTGATTACACTTTATCGACAACTACAAAAGGTTTTGTGACTGAACACATCACATGGGGATCCACAGATGTAGCAAGCATCAACAAAAAATGTTGTTCTTATTAAGGGCAAAAGCCTTGTTAACTAATATCTGCATCTCTTAACATATTAATGTATAAGAAGTTTTCCATTAACGTATTCTCATAATCGAACATGAATAGTTTCAGAAGGACATGACAGCCTCATAATCATTGATCAGTCAAGTTTTGGACAACCCAATTGCAACAATAATCCCAAGTTTTGTTTTACCAAGAGTCGACAGTTAAATTAATCTTTGTATTGTCGAAATAACAGTTATCAGCAGAATAGATCGAAAGAGATTTTGGATTGACGAAAAAAACAAAAGGTGACAATGATTTTTGTATAAACAAATCATTGATTGATATGTCATCCGTAATGTTTTCACTCGACAGTTTTTCTTGGGCAGAATTATCTGTTTCCTTTTACAGTTACTATATTTTGGAGCATGGGATGTTCATAGTTGGTGGCTCAGAGATGAAAAGAAAAGGTAAAAAAAAAGAAGTTGAGATAAAACAGAAAGAGTAAGGGCATCACATGGAGAGGATTTAGAAGACAAACAGAGAAATCCAGTTGGGATAAGTAATGGCGAGACTTAAAAAGTTGTGGTGCCTTGTCCAAGGGCATTGTCATGTCTATGTGTATGATAGCTACTTCGGAGAAGGGAAAGGTACTGGTAGGTGAGGGACCAATTATGTTGTGATATCTTTTGAAACGTACACCCACTGAGCACAAACAGGACCACACAACTTTTGCAGAGAGATATGCATGGGAGGCAAGTTGAGGCTTTTCATTGAGCTGACACTGACACAGTTATTAACCCTATGGCGCATGCTTTCATCAAAACAAAGTCAATTAATCATATGTCTGATGCACAAACGTAACCCAAGTTTCTTCTCTTCTTCATTTGGCAAAGACTGCTATTATGTTCTTTCACTTTTCAATTTGGATTAGCCTTCATCTCAAAACCCTAAACCATCTCAGTTCCAGTATAGCCTTCATTACAATTTTCCTTCTCATGGTTTCTAACATGGATAAATTCATCCTAACAAACAAGGAATAAATCTGAAAACTACAGCAACCAACCTGATTTTTCTTTAATTAATAGATACGTGTTAAGCAAAGTTCTTATATGCCCTAAACAAAATATCTTCTAATTTGCATATATTTGACATGTAAAAGCATGAGAAAATAGAAAAAGGCAGACTATATATATTCCTAAAGATACAATGTTCTTTAATTTCCATGGAAAAAGAAGTGGGCCTTCTTTTAATTCCACAAAAAGAACAAAGGCAAACGACTCTTTGGCTCCAATTCCTTTTCATCACGCATACGTTACAAAAAAAAAAAAAAAACATCATGGTTCGAGTGATTATCTGAAAGAGATGGATGCTCAAGAAGTTATTCCACAGTCACTAAGCCCAAACATTTCTAAACAGTGTTATAAATTTGCTTCATTATTTAAACCATCGAAGAAGAAGGGAGTACTATGATATGAATATGTTTTGCAGCTAAAAGAACATCATATATACCTAATATATAACGTAGGACATTAAGAAGTTAAGACATAAACGGCCAAGAGAACATGAGCGAAAGGTGAAAAGAAGGAAGAAAAAAATCAAGTTTCTACTTTCTGAAAGGAGAAAGGAAAATGGTTATATATACATTCTTTACACTGTAATAGAGGGTTCCTTTCTGTCATCCGTGAAAGCTTCCGAGGCTATATAAAAGACTATGAACAAGCAGTGTCTAGTGTTTTATCCGAAAAAAAGAAATGATAAACAGACTAATGACTGGTTTCTTTGTATGGGAAACAATATGATCCAAAAAATGGTTTCCAGATTCGTCATAGAAACCCTGGGTCAGACGCAGAGCTCGTGACTAATCATCCACTTTTATAAACTGCCAGAACGCATCAGAAGCAGAAGCAACCGTACTATCTGTAAGCTGTAACGTTATCTTGTGTCTTTGTCCAACTCCTAACTTCAATTTTGCATGTCAGTCTAAGCTCATCAACAATGCAAGTTTGGTGATTCGTGACGAATTTGCAATACAGCTATGAAGCTTTTAAAAATATGCGACTGTAATATCAATTGTAACGTAAAAAAATGATAGCTTCCACAACTGTATAGAACACGTTAAAATCGTAATCACAACTACAGTGTAATATGCAGGTGATTCAAAAGGAAGAAAGATAGAGAAAAATAAAGAAGTTATTTGTATGTTGTGTTGTGTGATGATTAGAAAACAGTCTACAACTACAATTTTGTCCACATCCTCTAGGTTTTTAGGGTGTTTACAACTGCATAATTTCCATTAATATCATCATTTCTCTTACCCTAATTAACCAGCAGAAGAACTGCGGTGTAATAATATAATGCAAAACCTAATGTTTTAGGTTTTCATTTTCAGAGTGTATTATAAGAATGATATAGAAATGGTAGTGGCCCCCATAATGGTAGAAATTGAGACAGTAACCTCCATGAAAAAATAGTTGCCAAACACTTGGACTAAGGCACCGCCACACCAATCATGTTACAGTTTTTTCAATGCCAATCGCTCTATTATATCTCTAAAGAATCAAGCGTCATAGTCACTCACGCTCACTGCAATTTTGTCAAATTTCAGAGCATGTATTTTATGCTATATTCTTTTTCTAATTTATACATAACTTAAGTTTAAAGTTTTACAAAAATTAATTTCATTCTTTTTTATGTATTTTTCTCCTTGAAGATTTTACTAATGAATTCATCCAAATAAATCCTGATACTATATGCATATTGAGAACGAAAGCTATCAGTCACACTTAAAAGTAGAGGTAACGTTAAGCAAACTCCTACCCGATTAGAAACTCTCCATCTATTTGAAATAATTATTATTTTAGCAAATAAAAACTATAAATATTTATCTTTTTGGCACCATCAAGATAATCCTTCATTTTTTTTAAGTTTATCCTTCTTTTTGTACTCTAAAGCATTCGGTACTGATATTTATAAAGTGAGGTCATTTCCTAAGGGATAAGGATTAAAGACGCTGAAGTTCCAATAAAAAAAGTAATTAGATTTTCAAAACTAACTTTATATCTAATTTCTTGAGAAATTAATATCTTTTTAATCTCTAGTACCAGGCTTTGAATGACAAATTAATACAAGAATCACTGAAAAAAAATAAAGGTGTGATTTAGTTCGTCTAAAATGCAGTTTATCCACATGCTTCAAGCCATTACAATCTGAAATTTCAGGTTCCCTCACACACTAAAAGTTGTTCCTTGTTTTGAGATTCAACTTGAAGAGAAAAAAAGAACATGATCAAACACGGTCTATGAGTGCTGGCTTTTACTTTTTCTAAATCACTAATTATATTTTAGTTTTAACTAAAATTCTATATTTTTTTAGCATTCAAATGTATTACTTTAATTTTTCATGATAATCAGGTTTTTCAAATATTGTTGCAATGATTTTAGTGTCATGTTTTAATTATGCTAGCTAGTTAAATGCGGATAACAAAAAACTCTCTAGTTAAATATTTTATATGCTGTAAATGTATAATTTTAATTTTTCAAACATATCATGGGTAAGTTATCCCAATCGATGAAGTAATTAAAATTTTACAATTTTGATATATGAAAACTCAATATATAAATTGTAATTGAATTTCTTAAAGATAAAAAATGTACATTTGAATACTTAAGAATCGAATTAACACAATTAGAAACCATGTGACTAAAATTGTATGACTGACTCATTAAAAGAAAAAAAAATCAAAAGTTTATTTAATATTTCTTAATAAGGAAGTGATTCAATTAAACTTCCATTCAACAGTTCTGTGTGACATGCAGTTACTGTTATGAGCAGACTACAGAAAGATGATCCAAAAGAAACTTAGAAGGAAAAGAAAAAGAAAAGAGAAAAACGGTAGGTTTTGTCTCTTGAGACTGAATAGAAGAGAACTCGTGACATAACAAATGGTTTGTTTTGTTGGGATATGTGTCACCTCTTTGCTTTGTCTTTCTAATATTTTTGTCTTCCATAACTTGCTTTGTCGGACGCATGCCCTATGATTTGTCGCCTGCTTTTTTTTTTATGTGTATGGGTCAAGCTTTTCATTTTTTTTGTTTTCTGATTAATTTAATAAATGTAGGTTTAATCATAATTATGATTTAGCTGTAGAAAAACAACTTTTTTGAAGTTGGTAATTTCATCCTCTGTTAATAAATTTCCGTAAAGTAGAAGTAAGGGGAGGGTGGTTAGATTGTTAATGTCATACCTCACTTTTTGGCCAGAGGTAGTAATATTAAAATTATTAAGTCAGAGTTATATTTTAATTGAATATTTTTGTCTTCTTTCAAAATATGATTTATTTTTAGTCTCAACAATTGACATTAAAACTTTTAAAAGGCCTGATTATCTTAAACATCCGTGAATCTTGGTAATGAGATCTGAGTGAGATAGATCCAAAAAAAATAAATTATATGTTTTAATCCAAAAAAGAATTAAAATTGTATCTGCAAGGTGTGGCAACGTAAAAATTTTGTTTGAAAATTTATACCTGATCTAGACTTGATGTATGATCAACCTCCTTGAAAAGAAAAAATACCTTTCATTCTCCAATTAGAAATATGATTCTTTTTGTTTGGATAAAAATAAATGAAATATCCTTTTATAAGTTAAAATTAACTTATACACAAATTAGTAAATAAAATTTTAAAGAAATGACATGAAAACATTTTTACATATTAATGTATACATAAGAGTTTCCTTGTAAATGAATATGTTTTATTTTTTTTCTTCTTATTCTGTCTCGAACAATTTTTCAAAATATATTCAGTAAAAAAAAATTGTCAAACAGCATCTTTTGATGAAAGAGATATGAAGGTTTGTCCATCAATATCAGAGTTTAAAAAAGATCGTGGGTGAAAAGAAAAATATTCACAAAAAGAGTGTTTCGTTCATCAATTATCTGAAATTTCAAATTAGATTCAAAATTCATTTCTGCAGTTTTCTTTTTCAGAGCATTTGATTTGGTCCCAGAAAGCTCTCTTTCTCATTAAACTTCATTTTGATGTATGAACACTAAAAACCCTAAACCCTAACTTATTTGTCCACTTTATATTAAGGGTGAATAAGTATTTGCTCTATGCTATGTTCCCATAACCATTAACAATATCTCTCAAACCACATTCCATAAACACTTCTTTATTATGAAAGGACAGAACATTTCAAAGAAGAAGCTGTTACATGCTACATTTCAAAACATAATTTTCCTAAATGGAATTTATTCTTGAAAAGCCATGGGAGGAACTCAAGATTGAAGTCCTTTAGCAAAGAGAGAAGCAAAGTTCTCCATTGTTGTTTTCTTGGACACAAAACCTATCTCAATTCCTTCTCCACTGTTGCTATCTGAAAGACTAAACACTGTAGTTCTTTCAACAGACACTGTCTCCACCTTCTTTGGTCCTCCCCAACCAAAGTCACAACTATAAGCCTCAAGATTCGGTAACCCTGCAACTCCAATCGCCTTCACATCAGCTTCAAGCAACCATGATGACCAATTTTCAGCTCCATTCAGAACACCATCCTTCTTCACACTTTCCAAAGCTTCACTTAGTGCTTCCACAGCCACAAATAGTCCATCCTCCCCCAACAATTCTCTTCTTTCAGCAGTTGCAAGTCTTAACCCAACACAGTTACCAAAATAGGTCGGAGGAAGAGGTGGCTCCAAACAACCCCTGCAATCCACTGTCAGAATCAACATAACTCTCTCGTTTTCCATTTCCTCGGCTCTCACCCTGCAAACCCATGCATATGCAAGAGACAACACAAACGTTGACAAGTGAAGATTGATGTTGTTGTTCTGTCCCTGCTTAGACACGACACAATTCTTCAGCTTTTCAATATCTAAACCAGACAATTGAAATAATCCTCCAGTTGCATGTTCCGGAGATTGCACATCCCAAACCATCAGGCTTCTGTTGTTGGATCCTCCCTGCATTAACCAATCATTGACGAATTTTTCCCCTATTTGGTTGGGGTCTTTTACTAGTATCCTTTCATAGAAAGGACACAATTCAGGTGGCAAACAAGTGGCTGCGCGTGATTCTCGACAAAGATAAGCCCAGGACTTGATAAACGATGTTGAAGTCTTGGCATCAAGAACAGCACGGTGTGAGGTTATTCCAATGGAAAATCCGGAGTTTGGAAACAGAGTGATTTGCAAGGCTAAAATCGTAGCTTGTTCGTGTGATATTGTCAAGTGAGGTAAAAGATGGTGCATTTTTTCACTTTCCCAAAGATTTGAGCCCGCTAGATGGTTGAAATCAGCATCAGATTCAGCTGCTGTGAGAGAAACGGTGTCACCCGTTTTGTAATTGATGATGGGGTTTTGGGAGTGAAGGGGCCAAGTGAGGTGGCCTGCAAGAGGAAAAAAGTGGCCTAGTGCAAGAGAAAGAGAGTTTATGAGTTTGGGAAGAAGGGTATGGAAGAAGGGTGGGGTTGGGTGAGAGAATTGGTAGAAGAGAATGCGTTGAATAGGAGGTGACCTTAACCATAGTATGTCAAAGAAGGTGAGAGGAAGCGATGTTTGTGTTGGTAATTCTTCTGAATCCAAAGTTGGTGCTATGCTGAAAACTTGTACCACATGCATGGTTTCTTTCTTGTTGCTTGGACCAAACAGAAAAAAAGGAAAAGAGAAAAGAAAACTGATGCAGGTGGTTAATTGAAACAGATATACATTATATTCTCTGCATAACGTGCCCTGTAATCTTATACATTTCAAATGTGTTGATTCTAAGCTATTAGCTATTATTAATCTTCTCTGATGAATTCTCCTCACACTTCACAGGTGTCATTTCTTGCATGAATCTTTTGTACGTGTCATTTCTACAACAATTTTTTTCCTACCCTCAATGTACGTGTTTAAAGCTACGAGATGAATTGTGCAGTTCCAATTGCATTTCACTTCTTCTAAGTTTAGCTTATTTTCGTTTTGATAACATTTTTTGTATTACATTTTTAAGTTCTTAGACGTATCTTATCCATTCTATATAACTCATACTTTAAACAATCCAATTTAGACCCAGCAGTTCCAAAAATTCCATAGATGATAATTTCCTTCACACCAAATCTCTCAAATCTTAAATATCATCGTGGGAGAAATGTGTAATGCCATACTATATAAAATATTAAATTATGTGATGATTGGTTTTAAAAGTATGATGAAGAGTTCAATCATACAATTAAATGGTCTTATAGAGATTGTTTATTGTCTTAAGTATTCGTTGTTGAATGACCTTTTATTATTTCTTTAGTTTAGATTGCATCTATAAAGACAGAACACAGACCATATATTGTATATTGTGCTAAAATCTATGTTTAAAACACTTCAATCATAATAAAATGTCTTTTTCAATCTTACTCTTATATTTTATTATTGTTGTGAAAGCAACAAATTATAAATAAGATTATATTTATCAACAAGTTGATACGGAAGCAGACAAACAAAATCTAGATTCATCCAAGTGATTCCGAACTATTTCCGTCCTTTTCTTTCAAACAGCTTGGTGGATTCGTGTTTCACTCAAAAATCTTTCTAGTCTCATCCTTTTGTCGATCTATGTCTAAGATTTGTAATGTGTGTATTAGTTACATGGTGAATTAGTCGGTCATTTAGTCATTGTAATTTTATCATGTTAGGAGTGAAAGTTTATTTCTGCGTGTAGAATGTGCCTCGACTGAATCATATCAGTTTATTTTTGTTTGGATTCTTCGACTTGGCAAATTATTGTCCATTGAATCTTCATCTGTATTTCTCGAAGAACTAGCTTGTTCATAATGCCAAGAAACAATGGTTCCAGTTCCTACAAAGAGTCCAGTCAAAACAACACACCTTAATTTCTAATCAATCTTTCACAAAATCTAACAAGTCGTTTTTGTAAGATTATATCATCAGTTCTTTCCTTTTGTCCTTGTCCTCGTTCCCACCCAGTTTCTTTCTTCTCTTTTTGTTCCTTTTTAACACTTTTCATACTTCCTCCCAAAAAATTGAGGGGGAGGATCAACATTTTCAAAAATCAACACCAGTACTTCACCTTACGACTTCACATTAACAAAATATGGGGATAACCAACACCAGTGCTAATACACGATAGTGGAATGATTTATTTTACTATTGCAAACCTACACAGCGTTTCAGATAATAATAACTAGCCAAATGATAGAGTATAAGAGATAAAAAGTTTTGCCAGACTTTTATTCCTGAAAAGAGAAATGATCTACCCAAACATGGGGATAATCAACACCTATGCTGCTAATACATGGTTGTCAAATGATTTATTTCATCATTCCACACCGACACAACATTTCAGATGACAATAAGCTACCAAATGATAGAGAGTCTTATTCCTGAAAAGCACAACATCTACCCAAACCAATAGGATAGAGACTCAAGATCGAAGACCCTCTTCAAAGAGAGAAGCAAAGGTCTCCATAGCTTTTTTCTTGGTCACGAAACCTATTTCAATACCATCACCAGTTCTGCTATCTGAAAAACAAAACGCTGCAGTTCTGTCAATAGACACCATCTCCACCTTCGTTGGTTTCCCCCAACCAAAATCACTACTGTAAATGTCAAACCTCGGTGACCCTGCAAATGCAGCTGTCTTTGTGTCACCAACTTTGTAACTTTCATACACCATCTTCCACCAGTCTTCTGCTTCGTGCAGAAAACCCTCCTTCTTCAATGTTCCCAAAGCTTCACTCAGTGCTTTCACAGCCACAACAAGCCCATCCTCCCCCAACAAGTCTTTTGTTTCAGTAATTGCAACAGTGATACCAACACAGTTCCCTAAATACGTCGGGGGAACAGGCGGTTCCATCTGACGCCTGCAATCAACGTTCAGACCGAAACCAGTGCTTGTACTTTGGCCACCTTCTGCTTTCACTCTGCACACCATCGAATAGGCTGCAGCTAGAACAAAAGTTGACAAGTGAAGGTTGGTGTTGTTCTCTTTACTCTGCACAATCTGCTTCAGCTTTTCGATACCGGAGCTAGACAAATGAAACAAGCCTCTAGTTGCTTCTTCCGGAACTGGCATCTCGCTAACCTTGAGGCTTCTGTTGTTGGGTCCACCCATCTTTAACCAATCACGGGAATACTTTTCTCCTATTTTTGTGGGGTCTTTCACTATTTCCCTGTCAAAGAAAGGAACCCATTCCGCTGGCAGAGAATAGGGTGGTTGTGCTTCTCTGCAGAGATACGCCCACGATTTGACAAATGTTGTTGAAGCCTTGCCATCAAGAACAGCATGGTGGGAGGTTATTCCGATGGCAAATCCAGCGTTTGGAAAGAGAGTAACTTGCACGGCAAAAAGCGTGGTTTGTTCGTGGGATATGGTCAAGGGAGGTACAAAAGGGTGAGTTTCTGTAGCTTCGGTGAAATTTGTCCCTGCAAGATGGTTGAAATCGGCGTCAGATTCAGCTACAGTGAGTGAAAGAGTATCACCCTGGTTGTAAACGATGAGGGGTTTGGTGGAGTGAGTGGGCCAAGTGAGGTGTCCAGCGAGAGGGTAAAAGTGGCCAAGTGCAAGAGAGAGAGAGCGTTTGAGTTTGGGAAGAAGGGTATCGAAAAAAACATCACTTGGATGATGAAATTCATAGAAGAAGACACGTTGAACAGGGGGTAACCTTAGCCATAATATGTCGAAGAAGGTGAGGGCGAAAGATGCCTCTGTCGGTAACTCTTTGGATTCAGAGCTTGGTGCTATACTCTCAACTTCTACCACTTTCATGGCTTCTTGCTGCTTTGTTCTACCCAGACCAAATACGGGAAAACCAGACAGCTATAATCCAGTGATTACCGATCCTCAGTGCTGTTATAAAAACCATCCAACCACTTTCCAACCACTTTTTTATTCATTCACTCACGTGTTAGTTTTATAAGTTTTCTCGGGTACCAACATCGATGCGCTTATAAAACAAAATCTATCCATCTACTTTCTAACAACTTTCTTATTCATTCATTCACGTTTTACTTTTATCAGTATTTTCTCTCTGTTTTCCCAATGATATACACAGAACAGAACCCTGTTTAAACCGAGAAAACCCCATTCTATTGCTGTAACATGGTTAATAGGTAGTTGTTTTATCAGTTAGTACTGACATTACAGAACGTACCAGAAGGTCTGCTTCTGTAAAATTTGAAGTAAAATGAGAATGAAATTTGAATAATAAAAATAATATTTTAAAAACAAATTAAATAAGATGTTGAAGAAGGCAATGAGATCTACACTCTAGCAGAACCACACAGTCTCCAACAAACAGCTGGAAGATAAGAAAGAGGAGATTGAGATCCAATGCTTTACCCCACCCCGTTTCAACCTCTTCTTCATTTCTACTTTTACCTTCTGAGAGCATTTGAGTGTGATGAGATTTTAGTTCATGGGTAAATCACACAGCAACTGGTCTTTGTGCAGAATTGTGGTAGCCGAGAAAAATAAATATTGGCCTCTAAAAAATAAGAATATCTTGTGGTGAAGTCAAAAAAAGAATATTTGCACGTGAAGCCATATGGGCAAGATCTGAAAATGCAAACAATCATATATCTCCTTCATTGTGGTTACTGTTTCGCTGAAATTGTTCATATCTAACAACAGAAACCCTTTTGAGCTTCTTATAAAACGTGCTCTAATATATATTTAAAAAATAATAATTTTTTAACAACTAAATGTCGATTTTTTTTTCTGTAATATATTTTAAATAATATATCATTTTTCTTATATTTTAAAATCATTTAAAAAATATTATTTTAAATAATATAAAAAATTATCAAAATATTATTATTTATTATTTATACGTAAACTCTCGTATCTCAAGAATCTATTATCTAATTATAATAAGAAACTCCTATTTTATAATATTTAATTTTGATAATAAAATATTTATATATATTTTGAAGACTTAAATACTTTTTGATCTTCATTTTCGTAGTGTTTGTTGCGGATTGTCCTCATTTTGACAGAATGTTTAAAATAATCATCATTTTTACCGAATGTTTAAAATGATTCCCATTTTCGCAATTCGTGTTTTATTTGGTCCTTTTCTGTAATATCGTTTAAATCATTAACGGAACATTGTACAGGTGGCACGGTTTGTATTAGGGTGTGTTACGTTACGTGTACTGTATAGGTGTGGTACAATGCTCCGTTAATGATTTAAACCAGGTGACACGGTTTGTATTAGGGTATGTTACGTTACGTGTACTGTATAGGTGTGGTACAATGTTCCGTTAATGATTTAAACGGCGTTACAGGAAAGGACTAAATAAAACACGAATTGCGAAAATGGGGATCATTTTAAACATTCGGTCAAAATGATGATCATTTTAAACATTCTGTGACAATCCGCAACAAACACTACGAAAATGATGACCAAAAAGATATTTAAGCCTATTTTGAATTATTGACGTTAAAATATTAAAATTTCGAGAAAACTTAGTTTATTTAATTTGTAAAACATGTTTAAATACACGAGAAATTTATAAGACATTGTATTAGTTAAAAATAATGAAAGTTACAAAACAGTTAAAGGAAATACATGATAATGAAAATACATAATAATATTGATTAAAAACAATGACATTGAAGAAATATATAATTTCACACGAATTTGGTCAGATAACGTAAAATAATTTCTCCAATCATGCATCGTACATATTATTGTTCGTGTCTAGAAATTAGTTGGCAAAACGGAATTCTCAACGTGTTGCTTTCTTTTTGGCAAATTGGGTAAGGATTAA